>Ga0116230_10000563_pt1 | contig 32809 bp, 30 predicted proteins | sample S1TSphfallax_3_FD_88678 | JGI IMG/M metagenome (GOLD analysis project Ga0116230, IMG submission 88678) | Host-associated microbial communities from peat moss isolated from Minnesota, USA - S1T2_Fd - Sphagnum fallax MG | ecosystem: Host-associated > Plants > Peat moss > Unclassified | place... | reverse complement strand
TCGACGACCGAGATGAGGTCGAAGATGCGGCCGTCGCTCTTGGACTTGAGCAGCTTGATGTACTCGGAGTGGGCCCAGACGAGGGGCTGGGCGGAGCCGGCGGAGCGGCCGAAGTAGAGGCCTTCGTCGGGCATGTCGGCGTAGTCCCAGACCTACTCGGGGAGCATACCTCCGAAGGAGCTGAAGCGCTCCAGCGCGGTGATGAAGGGGGTGACGTCGTGGCCGGCGGCGAGCTCGTAGTGGGCGCGCTCGCCGGTGAGGATGGGCCAGGCGCGGCCCTGGCCCCAGCCCTCGTAGGGGCCGCCGTCCTTCTTCTGGCCGTAGCCGTCGTGGTTGTAGCGCCGCCAGCAGGGGCCGAAGGGGGTGTCGATCTTGAGAACGTGGTCAATCACCTTCAGGGACTCGACGATGAGCGGATCGTCGGCGCGGCGCACGCCGTAGCGGACCAGCTCGAGGAAGCCGGGATCGACGACCTCGCGGGCATCGAAGTCGAAGCGCTCGCCGGGGGCGCGGTTGGCCAAGCGCAGGGTGCCGAGCGGGATGTCGGGGTTGTGGAAGGGCTCGCCGGCGGCGGGCGGACGGATGCGGATGTAGTGCGTGGGCACCTCGGGCAGCAGCGTGCCGCGGAAGGTGGTGGTCCACTCGTCGAGGTGGGCCTCGATCCAGTCGGCGTACTGCTCGAGGAAGAGGCCGAGCTCGGCCGAGCCGTGGGCGCGAAGGATGTCCGCGGCGCAGACCAGGGCGGAGATGACCGCCGCGAGCGTGGAGGGGGAGTAGCCGGCGTTCTCCTCCCAGCGCTCCTGCTGGGTGACCGGGGCGTAGCGGATGAGGAAGCTCGCGGCCGCGCTGACGAAGGCGACGATATCGAAGTTGCCCAGGCCGTCGAGCTTCCATAGCCGCCAGGCGAGGATGATGGGGAAGGCGACCTCATCGAGCTGGATGCCCTGCCAGTAGGGCGTTCCGTCGATCCAGAAGTTCTGCGCGAAGCCGCCGTCGGGGTGCTGGGTGCAGGCGAGATAGACCAGGGCGCGGCGGGCGGTGTCGATGCGGCCGCAGGCCAGCAGCGCGGTGGCGGACTGGACCATGTCGCGGGTCCAGACCAGGTGGTAGCCGCCGAGGTCGTCGTCGGACTTGGACGCGCCCCAGGGGATGGAGGCCGAGGCGATGAAGGCGCCGGAGTAGGTCTTGTCCTCATGGGTGAGGATGATGGCGTGGGAGACGCGCATGAGCGTGCCGCCGTCGGTGGCGACCTCGCCGAGCCGCTCCGGCGGCAGGGCGCGGTGCCACTGTTTGATGAAGCGCTCGCGGTGCTCGGGGTAGGGTGTCGAGAGGGTCTGCATCATGCCGGCGAGCGCGGAGTGGTGGCCGTCGCCGAGCGCGATGGCGATGGTGAACTCGCGGTTGCGGCTCACGTCGATCTCCCCGGTGAGGGCGAGATTGCCGTCCAGCGCCTGGCCGAAGTGCCAGTTCATGCGCATGTGCGTGGAGAGGTCCTGGTAGCCGTCCGAGGCGCCGACATAGCCGCAGCTGGAGCGGGTGAAGCCGCAGCTGGCGCCGAAGGCCAGCGAGACGTTGTTCTTCCAGGCCAGGATGCAGCGCTGGCCGGCGATATCGAGCGAGCGGGCGGAGTTGCCCAGGCCGCCGCCGTCGAGGTGCGGCGCCAGCAAGGCGTAACACTTCAAACGCGACAAGATGTCCTCATCGCCGGTGATCTTCACATTCATCAGCACCACCGGGTGGTGGGGGTCGGTGATGAACTCCTTGGTGACGGTGTAGCGGCCGCCGAGGTCGTGGGCGATGACGCGGACGGCGAGCGCGTTGTCGTCGATGTAATGGAAGTCGTACTCGAAGTCGCGCTTTTCTTCGTGGAAGAAGGTCTCTTCGTCGGTAAAGAGCAGCTCCATGTCGCGGGTCTGGGGCCGGTCGATGGTGGGGTAGTAGATCTCGTTGAGCGTGCCGTGGGAGGCGGTGAACCAGATACGGCTGCTGGCGGCGTAGGCGGTGGAGACGGCGTCTTTGCGGCTGGAGGTCCAGCGGGGCTCAAGGCCGGGGGCGCCGAAGGCAGGGCCGTCGTCGTCGAGCCAGCGGTAGGTGGAGTCTTCCAGGATGCTCATGACGGATATGACAACACAGAAAACGTGGCGACTCTATTAAACCTTGCCGCAGGGTGCGCCCGAATGCCGCCGCGGACCCTGCGTCGCCCTGGCCGCCGGTGCTACTCTCAGGGGTGTCGCACCCGCACACGCTTGGGCGCATCCAACGGCTGTACCCTTACCCCCGCGGAGCCGGAGCTCCGCACCAACCCTGCGCACGACCAAGGAGACCTTCCCGTGGCTTTTGAACTTCCTCCCCTTCCCTACGACTATGCCGCGCTCGAGCCGACTATCGACGAGGCGACCATGAAGCTGCACCATGACAAGCACCACCAGACCTACGTCACCAACCTGAATGGCGCGGTGGAGAAGCACCCCGACCTGGGCAAGAAGACGCCCGAGGAGCTGGTGAGCGACCTGGCGGCCATCCCCGAGGACGTGCGCGGCGTGGTGCGCAACAACGGCGGCGGGCACGTGAACCACACCATGTTCTGGGAGATCATGAAGCCGGGCGGCGGCGGCGACCCCACGGGCGAGATCGGCACCCAGATCCGCGAGGACTTCGGCTCGTTCGCGGACTTCAAGACCAAGTTCAACGAGGCGACCGCCAAGCAGTTCGGCTCCGGCTGGGGCTTTCTGGTCTTCAAGGCCGGCAAGCTGGAGATCGTCACCAAGCCCAACCAGGACTCGCCGCTCAGCGACGGGCTGTACCCCATCCTGGGCAACGATGTGTGGGAGCACGCCTACTACCTGAAGTACAACAACCGCCGGCCGGACTACCTGGCTGCGTGGTGGAACGTGGTGAACTGGGACGAGGTGAACAAGCGCTTCGCCCACGCGAAGAAGTAGGCGCCCACGGCAGATGGGCGCGCGGTACCGAGGTCCGGGGAGCTTACCCCGGCCTCGACCGTTTGCAGGGGAAAGGTGGAGAATTGATTGGTGACCGAACGCTCGGCCCGCTATTCGCACACCGGCCGCCACGCGTCGCATCTTCGATGGGCGTCGAAACGTCTCATGGATAGATCATCTCTCGGTGGCTGAGGCTTCTGCATGTGGATCGTACGGCTGGCGCTGCGGCGTCCTTATACCTTCGTTGTGCTCTCGGCGCTGATCGCGCTGCTGGGCATCGGGTCGGCCATTGAGACGCCAAAGGACATCTTTCCGTACATCAACATCCCCGTGGTCACGATCGTGTGGACCTACACCGGGCTGACGCCGGCGGAGATGTCCGGCCGCGTGGTGACGGTATGCGAGCGAGCGCTGACCACCACCGTAAACGACATGGAGCACACCGAGAGCGAGAGCTACCAGGGCGTCGCGATCATCAAGGTGTTCTTCCAACCCTCAGTGAACGTGGACCTGGCGCTGGCGCAGGTGACCGCGATCGTGCAGACGATCCTGCGGGTGCTGCCGCCGGGGACGTTTCCGCCGTTCGTGATCAAGTACGACGCCTCGTCGGTGCCCATCCTGCAGCTGGCGTTGAGTGGGCCGGGGCTGAGCGAGGCCGACCTGTACGACGACGGCCTGCAGTTCATCCGGCCGCGGCTGGCCAACGTCAAAGGCGCCAGCGTGCCGCTGCCCTTCGGCGGCAAGGTGAAGCAGGTGATGGTGGACACCGACCCGAACCTGCTGTTCGCGCACCACCTGAGTGCGACCGACGTCTCCACCGCGATCTCGCAGCAGAACCTGATCCTGCCGGCGGGCACGGCGCGGATGGGCGACCGCGAGTTCGTGGTGCGCACCAACTCCAGCCCGGCCGAGCTCCCCGCGCTGAACGACCTGCCCATCCGCGCGGCCAACGGCGCGGTGGTCTACGTGAAGGACGTGGCCCAGGTGCATATGGGCTACGCCGAGCAGACCAACATCGTGCGCCAGGACGGCAAGCGCAGCGCCCTGCTGACGGTGCTGAAGAACGGCCAGACCTCCACGCTGGACATCGTCGAGCAGACCAAGAAGATGATCCCGCAGCTGACGGCGGGCCTGGGCACGCTGACCGTCACGCCGCTGTTCGACCAGTCGATCTTCGTCAAGACCAGCATCGACGAAGTGGTGCGCGAGGCGACCATCGCGGCGCTGCTGACCGGGCTGATGATCCTGCTGTTCCTGGGCTCGTGGCGCTCGACGCTGATCGTGTGCATCTCCATCCCGCTCTCCATCGCGACCTCGCTGATCGTCCTGACGGCGCTGGGCGATACCATCAACGTGATGACCCTGGGCGGCCTGGCGCTGGCGGTGGGCATCCTGGTGGACGACGCCACCGTGGAGATCGAAAACACGCACCGCAACATGGCGGAGAAGCGGCCGCTGACGCAGGCCATCCTGCACTCGGCGCAACAAGTGGCGGCGCCGGCCTTCGTCTCCACGCTGTCCATCTGCATCGTCTTCGTGCCGGTGGTGCTGCTGACCGGCGCGGCGAAGTTCCTGTTCACGCCGCTGGCCGAGGCCGTGGCCTTCGCCATGATGGCCAGCTACTTCCTCTCCCGCACCCTGGTGCCGACCATGATGCACTTCCTGCTGGGCAAGGAGATCGCGCTCTACCAGGACCCCGGCGAGAGCGAGCGCGAGGAGCGGCGCAACTGGGTGTGGCGCGTCCACATGAAATTCGACCGGCAGTTCGAGCGCATGCAGCACCAGTACAGCCGGCTGCTGGGCTGGTGCCTGGAGAATGCGACCGTCACTCTGCTGCTGTTCGTTCTGCTGGTGGCGGTGAGCCTGCCGATGACGTTCTTCATCGGCAAGGACTTCTTCCCGTATGTGGATTCCGGGCAGATGAAGCTGCACGTGAACCCGCCCGCCGGCCTGCGGCTGGAGGACAGCGAGCAGTACTTCGCCGCGGTGGAGCGCGAGATACGCTCGCAGATCCCGCCCGACGAGGTGGACCTGATCCTGGACAATATCGGCCTGCCGGGCAGCGGCATCAACCTGGCCTATGGCAACTCGTCCACCATCTCGAACACCGACGGCGACATCCTGATCGCGCTCAAGCCCGGCAAGAAGGACACGCAGATGTACACGCGCAAATTGCGCGACGACCTGCACGAGAAGTTCCCCGAAGCGACCTTCTTCTTCACCCCGGCCAACATCACCAACCAGATCCTGGACTTCGGGCTGCCGGCGCCGATCGACGTGCAGGTGGTGGGCCGGGGCGCGGGCAACTATGAGCTGGCGCGCAAGCTGGAGAAGCAGATCGCGGCCATCCCCGGCGCGGTGGACGTACACATCCACCAGCAGGTGGCCTACCCGACCCTGCAGGTAAATGTGGACCGCACCAAGGCCCGGCAGATCGGGCTGACGCAGCAGGACGTGGCGCAGAGCACGCTGATCTCACTGACCGGCACCGGGCAGACCGCGCCCAACGAGTGGCTGAACCCGGCCAACGAGGTGAACTACCAGATCGTGACGCAGACGCCGATCTATCGCATCGACAGCCTGCAGACGCTGGCGCGCACGCCGGTGACCACGCCGGCCGGCAATGCCAGCCAGATGCTGGGCAACCTCGCCAGCTTCCGCCGCGACGAGTCGCCGATCATCGAGGACCACTACAACATCCAACCGGTCTTCGACATCTACGCGGACGTGGACAGGACCGACCTGGGCAGCGTCGCCGGCCGGATCGGGAAGATCATGGACGAGGCGCGCAAGGGGCTGCCCAAGACCACCACGCTGGAGCTGCGCGGCGAGGTGAAGACGATGAACGACTCGTTCCTGCGCCTGGGCATCGGCATCGTGTTCGCCATCCTGCTGGTGTATATGCTCATGGCGGTGAACTTCCAGAGCTGGCTGGACCCGCTGATCATCCTGATGGCGATCCCCTGCGCCTTCTGCGGCATTCTGTGGATGCTGTTCCTGACGCAGACGACCTTCAGCGTGCCCAGCCTGATGGGCGCGATCATGACCATCGGCGTAGCCACGGCGAACTCGATCCTGATGGTGGTCTTCGCCAACGATGAGCGGCTGGCCGGCAAGGACCGCTGGGAGGCCGCGCTCAACGCTGGGCATACCCGCTTGCGGCCCGTATTGATGACGGCGCTGGCGATGATCATCGGCATGCTGCCGATGGCGCTGGCCTTCGGCGAGGGCGGCGAGCAGAACGCGCCGCTGGGCCGCGCGGTGATCGGCGGGCTGCTCTTCGCCACCGTAGGCACGCTGTTTCTGGTGCCGACGATCTACTCGATGCTGAAGAAGCATCCGCCGGTGGATTACTCCAAGGAGATTGAAGAAGAGGCCGGCCCGCTGCTGGACGGACACCGCGGCGAGGGCCCCACCGGCACCACACAGGAGCAGACCGCATAATGGCCGATCCGTTCGAGCAGCGACCCCACGACGACCCGCAGCAGCGCGACCTGCACCAGAGCGACTTGCAGGAGCACCGGCTGCCGTGGCCCGAGGAGAGCGACCCGCGGCGCATCGGCGAGGCCTACGCCGACCCCAACGCGCTGGACGACCGGCGCGTGGGGCAGAGCTTCGTCGAGAGCCAGCACAGTGGGCATGCGCACCGCACGCCGCTGAAGCAGGGCGCGCACCTGCCGCGGAACCGCCGGCCGCTGTACCTGTTTCTGCTGGCCTTCGCGGTGCTGTTTGCGGTGGTGGTGCTGGCGGGGCTGGTACCGCGTCTGCTGCGCGACCACGACAATCGGCAGCGCGCGCAGCAGGAGAAGGACGCCAGGCCGGTGGTGCAGGCGGCGACCGTGGAGTCCACGCAGAACGCGGCCGGGCTGACGATGCCGGGCACGACGATCCCGCTGACCGAGGCCTACGTCTATGCGCGGGCCAACGGCTACCTGAAGACGCGGCTGGTGGACATCGGCGACCACGTGAAGAAGGGGCAGCTGCTGGCGACCATCGAGGCGCCCGACCTGGACGCGCAGGTGGTGCAGGCGCGCCAGCAGGTGATGCAGGCCGAGCAGCAGCTGGAGCAGCAGAAGAGCCAGCTCGGCCTGGCGACCGTGACCGTGCAGCGCTATCGCGTGCTGGTGCAGAAGGGCGTGTTGAGCCGGCAGGACGGCGATACGCAGGAGGCCAACTACGCCTCGCAGGTGGCCAATGTCGCCGCGGCGCAGCGCAACGTGGACGCGTACAAGGCCAACCTCGCGCACCAGATCGCGCTGCAGAGCTATGAGCAGGTGCGCGCGCCGTTCGCCGGCATCGTCACGGAGCGCGATGTGGACGTGGGCGCGCTGATCTCGGCGGCCGGGGGCAGCTCGGGCGCGGGCGCGCCGGCGCCGCAGGGGCAGAGCTCGAGCGCGGGCGGCACCACCCAGGCCGGCGCGGCGAACAGCGCCGGCAGCAGCGGCTCGACCAGCAGTGCGGCGACCTCGGCGCAGTCGCCCGGGCAGGGCGGCCCGCTGTTCGGCATCGCCCAGGTGCAGCGGCTGCGCATCCTGGTGAGCGTGCCCGAGGGCTACGCGACCGCGGTGCATGTGGGCCAGCGTGCGCCGGTGGAGTTCCAGGAGTACCAGGGGCAGAAGTTCTTCGCCGAGATCACGCGCACCGCGGAGTCCATCGACCCGAACACGCGCACGATGCTGACCGAGCTGCAGATCGACAACGCCGGCGGCAAGCTGATCGCGGGCATGTATGCGGTGGTGACCTTCCCGCCGGCGCAGGGCGCGCAGCCGCCGCTGCTGATCAACGGCGACGCGGTCGCCATCCGCCATGACACCTCGGAGGTGGCCAAGGTGGTGGACGGCAAGGTGCACTTTGTGCCGGTCACGCTGGGCCGCGACTTCGGCACCGGCGGCATCGAGATCATGACCGGGCTGCGTCAGGGCGACACCATTGTGACCGACGTGACCGATGACGTCGTAGAGGGCGCGGCGGTGCGGGTGCACCTGACCAAGAGCGACGTCGCGAAGCCGAAGGCGCCGCCGCAACAGGCCACGCCGCTGGGCGGCAATACGCAGTACGGCGACCAGGGCATCCGCGACCAGAACCTGCAAGGGCAGCAGAACCGGCAGGGCCAGGGCAAGCCGCACAGCGGCAGCGAGAGCAAGCCATGAGGCGGGCACCTGCAGCAACGGCATGGATTGGGCTGCTGCTGAGCGCGGGCGCACTCGCACCGACGGCCTGGGCCCAAACGCCTGCGCCGCGGATTCCGACCCCGCCGCCGCAGGGGCAGCCCTCGCCGGCGCTGCCGCCGCAGAACCTGCCTGCGCTGGGCCCTGTGCCCACCCAGCGCTCCGTGCCGCCGGGGCCCACGCCGAGCATCGGGCCGGCCGTGCAGATGCAGCCGCCCGAGGTGACGCCTCTGGCTGGGCCGGTCGCCCCGCCAGAGGCGCCGGCGCCGCAGCTGGCGCATACCGAGACGACCAAAGCGACGCCGCAGCGCGAAGAGGTGCGGGGCCTGCAGCCGCGTTTTCTAGGCTTCCTGGGGCCGTATCGCCGGCCGTTGGTGCCGCCGCTGTTCGCCGGCAGCGAGTCGCGGCTGCAGCCGCTGGTCCGCGACGGCAAGCTGTACCTGACCCTGCAGGACGCGATTGCGCTGGCGCTGGAAAACAACCTGGACGTGGAGACCGAGCGCTACAACCTGGTGCTGGCGCAGACCGACCTGACCCGCGCGGCGGGCGGCGGCAGCCTGCGCGGCATCGACTACGGGATCGCGCCGCCGCCCAACGGCGTGGGCGGGCCGGGCTCGCCGCTGCTGAATGCCGCGACCGCGAACAGCAACCCCACCACGCCGACCGTGACCGACCTGACCGCGCTGAACTCCACCACGCAGGCGCAGCAGTCGCTGGCAGAGACCGCGGCGGGCTTCAGCTACTCAGCGGCGGCGAACGTGCCGCTCTTCGATCCGCAGGTAATCGGGACGGCCGGCTATCTGCGACGCTCGGACACGGTGACGCTGGGCAGCTCGACCGGCGCCACCACGACAGGCACCACGACAGGCGCCACCACAACCACGCCGGGGGCGCTCGACTTCGGCTTGCTGAACCTCAGCTACCTGGAGGGCTTCTCCACCGGGCTGCAACTGGAGGCGATCGTGAACAACGACGCCCAGGTAATCTATGGCTCAAGCTCGCGGCTGGACCCCTTCTACTCGCCGAGCACATCGGTCACGCTCACCCAGCCGCTGCTGCGCGGCTTCGGCCGCGGCGTGAACCTGCGCTACGTGCGCATCGCGCAGGCCGACCGCAAGATCTCGCGGCTGCTGTTCGAGCAGCAGGTGCTGGAGACCATCTACGGCACCAGCCGCATCTACTTCGACCTGGTCTCGCTGGGCGAGAACGTGCTGGTAAAGCAGGAGGCGCTGCGCGCGGCCACCAAGCAGCGCGAGGACGACGAGCAGCAGGAGTCGCTGGGAACGCTGGCGCCCATCGAGCTGACGCGCGCGCGGGCGCTCGAAAGCTCCAGCCGCTTCGACCTGATTCAGTCCCAGGGTCTCTACAAGCAGCAGGAGATCATCCTGCGCAACCAGCTGCTGCGCATGGCGAGCCCGGTGTTCACCGCGCAGTTTACGGAGATCGTGCCGACCGACCGCATCGTGGTGCCCGACCGGCTGGAGCCGCTGGACGTGGCCGCCCTGGAGCGGCAGGCGCTGGCGCGGCGACCCGACCTGGCCCAGGCCCGGCTGCAGGTGCAGGCCGGCCTGATCAGCACCAACGCCAGCCGCAACAACGCGCTGCCGCAGCTGAACGTGTTCGCCAATGCACAGACGCGCGGCGCCACCGAGCAGCCCTATGAGGCGCTGGGCTCGGCCGGCACCGGGCTGCCCGTGACGCCGCAGGAGCTGGCCTTCGGCGGGCTGCGGACCTCGACGATCTACCAGGCCGGCGTGCAGTTGACGCTGCCGCTGCGCAACCGCGTGGCCGCCAGCGACGCCGCGCGCGATGCGGTGCAGCTGCGCGAGGTGCAGGCGCGCACCGAGAAGCTGGCCGCCGGCATTCGCCAGGACGTGGAGACGGCTGCGGTGGCGCTCGAGACCGCGCAGGCCGCCTACGAGGCCGCGGTGCAGAGCCGCGAGTACCAGGCGCAGCTGCTCGACGCCGAGCGCGACAAGCTGAGCGTGGGCCAGTCCACCGACCTGGCCGTGCTGCAGAACGAGGCCTACCTGGCGCAGGCGAAGTCCACCGAGATCGCGGCGCGGAGCAACTGGAAGAAGGCGCAGATCGAGCTCGACCACGCGCTCGGCGACCTGCTGGAGAAGAACCATATCGAGCTCGACGACGCGATCCAGGGGCAACTGCCGTAGACTACGGTAAAGTTTGTGGCTGCATCGGCAAGATGCATATCCTTCCCCCTCGCGGTGCTCAGGGTCAGGATGACAAATCGCAAAAGTAAGGCCCTCCATTCGGAGGGCCTTACTTTTGCGATTGACGGAAGTTACTCCAGCGTGCTGCCGCCGCGGGTGCCCTTGGGGCGGCGGTTGGCCTGCAGCACCTTCTTGCGCATGCGCAGCGACTTGGGGGTGACCTCGACCAGTTCGTCCTCGGCGATGAACTCGATGGACTGCTCCAGCGTGAGCACCTTGAACGGGACCAGGCGGACGGCATCGTCCGAACCGGACGCGCGCATGTTGGTGAGCTTTTTTTCGCGCACGCAGTTTACGTCGAGGTCGTTGTCGCGGGAGTGCTCCCCGATGATCATGCCCTCATAGACCTCGACGCCGTCGCCGAGGAAGAGGATGCCGCGTTCCTGGATGCCGTCCAGGGCATACAGGGTCGTCACGCCCTGGCGGTCGGAGATGAGCGCGCCCGACTGGCGCTGCGGAATCTCGCCGGTGTAGGGGATGTAGTCGCCGGCGATGGAGTTCATGATGATGGTGCCCCGGGTCTCGGTGAGCATCTCATTGCGCAGGCCGATGAGGCCGCGCGAGGGCACCTTGAACTCCATCCGTACGCGGCCCGATCCGTGGTTGGCCATCTTGGTCATCTCGCCCTTGCGCGGCCCGAGCTTCTGGATCACGGTGCCGGCGAACTCCTCGGGCACGTCGATGGACAGGATTTCGGAGGGCTCCATCAGCGCGCCCTCGACGCGCTTGGTGACGATGGTGGGGCGCGAGACCATCAGCTCGAAGCCTTCGCGGCGCATCATCTCGATGAGCACGGAGAGCTGCAGCTCGCCGCGGCCGAGCACCTTGAAGTTGTCCGGCGTGCCGGTGTCTTCCACGCGGATGCTGACGTTGGTCAAGAGCTCCCTCTCGAGCCGCTCCTTGATATTGCGCGAAGTGACCAGCTTGCCTTCCTTGCCGGCGAACGGGCCGTTGTTCACCGAGAAGACGATGGCGATGGTGGGCTCGTCGATCTTGATGATCGGCAGCGGCTGCGGGTCTTCGAGCGCGCAGAAGCTCTCGCCGATGGTGATCTCCGGGATGCCGGCGACGGCGATGATGTCGCCGACCGTGGTCTCCTCGGTGTCGGTGCGCTTGAGGCCGTTGAAGGTGAAGAGCTTGGTGATCTTGACCGTCTCCAGCTTGCCGTCGAGCTTGGAGAGGTTGACCTCCTGGCCGGCCTTGAGGGTGCCGTTGAAGACGCGGGCGATGGCCAGGCGGCCGAGGTAGTCCGAGTAGTCGAGGTTGGTGACCAGCACCTGCAGGGCGCCGTCGGCGGTGCCCGGCGCGGCCGGAATGGTCTTGAAGATGAGCTCGAAGAGCGGCTGCAGGTCGGTGCCGGGCACGGCCAGGTCCAGGGTCGCGGTGCCGGCCTTGCCGTTGGTGTAGATGACGGGGAACTCGAGCACGCTCTCATCGGCGTCGAGGTCGATGAAGAGGTCATAGACCTCGTTCAGCACCTCCTGCGGACGGGCGTCCGGACGGTCGATCTTGTTGATGACCACGATGGGGGTGAGCTTGGCCTCGAGCGCCTTGGAGAGCACATAGCGCGTCTGCGGCAGCGGGCCCTCGGAGGCATCGACCAGCAGCACCACGCCGTCGACCATCTTGAGCGCGCGCTCCACCTCGCCGCCAAAGTCGGCGTGGCCGGGCGTATCGACGATGTTGATCTTGGAGTCCTTGTAGTGGATGGCCGTGTTCTTGGCCAGGATGGTGATGCCGCGCTCCTTTTCCAGGTCATTGGAGTCCATGACGCGCTCGGCGACGGCCTCGTTGGTGCGGAAGGTGCCGGACTGGCGCAGCATGGCGTCGACCAGCGTGGTCTTGCCGTGGTCGACGTGGGCGATGATGGCGATGTTGCGGATGGCTTCTGCGGTCGTCGAGGTGCTCACTGCGGAGGGGTGTCCTATCTGATGGCTGGGGCTGCTCTGGCTGGGCTGTTCGTTTGCGCGGCGCAAGGGCGCGCGGGCCTTCGCGGCGCCGGAGATGGCCGAAAGGCGCGTCCCTTTCAGTCTACCGCACTGGGGGCCCGGCCACGATGCCGGGGGGGGACGGCGAGGAACCGGGCAGCGTCCCCTATACTGAAAGCTCCATGGACAAGGCATCGCTCGAAGGACAGGTGGCCGCGCCGGAGCTGGCGGCGCTGCGCAACTATAAGCTGGACCACGCCTACGACGAGATGTTCGCCGGCGAGGGCTCGCTGCATGAGCACTATGGCCCGCTGCTGGACATGGTGGCCACGCTGCCGCCCGATGAGCTGCAGCGGCGCAAGCAGGCCGCCGACCTGAGCTTCCTGAACCAGGGCATTACCTTCACCGTCTATGGGCGCGAGGAAGGCACGGAAAAAATCTTCCCTTATGACCTGCTGCCGCGCATCATCACCGGCGCGGAGTGGGCCAAGGTGGAGCTGGGGCTGACCCAGCGCATTACCGCGCTTAACCTGTTCCTCAAGGACATCTACAACGAAGGCCGCATCCTGAAAGACGGAATCGTGCCGCGCGAGCTGGTCTACAGCTGCCCGCAGTTCCGCCGCCAGATGAGCGGCCTGCAGGTGCCGCGCAACGTCTACATCGCCATCTGCGGCACCGACCTGATCCGGCTGGAGAACGGCGACTTCGTGGTGCTGGAGGACAACCTGCGCGTGCCCAGCGGCGTGAGCTACATGCTGACCAACCGCCGCGTGATGAAGCGCATCTTCCCGCAGCTGTTTCGCAACTACAACGTAAAACCGATCGAACAGTACACGCAGCTGTTGCTGGGCACGCTGCGATCGCTGGCGCCGGAGGGGCGGCCGGAGCCGAACATCGTGCTGCTCTCGCCGGGCGTGTTCAACTCGGCCTACTTCGAGCATGCCTATCTCGCGCGCCAGATGGGCATTGAGCTGGTGGAGGGCCGCGACCTGGTGGTGCATGACAACATCTGCTACATGCGCACCACCGACGGGCTGCGCCGCGTGGACGTGATCTACCGCCGCGTGGACGACGACTTCATCGATCCGCTGGCCTTCCGCCCGGACTCCATCCTGGGCGTGGCCGGGCTGTTCAACGCCTATCGCGCCGGCAACGTCACCCTGGCCAACGCCTTCGGCACCGGCGTGGCCGACGACAAGGCGCTGTATGCCTATGTGCCCGACATCATCCGCTACTACCTGAGCGAGGAGCCGGTGCTGAACAACGTGGAGACCTTCCTGTGTACGCGCGAGAAGGACCGCAAGCACGTGCTCAAGAACCTGGACAAGCTGGTAGTGAAGGCAGTGGGCGAGTCCGGCGGCTATGGGATGCTGATCGGGCCGCACGCCTCGGCGAAGGAGCGCGAGGCGTTTGCGGACAAGATCCGCGCCAACCCGCGGAACTATATCGCGCAGCCGACCATCAGCTTCAGCCGCGCGCCGTGCCTGATCGGCGATGAGCTGGAGCCGCGCCACGTCGACCTGCGGCCCTACGTGCTCTACGGCGACAAGGTGACGATCGTCCCCGGCGGCCTGACGCGCGTCGCGCTCAAGCGCGGCTCGCTGGTGGTGAACAGCTCACAGGGCGGCGGCAGTAAGGATACGTGGGTGCTGAGCTAAGGAACGTCCTGTAGAAGTATCGTTTCGTTAAGGGCACGACTTCAGTCGTGCCGTAAAGCGTCTGAATTAAATGGGCTTTAGCCCCTGAGGTATGCTTGGCTACTTGAGCGGAGACGCGATGAAGTTCAGTTATGACCGAGACACAGACTCTCTCTACATCAATCTGAACGCTTCCCCGAGCGTCGATTCTCGTGAGATCCCTGACGATCTTGTCGTCGATTATGGTGAAGATGGCCGCATCATCGGCCTCGATATTCAGCACGCCTCATGTTGTCTTGATCTGTCGACGATTGAGACAGAGCATTTGCCGTTGCCACTCTCTGTGTAGCTTCGGGTGTAAAACGTTACCATTCCATAAAGTAGATGGAGGATGCCGTGTATTCGGACGAACAGCTTGTCGCAAAAGCCGCTGGCCTGCGAGATGAACAGGATAAATGGAACGACCTATTCGCCACGAAGCTCATTGAGCTCTTGGATAAGATCGACGATATCCGTTCACAGATTAGGACCGAACTAAACGGCGCGCAAAAGGAGCGCCTGACTGCGGACGAGCTTCTTACAGCAAGACAAATCTTGCGGTTGTTGCAATCAGAAGTTCCAGAACAGCGGCGCCAATTTGAAGCGCAGGTAAGTGAGATCGGACTCTTAAAAGCGGGATTTCAAGCTGAGGTCACGGCAGCGACGGATAACAGAACATCGTCAGCTGTAGCACGCACCTATTTTGAAACTGCTGCCGCCGAGCGCAGCGCCGCTGCCGATGAACTCAAGAGTGCGAAGATCGCCCTTTATGAAACGCAGAAGCGCGAAGCCAAAGTCGCTGACGAAGTATTAGCAGCTAAGAGGAATCTTGAAAGTGCTTCCGAAAAGCTGGCTAAGGCTCAGGCGAGCCTTGAACTGGCCGTAGGCAATCTAGAAGTCGCGAGCAGCTCTTATCAGAGTGCGACCACTATCCTCTCCATCACCGTGAGGATCAGTGCGGTGTTAGCGATAGCGGTAACTATTGCTGCGATAGCACTCATAGTGCTCGGGGCTGTGGCTTTTAGCCAAAATCGAACAGGGCTCATATCCATCGGTTTTTTCTTGTTTATTTTGGCAGGCGCATGGCTTGTATGGCTGAGGCATGCGCAGGAGGCAGTCAATGAAAAATGATGTCCTAGAGCGATTAGAAAGGGAATATGAAAACTGCAAATCGAGGTTGAGGCACCCAGCCGACCTCTTCAGTCGCGCAATGTCAGACGAAGACTTTACGGATACAGCCGTGATTGGCGGAGTTGGTATAGCTGACGTTTTAGCAGGGCGCATTCACGAATGGCAGATCCCATCCAACGTAAAACATGCGTTCCATCTCCAGTATCCAAATCTGCATGAAGGGTTTGTCCATGCTGTTCAACGTTTGTCAGACCACCCTGAAAAGCTTCGCGGACTAGTCAACGGTGTCAGAGGGAAATTGTTTGAAATCAACTACGAGGATTATCTCAATCACGGACATCTTGCGAATGGTCTGACCGCACATCTTGCCCATTCTGCAACAAATCCCTCATGGGATATCAGCATTACGGATGCTCATGGTCATGTCGACAAATTGCTTCAGCTCAAAGCATCTGCAGCTCTTGAAGCGGCGAGGCACGCATTGGAGGCGCACCCCAATGTGGACGTGGTCGTGCCCACGGACGTTCTTCATCATTTCGGCGAGCAAACCAACATTCTGAACCATCTGATCGATGGACATGAATCGCTTACTCATCTAGACGGCATTATGGATACGGGCGTAGCACATGCAGAAATGGCAGCTGCGGCCTTCCATATTCCTTACATTTCGTTTCTAGTCATTGCTCTTACAACACATCAGCAATATCGGAATGGGAGACTGACACCACATGAAGCCATTATCAAGATGACTCAACGTGCATCAACGTCTGTTTTGGCGGTAGCAGCAGGCTGGCTGGCTCAGGCGGTGCTTCACAAGACCATCGTTGGTATTCCGGTGGCGATGTGGACTCGATGGTGGCTTGGTAAATGGTTCAAAAAGAATGATCTGCGGAAGGTTTTGGATCAACGAATCATCATTATTGCTGAATCACGAGATGAGCTTGCTGACGTTATCCGAGGTCGCGTTCTGGGTCTCTCAAGTGGGTCTTTAGTCTAGGTGGTCGCCAAGTGGTTCGCATATGAAGAGCGAATGAATAAGTGACCCGGAAGCTGGTGAGGCGCGCCGTAGTTTGAATTCTTTACCCGGTATACTAAAAGAGACGCACGGAGGTCGTCAGTTCTTATGAAGTTTCTCCTCCACCCCCAAACACCCTACCGAAAGTAGGGATAACCACAGTGCCGGGGTCTAGCGTGGCTAGTTGGCGTCCTGATCGCCAGTAAGGCTCAAAACGATGTGGGATTTGCTCATTGCTTGCAGGAGTGTTTTACGGAACCTGCGGTGGCCGATAGATCAGGTATCGGCTTCCTTACCTTAAGATTGCCTTGACCTGCAACGTTTCCAAACCCGTTTCAGAAGAATATGAAGTGGGATAATGCGGGGACGAGATACCCAATACAATCGGATTTACCACAACCTTCTCTGAACGGGATTTTCGGCAATGCGCCTGCTGCTCGCCCTCGCTCTTACTCTTGCCACAGCATCCCACGCCCAACGCCTCGTCCTCATCGACCAGGACGGCTCCGGCCCCGGCGGCTCCAACCAGATGGCAATGCTCGTCCTGCTGCAATCGCCGCAGGCTAAAGTCCTCGGCATCACCATGGTCAGCGGCAACGCGTGGGAGCCCGAGGAAGTCCAGCACACGCTCCGCATGCTCGAGCTCACGCACCACACCGACGTCCCGGTCGTCCCCGGCGCGGTCTTTCCGCTCGTCCGCACCGAGGCCGAGTCCAACGCCGAGAAATCCATCATTGGCAGCTTCGCCTGGTACGGCGCCTGGGGAGACCTCGCCGCGAAGACCTCCATGCAGCCGTATCACGGCCCGTTCGTGCTTCCCAAACTTGAAGAGGGCGAACCCACGACCAAGCCGCTCGCCGAGGACGCCGCGCACTTCCTCATCCGCCAGGTGCGCGCGCATCCCCACCAGGTGACAATCTACGCGGCGGGGCCGCTGACCAATATCGCGCTCGCGCTTGCGCTCGACCCGGAGTTCGCCGCACTCACGCAGGGCATCGTGATCATGGGCGGCAGCCTGAACCCGCGCACGGCCGACCCCGAGTTCGCCACCCATCCGCGGCATGAGTTCAACTTCTGGTTCGACCCCGAGGCCGCGCACATCGTGCTGCGCGCCACGTGGCCGCGCATCGACCTGACCGACGTGGACATCTCCCTCCAGACGCAGTTCACGCCCGCGATGCTCCAGCAGATCGCCGCGGCGAAGACGCCTTCGGCCGAGTACCTGGCGAAGTACACCAGCGAGTTCTATTACCTGTGGGACGAGCTGGCGGCGGCCGCGTGGCTGGACCCGGCGATCGTCACCAGGGAAGAGATGCTCTATGTGGACGTAGACACCACGCGCGGGCCCAACTATGGCGATACCCTCACCTGGACCGCGGCCACCAAGCCCCCGCGCGCGATGCAGCCGGTGCATGTGCAGCAGTCGCTGGATACGGCGCGGTTCTACAAGCTGTTTGTGGGGCTGATGCAGGGCGGGCAGCGGTAGCGCGAGCCGGCAGTGTACAGTGAAGATTCCAAGAATATCGAGCACCGGAGGGGATAACCCGATGCTATCGCGCGTCGCCGATTCGCTGTACTGGATGAGCCGCTACCTGGAGCGCGCCGAGCATACGACGCGCCTGCTCGACGTAAACCTGAACCTGATGCTCGATGAGAGCGCCACCAGCGCCGACCGCCGCTGGCCGCGGCTGCTGCAGACGCTGGGCCGGCCCAAGCGCGTCAAGTGGACCGGCGACCCCTACGAGCTGACGCGGACGCTCACCTTCGACACCACGCAGAAGTCCTCCGTGGTCAGCTGCATCATGGCGGCGAGGGAGAACGCCCGCCATGTACGCGAGCAGATCTCCACCGAGCAGTGGCACCGGCTGAACTCGCTGTACCTGGACGTGACGCGGCCGGAGTTCAAGAAGGCGCTGCTGCTGGAGGCCGCGGCCGGCGATTCCATGGAAGGCCCCACAACGTTTCTGCAGCAGGTGATGGAGGCCGTGCACCAGTTCCAGGGCGTCACCGACTCCACCATGTCCCACGGCGAGGGCTGGCACTTCATCCAGGTGGGGCGCTTCCTCGAGCGCGCCACCGAGACCACCCTGCTGCTGGAGGCCTACCACGAGGACCTGTGGGCCGACCCCGAGCGCACCGCCGAGAGCAACGAATACCTGGAGTGGATGGGACTTCTCCGCAGCGCCACTGCGTTTGAGGCCTACTGCAAGGTCTACACCGCCGACCTGACGCCGGAGCGCATCCTGGAGTTTCTGCTGCTGGACGCGCAGTTCCCGCACTCGCTGCGGTTCTCCATCGACAGCCTCAAGGGGGCGCTCGGCGCCATCCAGCAGGAGTCCGGCAAGAACCGCGCCGAGGAGCTGGAGCGCATCGCCGGGCGGCTGAGCGCGAGCCTGGCCTTCGCCAGCGTGGACGAGATCCTGATGGGCGATGTGGTCGCCTATCTGCACGGCATCCAACGCCAGTGCCAGGCCATCCACGAGACCATCTATCATCTGTATGTGGACTACTCCATCCAGGCCGCACTGGCGGGCTAGGCAAGGCTGACCGGGCGACATGGCCGCGGCGGCAACACGAAGTTGGGCACAGCGGCGCAGGACCGGAACCGGGACCAAGACAAAGGGGCATTGTGGAACGAACGCTGCAATCGGAGGGGCCGATGTATTACTCGATCCGCCATCTGACGAAGTTTCTGTACAAGAGCCCGGTGAGCGAAAGCATCATGGAGACGTGGATGCATCCGCGCTCGGATGCGCAGCAGCGCTGCCTGACCTTCCATCTCTCGGTGAGCCCACGCTGCCGGGTGTTCAGCTACCGCGACCACCTGGCCAACCACGTGCACCACTTCGACATCCCCGGCCAGCACGGGCAGCTGGTGATCGTGGCCGAGAGCCTGGTGGAGATGCAGCCGCACGCCGAGATACCCGCCGCGCTGACGCCGGAGGCCTGGGAGGAGATGGACGCGCTGGTGCACGAGGGCGACTTCTGGGAGATGCTGCTGCCCAGCGAGTTCGCGCGGTTTACGCCGGAGCTGGAGGCGCTGGGTGATGCCTTCGACCTGCGCCGCAAGGACGACCCGCTGAGCGTGCTGCACACCCTGAACCGGCAGATGTACGAGTACTTCGACTACAAGCCGAAGTCGACCAAGGCGGACTCGCCGATCGAGCTGGCGCTGGCGACCAAGGCCGGCGTGTGCCAGGACTTCTCCCACATCATGATCGCGCTGGTGCGCAGCCGGCTGCAGATGCCCTGCCGCTACGTGAGCGGCTACCTGTACCACGGCGAGGGCGCGAAGGACCGCTCGGTGAGCTCGGCGACGCACGCCTGGGTGGAGGCGTTTCTGCCCGAGCTGGGCTGGGTGGGCTTCGACCCCACCAACGACCTGGTGGCGGGCGACCGGCACATCCGCACGGCCATCGGCCGCGACTACTCCGACGTGCCGCCGACCCACGGCGTCTTCCGCGGACGCACCAAAAGCGAGCTCAGCGTGGCCGTGCGCGTGGAGCCGAGTGAAGGCACGCCGCTGCTGGACCGCGAGCTGCCGGTGCCGGAGGACTGGTCGATCCTGGTGGAGACCGCGCAGGCGCTGCCCGAGCAGCCGCCCCCGCCCACGCGGCGGCAGCAGCACGCGCAGCAGCAGCAGTAAGGTGGAAACTATAGATTCATCTTCTTGAAGATGCTCTCCGGGATGAGCCGCACCACGGCCATAACGATGCGCCAGATGCCTGGCACATAGATCACGTCCGGCCCCTGGCCGTGTCCGCGGTCGAGCGCCTTCACCAGCGTGGCGGCGACGGCCTCGGGGTCGGCGAACTTTGCATTGCCCGGCATGCGTTCGGTCATCGCGGTGCGCACCGGGCCGGGCTTGATGGTCAGCACGCGGACCCCCTCGCGGTCGATGCGGTTGCGCAGGCCGTCGGTGTACGCGGTGAGGCCGGCCTTCGAGGAGCCATACACATAGTTGGACTTGCGGCCGCGGTCGCCGGCCACCGAGCTGAGCACGGCGAGCGTGCCGGCGTGGCGCGGGGCGCAGTAGCCGGCCAGCCAGGTGAGCAGGCTGACCGGCGCGAGGAAGTTGGTGTGCAGCATGGCCGCGGCCGCGGCGAAGTCGACCTCGGCCGCCGGCGCATCGCCGAGCACGCCCAACGCAAGGACCGCGATGTCGAGTCCATTGAGCGCGTCGACGGCGTGCGCGAGCAGCTCTGCGTGGCCCGCGGTGTCGTCGAGGTCGGCGACCGTGGTGGTGACCGAGGCGCCGCGCACGCTCAGGTCCGCGGCCATGGCGGCGAGCTTCTCCGGATGCCGCGCCACCAGGTGCAGGCTCTCGCCGCGCGCGGCCCACAGCCGGCAGCAGGCCTCGGCGATGCCGGAGGTCGCGCCCAGCACCAGGATGCGGCGGGGATAGCGCGGCGTGCCGGGTGCCTCTCCGGGAATCGCCGCGCGCAGCGGCAGCCGCGGCTCGTCCGCATGTGAGGCCGCGCTCATGCGGCCGCTCCCTCGGTGACGCGCTGCCAGAAGCTGGAGTTCAGCGCGGGGTCTTTGTAGCGGGCGAAGCTCCGCCACTGCGGGTAGAAGGCCTGGAACTGCGCGGCGGTCATGCGCGCGTCCTTGGCGGGGTAGAGCCGGCCGCCGAACTCGAGCGTCATCGCGGCGAGCCGGTCGAACAGCGCGAAGCTCTTCTCCGGCTTGATGGGGAAGTCCAGCGCCAGCGTTACGCCCGGCTGCGGGAAGCTCATCATGCCCGGCGAGGGCACGTCGCCGAAGACCTTGAGCACCGCGAGGAAGCTCGCCAGGCCGGACTTCGCGACCGCCTGCAGGACGGCGATGGTGCCTTCGCGCGCGTGCTCCCAAGGGATGGCGTACTGGAACTGCAGCAGGCCGCGCTTACCGTACATGCGGTTCCAGTGCAGCAGCGCATCGAGCGGGTAGAAGAAGGGCTCGTAGTCCTGCACCGCGGTGACGCGCGGCCTGATCTGCTTGTGGAAGAAGAGCGTGTTGAAGGCGCTGACCGTGGCCGCGTTGAGCGCGAAGCCGGGAAACTCGAAGGGCAGTGTGAGCTTCGGCTTGGACGAGAGGGTAAGCGGCGCGGGCGCGGGCGAGTGGTCGCCCTGCATAAAGATGCCGCGGATGAAGTTCTTGCCCGTCGAGGTGACGTCGACCCAGCTGACGGTGTACTCCACGTTGTCGGACTGGCGGGTCAGGTCGAGGAACTCGTCGATGCCGTGGAACTGGATGCCCTGGTAGTCGATGAGCCGGCTGACGATGGGGCGCAGCTGCAGCGAGGCCCAGGTGATGACGCCGGTGAGGCCCATGCCGCCGATGGTCGCGGCGTAGAACTCCGAGTTCAGTGTGGGTGAGCAGAGCAGACGCTGCCCGTCCGAGCGCGCCAGCTCAAACTGCGGCACATAGCAGCCGAAGGTGCCGGCGACGTGGTGGTTTTTGCCGTGGGTGTCGTTGGCGATGGCGCCGCCGAGCGTGACGTACTTGGTGCCCGGCGAGACCGGCAGAAACCAGCCGCGCGGCACGGCGAAGTCGAGGATCTGCGCCAGGGTGATGCCGGCCTCCGCGGTGAGCAGGCCGGTAGTGGCGTCGAAGGCGAGCAGCCGGCCCATCGCGGGCGTGGGCAGCAGCGTGCCGCCGTCGAGCAGGCAGACATCGCCGTAGCTGCGCCCCAGCCCGACAGGCAGCGCGCCGTGCTGCGCGGCGTTGCTGTCCCCCGCAAGCACGGCGGGGAAGTCCACCTGCCAATGCAGCGGCCGCAGCTCAGCTGTGGTGCGGGGATAGCGGCCCCAGCTCTCGAAGGGCGGCGCGGCGGGGGCTTCTGCGGATGTCGACGGAGTGGTAGGGGTTGCGCTCTGCTCGGCGAGAAACGGCATAGAAATAAGGATACGTCATCCACCGCGGCCGCGAAGCACTCCCCAGATGCGCCTGGGCGCGATATCGGCTACTTCTCCACGAACCGCCCGCTCATCGCTGCGTTCAGCCCCTGGAAGGTCGCGTCGAAGCGGCCCTCTTCGGCGGCGAAGCGCAAAGGGTGGACGTTCTGCACGCAGATCTCCGCCGGCGTGGGCTGCTGCTGCAGCAGGGACATGGTCTCCGCGATGTAGTCCTTCAGCGGCATCGCGCGGGGGTCTTCGGCGCCGTCCATCAGGTCGGTCTGCACGTAGGGCGGGACGATCTCGATGACCTCGGTGGTGGTGTCCTTGAGCTGATAGCGCAGCGAGAGGGTGTAGGAGTGGATGGCGGCCTTGGTGGCGCAGTAGGTGGGCGTAAAAACGAGCGGCACAAACGCCAGGCCGGAGGAGACCGTGACGACCGTGGAGTGCGGCTGCTTGCGCAGCAGCGGCAGTAGCGCGGCGGTCAGCCGGATGGGGCCGAGCAGGTTGGTGGTCACGATAGCTTCTGCGTCGGTGAGGTCGTCCTGCTGCTGCTGCAGGTCCTCCGGGCGCATGATGCCGGCGTTGTTGATGAGCACATTGAGCGCGGGAAACTCCGAGGCCAGGCGCGTGGCCAGCGCGCGGATGGCGGCGCGGTCTTCGATATCGAGCACCAGGAACTTCATGCCGGGGTTGGCCTCGGCGACCTCCTCCAGCAGCGCCTTGCGGCGGCCGGAGATGATGACGTGATTGCCCGCGGCGTGGAGGGCCTCCGCGAGTCCGCGCCCAATGCCTGAGCCGCCGCCGGTGATGAGGATAGTGTTGCCGGTAGTTTGCATACGCCAATTAGACGCGACGCGAAGGGTAGGATGTACGAATTTTTGTGTCTGCCGGCGAACCCATGTGTGTATTACGGCACGTCCGCAATTCGTAGCGGCTCACGACATTTCCAGTGCGCGCAACGGCGTAGTGCCTGGCCTGAGTGAGCCTGGAATCAGCGGCTCGGCTCGTCGCCCGCGCGGCACAGCGCGTCGAGCTCCTTCTCGGGATACTTGTCGTCGGGAAAGTTGACGCCCCGGACCTTCGCGGTGAGCTCCTGCAGGGTACCGCCACCGGGGTAGCCGATATCGGGGTCGAAGCGATAGGCGGGATCGGCCTCGGCCTGCTCCAGGGTGACAAACTGGAAGCCGCGCCGGCGGTACAGGGCGATCAGCCGCGGCAGCATGCGGGCGTCGAACGCGCCGACGTGCAGCAGCAGCACATAGGGGATGTCGTGGCCGTAGAGCTGCTGCGAGAGCCCGCGGAAGACGTCGATGAAGTGGTCGGCGGTGGCCAGGTAGCTGGCCTCGAGCGAGGCGATGGCGGCCGCATCGCCCTGCGCCGAGCAGCGCCCGTAGGCGTCGTTCCAGAGGTAGTCCTCGAAGTCCATGGTGACCTCCGCGACCTTGTAGCGGTGGGCGAAGAGCCACGCACGGACCGCGCGGCGCTTGGCCAGCGTGTTGCCCTCGTCGAGGTAGGGGTAGCGGAACCAGCGCCAGTCGCCGTGCGGGTCGACCTTGCGCAGGACCGCCTCGTTGCGGGCGATGTCCGCGATGAAGCGGCGCGCAGAGACCTCATCGAGCGACGGGTGCTCGAAGGTGTGGTTGCCCAGTGGCTCGCCGGCCACGTGCCAGGCGCGCAGAATCTCGATCTGGTACGGGTAGTCGCGGACGCGGAAGCCGTTGACGAAGCCGTAGACCGGCGGCAGATGCTCCTGCTTCAACGTGGCCAGGATGGACTTGACCACCGCCGGCCGCGCCATCCCCGGCGGCAGCGGGCCGTGCGCGGGCAGGTCGTCGAAGGTGAGCGCGATCTGCAGCGGCGCCTGCGCGTGTGCGTGCATGCTTGCTACACATACAGCGGCACAAATGAAAGAGGCATACACGATGGCCGCGCAAACGTGGCCCGCCATTTTTCTCATCCGAACAGTCTAGGGGATGGGGCGGGTGTACAGGATGTGAGTGGCCGCAGATTTCCCTCCGCTTTCCGCGTTTGAGAGGATATTCTGCGGGCAAAGCAGAAAACACGCCACGAAAGAGTCTCCGCATGATCGGACGCACGTTGGGCCGGTACCAAATCCTGAGCCTGCTCGGGGAAGGCGGCATGGGCTCAGTCTATGAGGCCATCGACACGCACCTGAAGCGCGCCGTGGCGCTGAAGATGATGCGCGACGACCGCATCGCCGACCCGCAGGCCGTGCTGCGCTTTCAGCGCGAGGCCGAGTCGCTGGCCCGGCTCAGGCACAACAACATCGTCACCATCTACGACTATCTGGAGGCCGATGGGCGCTTCTGCCTGGTGATGGAGCTGGTGGAGGGCGAGTCGCTGCAGCGGGCCATCGCGGCTGGTCGCCCGATGACGCCGGTGCAGAAGCTGCGGCTGCTCTCCGCGGTCTGCTCGGCGCTGCACGACGCGCACGGCAAGGGCGTGGTGCACCGCGACCTGAAGCCCTCGAACATCCTGGTGCGGCCCGATGGCTCGCCGATGATCGTGGACTTCGGCATCGCCAAGCTGATGGGCGACGACATCACCCACACCCGCGCGCAGATCGGCACCCTCGCCTACATGTCGCCGGAGCAGTTCAACGGCAAGCCCATCGACCACCGCACCGACATCTTCGCCGCCGGCGCGGTGCTGTATGAGCTGCTCAGCGGCGTCTCGCCCTTCGACGGCGAGACCACCGCGGTGGTGATGCGCAAGCTGATCCTGGAGCCGACGCCGCCGCTGCCCAGCAACATCGCGGGCGTGCCGCCGTCGGTGCACACGATCCTCGACAAGGCGCTGAGCAAGGAGCCCGAGCTGCGCTACCAGACCGCGGCAGAGATGGTCGCGGCGCTCGACCACGCCATCGAGGAGGCGCTCGCGCTGGCTGCCAAGTCCGCACCCACACCGCCCACGCCCAAACCTTGGCGGCCCACTGTCTTCGAGCCGGTTGTGCCCAAACCCGTCGTTCCAACGCCGCCCCGGCCAGAGCCCAGCCCAGATCCCAGTCCGAGGCCCCGGCCACTGCTCGGGCTGCTGGGCGTGCTCGCCCTCGTCGCCGTCGGCTACGGAATCTACGCGATGAGCCACCGATCCCAGCCTGCGGAGCCAGCCGCTGCGGCGACCGTCGCCCCCGGCCCCAGCCCGATCCTGCAAGGCAATGACGCCTACACGCGCAAGGACTACGCCGCCGCCGCCACCTTCTATCGCCAGGGCTGCGACAACGGCCACGGCGACCTGAACGCCTGCTACAGCCTCGGGAACCTGTTCTATACCGGTCAGGGCGTGGGGCGCGACCTCGCCCAGGCGTACGGACACTTCAAGGTCGCCTGCGACGGATATGACGGCCCCAACGGGTACCACATCTATCCCGCCTGTGGCAGCCTCGGCACCATGTACTTCGTGCGCGACCAGCCCGGCGACCGGGAGCAGGCGGCCTACTACTGGAGCCTGGCCTGCAGCTCCGGCCAGGTACAAACTGCCTGCGACCTGCTGCGCAAGAATGAGATGAAGCTGATAACGACTCCGCCTGCTGCACCGTCCCAGTAAGAACGTTTCGAGGGAGTACGCCATGCGAGACCGAATCCATTGGACCGTGGGGATAGCCTTGGCCAGCGTCGTGGCGCTGATGCAACCGCTCGCCGCGGCCGCGCAGACACAGATGCCACCGATGGTGGTGCCCACCGTCCCCGATTACCGTAAGGCCTGCGACGCAGGCAGCATGTCGAGCTGCGACAAGCTTGGCGATCTGTATTCAGAAGGCAAGGACGTGACCAAGAACCCCGTCACTGCCGTCTCCTACTATCGCAAAGCCTGCAATGGCGGCGACATGAAGGGCTGCGCCGACCTTGGCGAGATGTATCTAGAGGGCTACGGCGTTACCCAGGACAACACCGCAGCACTTTCCTACTTCCGCAAAGCGTGCGATGGCAGGAACATGTTGGGCTGCGATAGCGTCGGCACCATGTATCAGGAAGGCCGTGCCGTGACGAAAAATTTTTCCACTGCCCTCACCTACTACCGGGATGCCTGCGAGGGCGGCTACATGGCTAGCTGCCATCGTCTCGGGGACATATATGGCGGCAATGAAATGTTTCTCATTGGCGAAAATCATCCGGACGAGGACGGCCCCAAAGCGGTCTATTACTACCGGAAGGCCTGCGATGGTAACTACGCGGACGGCTGCGTACGTCTTGCCGGACTTTATGAGTCCGGCGACCTCGTACCGCGGGACAATGCCAAAGCGCGACAGTTCTATCAGAAAGCCTGCAAGCTGGGCGAACACAACAGCTGTAATGCTTTGAAGAAGATGTAGCGAGAGTCCACGCGTTGAAGGAGCATGCCATGCGACATCGAATCCATATCGCTGCGGGGATCGCCTTGGCCGGCGGCGTGGCGCTGCTGCAACCGCTCACCGCGCACACGCAGACACAGCCACAGGACAAGGGGCCGCCGATGGTGGTGCCGGATCCACCGAAGCCCAAGCCAAAGCCCAAACCTGCACCGAGCCCTAACACCGCCCCGGCCAAGCCTGCCGCTCCGGCAAGCTGCGACGTCACGCACGCCCAACTCTGTCTTGAGATGGGCGACAAGTATGCCATCGGCGACGGGATGACCAAGGACCCTGCCATAGCGGTCTTGTACTACCGCACGGCCTGCGATGGCGGGATCGCGAAAGTGTGCCGCAAACTCGGCGTCATGTATGACAATGGTGACAGTGAATACGGCGTGACCAAAGACCCCACTCAAGCAGCCGCCTACTACCGCAAAGCCTGCGACGGCGGGGAGCTGTACGACTGTGGGGAGCTCGGCGACATGTATGAGTTTGGAAGGGGCGTGACCAAAGACTTAACCACTGCCGTCTACTACTTCCGCAAGGGCTGCGACGGCGGGAACAAAGACGGCTGCGATGGCCTTGGCGACATGTACGCATACGGCCATGGCGTGGACAAGGACCTCGCCACCGCCAGGCAGCTCTATAACAAAGCGTGCAAGCTGGGCGACTGGTACGCATGTGTGAAAGGGTGCAAGCTGGGCGACCAGTTCGCCTGTGAGAATGAGAAAAAGAGATTTGATTAGGACAGATGGCCACATCTGACTCTCTTCTCTGGGTGCCCCACATCTCGGTCTCTTCGAGATGCGGGTTCGCAGAATAATGACGAATCCATGGCCGTAATGAACTCGCAATGAACCATTGAAGGGAGCACGCTATGCGACTTCGAATTCATTGGGCCGCGGGGATCGCTTTCGCCGGCGTCGTGGCATTGCTGCTGCCGCTCGCAGCTGCTGCACCGGCACAGCAGCCGAAGCTGCCCGCAGCTTCGGATGACGCGCCCACGCAGACCCTCGCCGAGTACCGCAAAGCCTGCGACGCCGGCGACATGCACAGCTGCGACAGGCTGGGTGACAGGTATCTGCGCGGCCAGGGCGTGGCCAAGGACACCGCCGTGGCCGTCGCTTACTTCCGCAAGGCCTGCGACGGCGGCAACATGGCGGGCTGCGACCACCTGGGCGATATGTATAAGGCCGGCTATGGCGTCCCCCAGGACATTGCCACGGCGCTCACCTACTATCGCAAGGCCTGCGACGGCGGGGACAGGATCGTGTGCGACTTTCTCGGCGACATGTACCGTACCGGCGACCGCGTGGCCGTGGACAATACCGCCGCTGTCGCCTACTACCGCAAGGGCTGCGACGGCGGCGCAAGGTTAGGTTGCTACGACCTTGGCTACATGTATGAAAAAGGCCAGGGCGTGGAGAAGGACCTAGCCACGGCGCGGCAGTTCTATGGCAAGGCCTGCAAGCTCGGCGAGCAGGATTCCTGCGGTCGTTAGCGGCAGATGTGGATGAGGGTCTGGGTATGGCTGAAGGCTCTGGGTATGGCTGAAGGCTCGGGGTATGGCTGAAGGCTCGGGGAGAGCAGCCAGTTGCCGCCTACCAGAGCCTGCGCACGCCGAAGACGTCCAGATGCGCGTCGCTGCTGATGACAGGGATGTCGAGCGCGAGTGCCTGCGCTGCGATCATGCGGTCGAAGGGGTCTTTGTGTGCGCCGACGAGACGGCCGGCGCGCAGCGCTACCGCCGTGCTGATGGGAAGAAGGCGATACCCTGCCTTTTGCACGATCTCTTCAAAATCGTCTTCCAGACGAGTCGCCTCGGGCAGCTTGCCGAGGCGCACCTTGGTAGCGATCTCCCAGGCTGAAGCAGCCGAGACGAACAGGGTGCTTCGATCATTGGCCAACAGTGCCACTGCACGCTTACCAAGGCGGCCGACATCTGTCGCAGCCCAGATCAACGTATGCGTATCGACGAGATGGTCCATGCTGTCCTACTTGCTGACCAGCTTACGGCGCGAGGAGCGAGCCGACGTTGCAGCGGGCTTGCGTATCGGCATGAGCAGGGGATCGCCCGGAAGGTCGAGTTCGCCCGTCCACTCATCGGGAATGGGATCGAACCAGACGGAGTCGGGAATCGGCGGCAGGTTGAGATGCTGCAGGAAGCCAAGGCGCTGCGGCTTTTGAACGGCGACAGGGGTGATCTCCGCGACAGGGGTCTTTTCGCGGCCAGATGTGATGATGACCTTCTCGCCGGCCTGGGCGCGCTTGATGAGCTCGGAGAGGTTGGTTTTGGCTTCGAAGATGGTGGCAGTGGTCACGGGACATCTCCTTGACTGCTAACTTAGCCTAGCTAGGATGCAGCCCATGCGTCAACTACGTGACATCCTCTAAATCGAGCCAACAGCAAGGGCGTGGCCGAAGCCACGCCCTTGCGTGTTTACAAAGATTAAGCGTCGCTTACGCAGCCGCGGGCGCTTTGGCCGCAGCCAGCGCGCTCTTGGCCTGCTTGGCCAATGCGGCGAAGCCTGCAGCGTCGTTGGCGGCGATGTCGGCGAGCATCTTGCGGTCCAGGCCGTTGCCGGCGCGCTTCAGGCCGTTGATGAAGGTCGAGTAGCTCATGCCGTTCAGCTTGCAGGCGGCGTTGATGCGCACGATCCACAGCGAGCGGAACTGGCGCTTCTTCTGCTTGCGGCCGATGTAGGCGAACTTCAGCCCGCGCTCGACGGCCTCCTGGGCAGCCTGGTACAGCTTGGATTTGGTGAGGAAGTAGCCGCTGGCGCGCTTGAGGATCTTCTTGCGGCGGTCGTTGCGCTTGGTACTCCGTTTGACACGGGGCATGCTGGTTCTCCTTTTTGCGTGGTTCGTTTGCGCGGCTGGAGGTAAGGGGGCCTCTTCACTCGCGGACAACTTCGAATCTCGGTGGGCCGGCGAACGCCGTACCCAGGGGCCTGAACGCAGTTGGCGGCCCGTTGTGAGCGAACGCTCACGGCTCGATTCGAAAACTGGAAAGACGTTTGCCTTATGGCAACGGCTTTAGGCGTACGGCAACATCCGCGCCACCTTCGGCGTGTCCGCGACCGAGACCATCACGATGCGGCCGAGCTTGGACTTGGTCTGGTTGGACTTCGAGGTGAGGATGTGGCGCATCTTGGTCTGGCCGCGCTTGAACTTGCCGCTGGCAGTCTTCTTGAAGCGCTTGGCCGCGCCCGAATGGGTCTTCAACTTTGGCATGGGATTTCCTGCGGCAGCGTGGTGCTCGCCTGCCGTCGTTTGGGTGACACTGAACAACCTTCCAAGTATAACAAGAAAACCGTCCGCCGGAACCGCCGCCGGCTGCCGAATATGAGGGCCTCCATGCACCGATCCAAACTGAACCGATTGCTGAACCGCTGCCTGCTCTGCCTATTGGCGCTCCCCTGCTCCGCCGCGCTGGGTCACGCGTGGGCCCAGCAGCCGCCGCTGCCGCCGGGGCTGCCGCAGTTCACCCTGCCGCGGGACTTTACCCCCACGCCGCAGGAGCTGGGCGTCTCCGGCGGGGTGCTGAAGGCGGTGCGCGACAAGTTCGAGTGCAAGAAGTGCAACGGGCAGGAGCCCGGCGGCCGCGTCGGCGGGACGATGCTGAAGCTGGGCGCGGCCGGCCAGGTGGCGCTGGTGGCCAGCTACGCCGCCGACCACTGCAACGACAATGGCTCCTGCGCCATTTGGCTGTTCCCCGCCCAGGGCGAGCCGCAGCTACTGGACTGGGGCGCCTCCTACGCGCTCGTGACCACGAGCAACAAGCCCGCGCCGGACATCGCCGTCCGCGGCAGCGCGGGCGGGCGGCTGGAGTTCGTGCACCTGTTCAGCTACGCGAACGGCCGCTACATCGCCATCGGCTGCGACGCGCTGTACGACAAGAACGACATGGGCGACGTAACGATCAGCGCCTGCAAATAGCCGGCAACTTCAGGCAATCGCGCGCTCGTGGGGCTGCGCGATGCGCACCGAGGCCATGCCGGCGGCGGTGGCGGACTCGATGCCGGCGTCAGCGTCCTCAAAGACCAGGCAGCGCGCGGGCGCGACCCCGAGCCGCGTGGCGGCGAGCAGAAACGGCTCCGGCGAGGGCTTGCCGTGGGCGTAGTCGCCGGCGCACACCAGGGTGTCGAACAGCGGCAGGATGCCGAGCGCTTCGAGGGACTTTTCGACCGACTCGCGGGTGCTGCCGGAGACCACGGCGAAGGGCACCGTACCGTGCGCGGCATGGATCAGCTCCAGCACCTCGGGCACGGGCTCGAGCTGGTGGATGAGGTCGTAGTAGAGCTGCTCCTTGCGCACGGCGAAGGGCTCGGCTGGGATGGTGAGACCGTCGCGCCGGTTGAGCTGCTCGACCACCTTGGCCACGGGCAGGCCACCGAGGGAGTAAAACAGTGGCTCGGAGAAGTCGGTGCAGCCGTACTCGGCCAGCGCCTGCTTCCAGGCGACGTAGTGCAGGGGCATGGAATCGACGATGGTGCCGTCGCAGTCGAAGAGATAGGCCTGAAAATCGCCCGGAGGCAGCGTAAGGGTCATGGCTCCAGTTTATCGTTCTACCTTGCATACTTCTTCAAATAAATAACCAAATAGGTTATAGTCCCGCATGGAGAAGCGAACGCCTCACTGCCCACTGGGCAGGGTGAAGGCGCTGGTTGAGGCAGACACGGTACGGTCTACCATGACAGCTCTCCGGTGCGGCCATGCTCGGCTTTGACTTCGACGGGATGCTCAATGTCGTACGGGGGCTACGGCCTGCGGACTTCTACAAGAGCATGACCACGCACGCCGACCACAGGGTTTGGCAGGACGTCTACCGGCCACAGACGAGTGCAGGCAAGGTGTATCTGAAGCTCACCGTCATCGACGATGTGCTGATTGTGTCTTTCAAAGCGTTGTGAAGGAGCGGACGATGAAGTGTATGGCGTGCGGAGGTGCGAGTGTCGAGGCGGGAACGCGAGACGTGCCCTATACCTACAAGGGCGAGACGACCGTGATCCCGGCGGTGAAAGGAGAGTTCTGCGGTGCGTGCGGGGAGATGGTGCTCCATGCAGAGGAGTCGCGAAGGGTAAGTGCGGCGATGCTGGCGTTCCATCGGGAGGTCAACGCAGCCAGCGTCGATCCGGAGTTTATCGTGGGCGTGCGCAAGAAGTTGGCGCTGGACCAGCGCGAGGCCGCCGAGATCTTCGGAGGCGGGGTCAATGCATTCTCTCGGTATGAAAACGGAAAGACCAAGCCTCCGCTGGCCCTGGTGAAGCTGCTGCGGGTGCTGGACAAGCATCCCGACCTGCTCGATGAGGTGCGGGCAGCGTAAGGGCTTCCCTTGGCGAAGAATATGGGTACGACACCATGTCAGGCGTACAGCGCGGCCTCGAAGCGCTGCAGCGCGGCGTCGTCCCAGGCGTGGGTGCTCTTGCGCCAGGTATCGTCCTGCTCGTCGAGGAAGTTGGGGAAGTTGCTGCGGCAGAAGCTGGTGCGCGCAGCGAAGTCGATCAGCGCCTGCGCTGTGCCGTCGAGGTACAGCACGCACTGCTGGCCGTCGCGCGACCACTGGATGCTGGCCAGACGCTCGTCGCCGGCGCGGGGCAGCGAGCTGCGGTGATAGATCAGCATGGCGTCCAGGATGGACTGCTCCTGGGTCTCGCGGGAGCGGTCGCAGGCGTAGAGGTAGCCAGCCTGCCCTTCGTCCTCGAAGACGGCCGTCCAGGGCACGGCGGTGGAGTTGGAGGAGAGGAAGGCGCGGCCGGGCGTGAAGGTGAGCGAATCCATAAGGACAGGGTATAGGGTTCAGGGCCCAGGGCCCAGAGTGCAAACGCCTCGGCTGGCAACAAGATTCATCCAGCTGCCTTGCGGCTCATTTACACTTCGCGCACTATGGTCTCTTCGCCTCACCGCCGGCGGCACCTCCCGGTCGCCCTGCTTCTGCCGCTTTCGCTCACCGTCGCCTTCGCTTCGGCTGCGCCCGCCCAGGAGGCGACGGCCACGCGCGCCCTGGCTGCGCCTACCTTCCGCGTGCCGGCAGCGGAACTGCAGTCGCCCGTCACCGTGATCGCCTACGGCGACCAGCGCTTCCACGACCCCACCAATACCAGCGTCGCCGACCCCTGGATGCGCAAGGTGCTGGCGCTGAAGATCGCCGAAGAGCATCCGGACGCCATCCAGATGAGCGGCGATGTGCCCTACCAGGGCAGCAACCCTGCAGACTACGAGGTCTTCCGCACCGAGACCGCGGCGTGGCGCGCGGCGCATCTGCGCGTCTACCCGGCGCTGGGCAACCATGAGCTGATCGGCGGCGAGGCGAGTGTGGAGAACTGGTGGAACGCCTTCCCGGAGCTGCGCGGACGCCGCTGGTACTCTGTAGCGCTGGGCGACCGCATCACCTTGATCGAGCTCGACAGCAGCAGCCCCCTGACCCCGGGCAGCGACCAGCTGACCTGGCTGCAGGCGCAGCTCGCCGGCCTGGCGCCGACGATGGA
>Ga0116230_10000562_pt1 | contig 32834 bp, 34 predicted proteins | sample S1TSphfallax_3_FD_88678 | JGI IMG/M metagenome (GOLD analysis project Ga0116230, IMG submission 88678) | Host-associated microbial communities from peat moss isolated from Minnesota, USA - S1T2_Fd - Sphagnum fallax MG | ecosystem: Host-associated > Plants > Peat moss > Unclassified | place... | reverse complement strand
ATTTGCTCTTGAGTTGCGCCCAGCGATGATCGGCGGCGGCCCTGCCCGTCTTGAATGCCCCGAGTTGGACGACTTCCCCGCCCCGCGCAGGGGCCGAAGGCGTCGTCTTGGCCGGCTTGCTCGCTGCGGCGCGAGCCGGTGCGACGGCCGGCGGGGTCGCGGCGGCGCGAGGCGCCGATGCGCCCGTCCCCGGTGCGCTCGCTCCCGGGGCGGCCGGCACCGGTGGTGATTCGTCGGTCGACGCAGGGCCACCCGGTGTGGTCTGCGCCAAGGCAAAGTTCTCGACGCGAATCCGCGCCTCCTGACTCCATTTGCCTTCCGGATATTGTTGCAGAAAACCCTGATAGGCTTCGGTCGTGTCGACGTCGCGCGCCTTCTGCCAGTCGCGTTCCTCGTACTGCTCCTTGAGGCGGGCCTGCGCTTGTCCGGTGAACGCACCGTTAGGGTACTTTTTCACGAACGACTCGTAGGCATCGGTACTGTTGTCGGCGCGAGCTTTTTCCCACTCACTCTGTTCACGGTTGCATCCCGTGATGCCGAGCATCGCCCCGAGGATGATGGCGAGGAATATCGTGTGTCTCTGCATGGCGAATCTCGCGAAGTCTGCTTATCCCCCCTATTCTACTTGCATTTAGGGTGGTCTGCCGGTGCCGCCAAGCTCGTCACAGCGCGGTCGGCCCGTAATGGGGTACTAATTCCCGATGAGCGATGGAACCCCATGAGCGCCAAAGTCCCGGTACCGCTTAAAGTCCCGGCGCCGCTGAAATCGGTCGCACGGCGTTTCCTCGATCGCGCTCCCGTGAGTCCGACCATGATCGGGGCGGGTTCGCTCTTCGTCGGGAACCTGAGCGGCGCCGGACCCTTCGTCGTCGCCGGCGAGGTCAGAGGAGACGGCGAGTTCGCGGGAGACTTGAACGTGGCCGTCGGCGGCGAATGGACCGGAAACATCCGGGCACGGCGTGCCATCATCGCCGGCAGCGTCACCGGCCGCCTATGCGTCTCGCAGAAACTCGAGATCGGCCGCTCGGCCGTGATCCGCGGCAGCGTCAGCGCACCGCAAATTGCCATCGCGAAGGGCGCCATCGTCGACGGCGAGATCGAAATCACGTCGGGCGACGAGATGGTCCAGTTCGATGAAAAGCGCGGCGCCTAGCCGCCTTTGAAGGAGAAGCGAGTGAATCGTACCGGACGCGTTTTAGGGGCGCTCTTGCTTTGCTCGACGGCGACGCTCGCTGCCGCCGATGATGATTATTTCAGCCCAACCCGCTCACGCTTGGCTTTGTCCCTGGGCGTGATGCAACTCGACTCATCGACTTCGGTGAGCGTCGACAGCTCGGCAGGATTGGTCGGCACCGACTTGAACGGGGAAAACGAATTGGGGCTCGATCATCGACGCTACGAGCCGAAGTTCGATCTCGCCCTTCGGGCCGGCGCGCGCAACCGCGTGTTCTTCGATTACTTCTCGCTCGATCGCACGGGCAACACGGTATTGGCCGTGGGACCCATCGATTTCGGCAACGTCGTGCTGCAAAGCGGCTATCCGGTCACGACCGATCTCAGTCTGCGTGTACTGCAACTCGGATACGGGTATTCGTTCTGGCACGGCGAGAAACTCGAAATCGCCGGCATCTTGAGCATCAACGACACCGAGATTCAATCCAGCATCCGCGTCAACACCGCCAACCTGCATATCTTCGACGAGCAGTCGCTCGCCGGGCCCTTCCCGACACCGGGTCTCGACGTGACTTGGGCGGCGACCAAACGCTTCTATTTCGAAGGGAAAGCGCGCTATCTGAAGCTGGCGATCGACAAGCTGCAAGGCTCGGTGTCGCTGTACGATCTGGATGCGTTCTTTCGGTTGCGCCCCAACATCGCCTTCGCGCTCGGCTACAGCGGCACGCGCGCGGATCTCGTGTCCCATCAAGCTAGGAACGCCGGCAGCGTCGATTTCGATGCCAAAGGTCCCGAGTTGTTCGTGCGCGTCGAGTTCTAGAAACTCGCCTGCGTGTTGCCGGCCGTACCGGGCTCGGCGACGAACTCGACTCGATTATTGGCGAGCGCCGCTTTGTTCCATTCCCCCGCCGTCAGACTCTCGCCACGCGCCGGGTAGGGCACGGCGGGCCGGGGGTTCGGCGTGGCGTCGATCGTCACGGCGATCGCGCCGGCCGTGCGCTGACGGATTCCGGCGACGAGATTCGCGAACGCGAGCGACTCTCGCGACTGTCCCGAGGCGGCATCGTCGAGAGGATTGCCGACCAGGTCGCACTTACTGAACGGCAAAGTCGGGACCGCGGGTACGAAACCGTCGGTCGGGTTGCCGGTCAGGCAGAAAGCGCCCGCAGAGGTTCTGATCTTCACGAGCCCGTGAAAACCCTGAGCCTCGAGCTTGCCGAGCACTTCGCGCAAGACGTCGACTCGGCTCCGATCCAGAGCTAATTCGCCGTAGGGGACGAGTTCTGCCCGAGCGACCGGGGCAGCGGTCGCGCCGCCCGAGGGTCCGGCAGTGGCCGACGGTGCGGCGAGCGCCGTGCTCAGGTCCTTGAGGGTTTCATTGAGATCCTGCCGGTTCCGATTCAGCTCTGCATTGGTCGCGCTGAGCGCAGCCAGTTGCGCATTCGTTTTCGCAATCTCGTCGCGCCCCTGCAGCCACAGGACTGCGAACGCGGCGGCGGCCCCGACACCGACGGCGGCAGCCAAGGCCCAGGGCCAGACGACTCTTGCCGGTGACGGCGGCAACACGGTCGGCGGCTCGGCAACGGGCTTGGGCGTCGGCGGCCCATCGCGCAAATCGCTGACGATGCGCGAGGCGAAGCTATCCAAGCTGGTAACGACGAAACGGCGCAGCTCGGCGGATTGGTCCTTGACCGCAACTTCGAGACGCCGACCCCAGTCCACCGAGGCGGATGCAGCGCCAGCCTGTCCGGCGGGCTGCGCGGGCCGGACGATACCGCTCCCGGACTCGATATCGACCGGCAAGAGCGCGGGCTCCTCCGTGTCGCGACGATCGGGCAACAAGTGCAACTCGTAGAGCACCTTCGAGACGTCGACGGGACGGACTTGCTTCGGCAGCACGCCCATGGCGCCGAGTGCGCGCGCCTGCCCGACATACAACTCACCCTCTTGCGAGGTGTACATCATGATCGGGATCGTTGCAGTCTCGGGATTACCTTTGATTGCCTTGACAGCCTCCAGACCGTCCATGCCCGGCATCAGATGGTCCATGAAAATCGCGTCCGGGCGATTCTCCTTGAGGTATTCGATGGATTGCTCTGCCGAGTCGGCCGTGTCGACCTCGATGTCGTATTTCTCGAGCATGCGACTCAAGATGACACGGGCCGACTTGGAATCGTCGACGATCAATGCGCGCTTGCGGGCCATCCGTCTAGTGTAGCGCGGGATGCCGCGGCGCAGCTACGCGCGATCAAGCCTCCGAGGCGGCCGACTCCTTATTTTGCTCGATCCAGGTCAAGGCCGACTCTACGTCGGCGAGTTCCGCCGCGGTGAAGCCTTCGATGCGCACGCCGGTGGCGGCCGCTTTTTTGCGCGCGAGTTCCGCGCTCGCGATGCCGTGGACCCAGACCAGCCCACGACGCACCTTCGCCGTGAACTTTTGCTGCTTTTCTTCGCTCATGTCGTCAACTCCTTCTAAAAACCCTTAAATTTTCCGTCCGGCACGATACACCACTCCCTAAGGGGTTGCGATCGCCCGTTCCAGTGCGGCGCGATAGGCGTCGAGACTCGACGCCACCACCACGATGTATTGGTTGGCTTCGTCCCAACGCCGATCTTCGATTGCTTCGCGAATGGCAGGCAGCGTTTTTGCCTCGTATCCGGTGTGCAGGCCAGGCGCATAGATCATATGCCGGTACCACTCACGCCGGGGTAGACCGCGCAGATCGGTCAAGGTTTCCTCCAAGCTGGTGAGGACTGCATTGATCCTTTCGCGGCGCGCTGCAGCGCCCGCGTCTTCTGCATTGCACGCGCTGGCGTAGGCGGCATCGAAGGCTTCGCTGCTCGCCTTGAGCTGCACGATCGCATTGTCGAGCGGCGCGAACTGTAGGTACGGAACATCGCCTTCCCGCCGCGGTGCGGCGAGCGGGTGCAGCGGATCTTCCGCGAGTTTGAATGCACCGGCGTCGAGGAGTCGATGCTGGGTCTCGGTCACGCTGCGCATGTGCTCGATGAGCTTCTGCAAGTCCTCGTCGAAACCGGCAACGGCGCGCGCGAAATCGGCAGCCCGCGTCGGCAGCAGTTCCGCCTGCGAGGACCGCAAAACGACCCGGCCGACGACCTTCGCGAGTGCGACTTGATACTCGAACGTGGGATCCACGAAACGCGAAAAATGATCGTACGAGTCATAGGCGGAGTGATAGACGCCATAGTCGCCCTCGCCGCCGAAGGAGAAATTCAAGGCGCTGACGCCGACGTGCTGCAGAAACGGGGAAAAATCAGAGCCGGATCCCAGCGCACCGAGATGCAGTTCGTTGCCCGCCGCCGGCGCCTCGCGTCCGGCCTCGTAGGCGACGACGCGACGGTCGGCAAGGCTGCGTGCCAGCACGCTCTCGTGCGTTTCCGGATCCTCGACGTCGCGCGCCACTTCGCTGACGAAATGCTGCAGGCCATTGCCGCCCTCGACGCGCAGGAACCCACGGGTGTTTTCGTCGGTATTGAGATAGATCGCGGCTTTTTGCTGCAATTCAGCCTCATGGGTTTCGGCCCATTCGGTCGAACCGAGCAGGCCCGGCTCCTCGCCGTCCCAACTCGCGTAGACCAGGGTTCGGCGCGGACGCCAGCCGTCCCTGACCAATCGGCCGATCGACTTTGCCTCGGCCATCAGTGCGACCGTGCCCGACAGCGGGTCGGCGGCGCCGAACACCCAACCATCGTGGTGATTGCCGCGCACGATCCAACGATCCGGTTCGACTGCGCCAGGCAGTTTCGCGATCACGTCGTAGAGCGTTTTCTGCCCCCAGTCGGAAAGCACTTTCAGATGAACCACGGCCTCGCCCGGACCCACGTGATACGCGACCGGCAGGCCCCCGCGCCACTTTGCGGGTGCGACCGGCCCACCGAGCGCGGCGAGCAGGGGCTCGGCATCCGCATAGGAGATCGGCAGCACCGGAATCTTCAGAATCGTCTTCGCGTCCTTGATCGCGAGCCGCGGCGCACCCTCGGTCGCGCCCACGCCGGGGGTCAGCGGGTCGCCGGAATAGAGCAGCATGTCCTGCACGGAACCGCGCTGGACCGAGTCGGCGGGACGAAAGCCACCCTTCGGATAGACGTCGCCCTGACCATAGCCGTCGTCCGCCGGATCGGAGTAGATCAGACAGCCGATGGCGCCATGCTCGTAGGCCAGCTTCGGTTTGAGTCCGCGCCAGCCGCCGCCGTAGCGCGTCAGGACGATGCGGCCCTTGACGCTGATTCCTAAGCGCTCGAGTTCCTGATAATCCTCGGGCATGCCGCGATTGACGTAGACGAGACCGCCGCTGACGTCGCCGTCCGCGCCGTAGACGTTGTAAGGCGGCAATTCATCGCGAACTTGAGCAGACGTCGCATCTCCCTTCACCGGCGGTTCGGCGAGCCGGGCGACGAAATGCGTCGGCGCCGTCAACTCGACTCGTAATTCACGCGGCGTCGGATAGAGCACGCTGAAGGTCTCTATCGACGCATCCCAGCCCCATTCGCGGAACTTCGCGAGTATGAATTCCGCGTTGTCCTTGTCGTGCGGGCTGCCGACGTGGTTGGGAGCCGAGCTCAGACGCCGCAACCAGTCGCGCTCTTCCGCGGCCGATAAATCCGCGTCGAAGCGCGCCTCGAGCGCGGTCTCGCGAGCGGCGCTCGCAGCCGTGAAACCTTCCATCGCGACCGTATCGGCCCCGGACTCGGCGGCGGCGCAGACCGCCATGCACAGAACCATTCCCGCCAGCAGCGCGCCGCCCTTGCGAATCATTCCCGCCATGAATACTCCTATAGCTTGTGGTCGCCCGGGTTTCAGTCGCGGATACCCGAACCGCGGTTCATCAGCGTCACCGCAAGGGCGAACATGAACGCCGCCGCGCCGATCATGATGGCATAGGCGAGGCGTAAATCGACGTCAGACGTATCGAGAAATCCGTACCGAAATGCGCTCACCATGTAGAGGATCGGATTCAGATGCGACGCGACATGCGCCCAGCGGGGCAGCATGTTGATCGAATAGAACACGCCGCCGAGATACGTGAGCGGCGTCAGGATGAAGGTAGGAAACCACGAGATTTGGTCGAAGTTCTTCGCGAACATAGCGTTGACGAATCCGCCGAGGGAAAACACGATTGCCGTCAGGAGCACGGCGGCGGTCGTCGCGAACACGTGGGCAACCGGCAGACGCGTGAAGAACAGCGCGACGATCGAGACGACGGCGCCGACGAGTCCGCCGCGCATGATTCCGCCGCCGACATAGCCGCATACGATCAGCCAGTTCGGCAGCGGCGAGACCAGCATCTCCTCGACGTGCTTGCCGAACTTGGCGCCGAAGAACGACGACACTACGTTGCCATAGGAGTTCGTGATCACCGCCATCATGATCAAACCGGGCGCGATGAACTGCAGGTAGTCGTAGCCGCCGACTTGACCGACTCGCTTGCCGATGAGGCTGCCGAAGATGACGAAGTACAACGTCGCGGTGACCGCGGGCGGAACGATCGTCTGGCCCCAAATGCGCACGATGCGTCCGAATTCGCGGATCAGTATCGTCTTGAAGCCGATCCAGTCGGCGCGCACGGGCGAGGGCACGGCGCTCACGGCACGCTCGCCTGGGTCGATGGCGTCGCCGTGCCGGCCGGGTCGGGCGGGGCGGCGCCCTCGCTGCCGCCGGCATCGACCAGACGGATGAACAGCTCCTCGAGTCGATTGACTTTGTTGCGCATGCTCCCGACCTCGATTCCCTGGGCGCTCAAGCGGGCGAAAATGTCGTTGAGGCTCTGTCCTTTCGAAATTTCGACCTCGAGCGTCTGGCTGTCCGGCATCGTGATCTTGAAGCCCGGCAACGCGGGCAAGGCGGTCACCGGCGAGCGGAAGTTGAACACGAATACCTCGGTCTGAAGCTTGCGCAGGACGTTCGCCATGTTGTCGCGCTCGATGATGCGGCCGCGGTCGATGATCGCGACGTTGCGGCACAGATTTTCCGCCTCTTCGAGGTAATGCGTGGTGAGGATGATCGTCGTGCCGCGCTCGTTGATCTCGCGCAGGAACTCCCACATGGATCTGCGGATCTCGATGTCGACGCCGGCCGTGGGCTCGTCGAGGATCAACAATCGCGGTTCGTGCATCAGAGCTCTGGCGATCATCAACCTGCGCTTCATCCCGCCGGACAGAGATCGCGCAATCGAGTTGCGGCGATCCCAAAGCTGCAGTTGCTTGAGATACTTCTCGGCGCGCTCGCGCGCCAACGGCCGATCGATTCCGTAAAAGCCGGCCTGATTCACGACGATCGTGAAGATCGTCTCGAATTGATTGAAATTGAGCTCCTGCGGCACGACGCCGATGCAGGACTTCGCCGCCGACAGATCGGTGTCGAGGTCATGCCCGAATACGCTGACGGTACCGCTCGTCTTGTTGACGAGCGAGGTGACGATACCGATCACGGTGGTCTTGCCGGCGCCGTTCGGGCCGAGCAAGGCGAAGAAGTCGCCCACCTCGACCTCGAGATCGATGCCGCGGAGTGCCTGGATACCGTTCTTGTATGTCTTCGTGAGCTGGCTGAGGACTAGGGCTTGCATAGGAGCCGCGTAGCCTAAACCTCGCGAGGCTCGGCCCGCAATGGCAATTGCCCCGCTGCCGCGAGTTGGATGCCGTACAGACGCACGCGTTGCAAGCGGGGTTCATCCGCGCCTTCCGCCGCCGCTGCGAGCGCGGACCAGTAACGATCGCAGTCGCGCCAACGCGCCGATAGGCAGCCGGTCTCGCTCAGCGCCAACTCCAGAATGGCCGAGACCGGCGCCCGCGCGAACGCCGCCGTCGTGTGCGCATGCATGCCGAGCACGAGTTGTGGCGCGAGCCTGGATACGCCGGTGCCCGACGAGGCGGCGACGTGCCAGGCGAAGAAGAGCGCGAGCCGCAGAAAATCGGTCACCTCCGCGGCACGATCGACTTCTCGGTTTACGTCGCGGTCGCCGGGGACGTCGGCGACGCGCGGCACTCCGGCGTCGCGCAGGCGCGAACGCCAGTGCGAAGCGTCGTGCAGACGGACGTCGAACAGCGCGTAGGGGCACGACGCGACGGTATCCTTCTGCGCCGCCGACAGGCGCGCCAGGCGACCGCTCAAGCCCAGATCCTGGCGATCCAGATCGAGGAACCGGCGGTTCAATGCGTGTAGCGAGCCGATTCCCAGGCTGAAATCTCCTGCCGCCGCGCGGCTCGCGGCCGGGCTCCAGCCATCGGTGTATCCGTCCTGCATGATCTCGATCCTCCTTGATGGGCGCCACGTTCAGTATTTCTGCGTGATGTCACGCATTTCGAGACGAATACCCCACGATCTGTGCGGGTGGATGGGTGGCATTCACGCTAACTTTGTGATTAATTCTTGTCAAATTCTTTTTGCCCGAGAATCCGACGACAGCGCCGTGGGAGGATTGTTCATGAGAGTGACCGAGGACCGTTACACGCGCGATCGACAGCGATTCGATCTAGCTTGGCGACTGATCCATCACGAGGCGCGCACACTCACGATCCGCGCGTGGACCGGCCTCAGCGACGATCGCATTCGCAAACTGTATCGCACCTACGTGGCGGCCCACGGGCCGCGCTCCGCGCGCCGCCACCGCGGCAAATCGCCACGCCGGGTCGCGTTCTTCTTCCGTAGTCCGGACCATCGGTTCCACGCCGCGCAGTTGTCGAGTTTCTTTTTGCTCTATGGCTTGTTGAGCGGGACTTTCATCGGCGTCGAATCACGTTATCGCCTGGGATCGCTCGAATCCGGTGCGTTGCTCTGCGAAGCCTACGAGGCCTATCGGGAATTGCATGCGCCGGCGCGGATCTCCTTCGAGCATGCTTGGTTCTTGTTGCTCGCGCTCGCGCGCCGCGACGAACTCACGCTATCGCGGTGTGAGTCCTGCGGCGGCGTACAGCTTCGTGATTTGCTGGCGCAGCGCGGTTCGCCCCGCGTCGATTGCAGCGGGTGCGCTGGGACCGAGGCCTGTTTGTAGGGACGATTTCTTGGTGGTAGAATTTTTTCTACCGAGGTAGATACATGACCCTCAACATCAAGGACCCTGAAGCCCACGAACTCGCCCGAAAGCTCGCGCAGCGGACTGGTGAGACCATGACTCGTGCCGTCACCGAGGCGTTGCGCGAGCGCCTCGCACGGCTTACCCGTGCAGCGAAGCCGGATGCCACGGCGGATGATCTGCTTGCCATCGGACGGCGTTGCGCCGCGACGCTGAAGGGCAAACCGGTCGATCACGGGTCCCTGCTCTACGACGAGCGCGGGTTGCCAAAGTGATCGTCGACACCTCCGCGATCATCGCGGTTCTGTTCGACGAGGACGATGCAGAAATCTACGCCAAGGCGATCACACGGGCCGATTCATGCCGCATGTCGGCCGCGACGTTCGTCGAAACCGCGATCGTCGTCGAGACGCAGACCAGGAACAACGGCGGCCGCCAACTCGATGCATTCATCCGGCGAGCATCGATCGGCATCGAGTCCGTCACCGAAGAACAAGCCCACTTGGCTCGCCAGGCGTTCATCGATTTCGGCAAAGGGCGGCACCGTGCCGGCCTGAATTATGGTGATTGCTTTTCGTACGCCCTTGCCAAGGCGATGCGCGAACCCCTTCTTTTCAAAGGAAAAGATTTCGCACAGACGGACCTCGTCGCTGCCCGATGAAGCATCGCGGGACGGCCATCGGTCCGCCATCTCACTGTCAGCTTCTCCCTGTTAGAATGCCGCCGATGGAGCGTCGAAACATCTTCGCGGGTCCCTACCTCGACCGAGCCGCTCATCGCCGCCAGGATCCGGCCTGGTTCGAGACCGCTCTGGCCGATCCCAGCAGCCGCGCCGTACCGGTGTGGCAATCGCGCAACCTGGTGACCGACGGCGATGTAGCGCAGGCGGTGTTGCTCGAAATGTCCGCGGTACCGTCGGAAACGGCCACCTCCGACAGCCTGATCCTGCTGGGCCGCTTCGGTGAAATTTATTGTTTCGCTTACGAGATCGAGGCCATCGACCCGCCGCGGCTCGCCCTCGGTGCAAGCTTCGAGGACTTGCGCATGTACGCATCCCGGCTGCCTGCCGAGGAGGCCGGACTCTTAGCGTATGCGCGAGCGATGATCACTTGGAGGCGACGGCATCGCTTTTGCGGTACCTGCGGCGGCGCAACAGTGGCAAGTCGCGCCGGCCACGCGATGGTCTGCGGCAATGCGACTTGCCGTATCGAACAGTTTCCGCGCATCGATCCCGCCATCATCGTTCTGGTCAGCGACGGGGAGCGTGCCTTGCTCGGGCGCCAGGCGGCTTGGGCGCCCGGCCGCTACTCCACAATCGCCGGCTTCGTCGAACCCGGCGAATCTCTCGAGGACGCCGTGGTGCGGGAGGTCCTCGAGGAAACCGGTGTTCTCGCGAACGGGATCGTCTACCACTCTTCTCAACCCTGGCCTTTCCCGGCTTCGCTGATGCTCGGGTTCACCGCCAATGCGGTGTCGACGGAGGTGCGCCGCCAGGATGAGGAACTCGAGGACGTGCGCTGGTTCACGCGCTCGGAATTGGTGTCGGGCGAAGTCATCCTCCCGCCGCGCCAATCGATTTCGTTCTCATTGATCGAACATTGGTTCGACTCCGGCTCGGCCGTCAGCCTCCGTGACATTCAGGGCCAGGAACCCTGGCATAGATCGCGCTGAAGATCCGTCCGATTGTGCGTGGCAGTCGCAGGGCGCGTCGCTGCGCCTCAGTGGCGAATCCGTTCCCAGTGTCCCACCTTCAACACCCAGCCGTCGCCCTGTCGGACCCAGGCGTGAGGCACCCAGCGACGACCGGGACGTCCGGCGACCCAATGGCCCGGCACCCATTCGTGACGACTGCCCACCCAATTCCAATAGCCGCTGACCCAGACTTCGCCCGAAGCCGGCGGCTCCCCCTGCAACTCGTCGCGCGGCGCGGGCGGCGCGACCAGAACCACGCCGCCGATGTCATGGCGCTGGTCCGGGACGATGCACCCTCCGACCAGAGAAACCGCGATGAACATCGCCGTGAGGACCGATCGACGCCAAGCCGAGGCTATCACGCGATGGCTTTCGGACCGATCTGATTCGCGTCCGAGCGGCGCCTCGCAGCAGCCGCTCGGACACCGCAGAGACGCCATCATCAAGGGGCTGATGGCTCCAATCCCGGAGAGGGCTCGGGCTCCGGCGCTATAGTGACCGGCGGGGCAACCGGAGCGACCACTGGGGCGGGTGGCGCCGCCACGACGGACTTCTTCTTGGCAGATTTCTTCTTCGGCTTCGCGACGACTTTCTTCGGAGCCGTCTTGGTCTTTTTCTTCGCGGCCTTCGCCACTACCGCCTTCTTCTTTGCAACTTTCTTCTTCGCCACCGGCTTCTTGGACACCGCTTTCTTCTTTGCTTTAGTTACCGGACGCTTCTTCCCTTTGCTCTTCTTTGCCATGATCAGTCTTCTCCTCGCAGGTCGATCCATTCCTCTTCGTGAGAGTAGCCCCGAAAAAGTCTGCTGTCATCTGCGTCGCGTGCTGGAGTTGCGCGAGCACATTGCGTAGGCTCCCCAGCACTCATCGCCATGACGACTCCACCCCTCCGACCCTTCCACGATGTTTGGCTCAAGCCCCGTCGAGTCTTTCGCGAAATGGCGAACACTCCGATCGGCGGCATCGATTATCTGCTCGCGGCGGCGCAAGGCACCGTGAACTGGCTGGCGCTCGCGCGGGCGGCATCGCTCGGAAAGAGCAGCTCCGTGCTGCAGATCATGACCACGGCGCTCGTGTTGGGGTCGGTCGCCGGCGTCTTGAGTTTCTTTCTGATGGCCGAAGTGTATCGACGGCTGGCTCGGACCCTTGGCGGCGAGGCGACTCGCGCTCAAGTGTTTCACGTGCTCGCGTATAGCGGCGTCCCGATGGTCGTTTCGCTCGGGCTCTGGATGCTGACCGCATCGTTGGTCGGCGAGCCGGCCTTTCTGGAAACTCCGTCCCCGGATCTGGACCGCTTCGTCGTCCTGATCCTCGGCATACAATTTGCCGCGCACGTGGGCTTGGTGCTGTGGAGCGCGCTGCTGCAGATCATGGGACTCAGCGAGATCGAGCAAATCTCGGTGCCGCGCGCCTTAGGCTTATGTGTGTTCGGTCAGCTCTTGGTCGCGTTCCTGGCCGTCTTGCTCGCGCTGATTATCGAGGGCGGCCAGCCCGCCTGAGGCGCGACGCGTATCAGGGGGCCGGGCTCGCGACCTGCACGGATTCCGCCGTGCCCGGGGTCGGCGTCTTGGTTCGTGCCGAGCCATCGAGCCGCTGGATCACGAGGCGCGCGACGGCCGCCGGCGCCGGGCGGCGCTTGACCGTCGTTTTCGTCGCCACCGGTTTCGTGACCGGCGGTTTCGCCGCTGCGGTGACCGGTTTGCCGCCAGCGGACTTCTTGGACTTCTTCTTGGGCGGCTTCGACTTTGCGGCTGCGGCGACCGGCGTCCGCGAGGCCGTCTTTGCAGCCTCCGCCTTCTTGCGGGCCAGTTTCGCGGCTTTTTTCGTGAGCTTGGAGGTCTTGCGTGCTTGCTTCAGCTGCGCCTTTGCCCAACGCACTTGCTTTTTTGCAGCTTCGGCGACTTCAAGCGCCTTATCCGCTGCCTCATCGAGCCGTTTTGCCTCTTCTGCTTTCTTCGGTGCAGAGGCGGACTTCGCTGGTGTAGCCACGATTCACCTCTTAAAAAAATGAATCCCGAGCTTAGCTGCGCGATTCTCGTCTGTCACGCTTTTGTCACAACAGTCTGCGAGGTCGAAAAAACCCTTAGTTCGGCAGGGCGGCGTCGAGAAAAACCCGGATGTCGGCCACCTCCGGCATGCATACGGAGTGACCCATCGGATACTCATGCCAGTCGACCCCGTAACCGAGGCTCAGCAAATGGTCGCGGGATTGCTGCGCGAAACTCAGCGACAGCGTCGCGTCGGATGTGCCGTGCGCCATGAAGATCGGCACGTCTTGATTCGCTGCGACGCGCTCGGTCGCAAGCCGATCCGGCAAGGGCAGATAACACGAGAGCGCGAGCACGCCGGCAAGCCGCTCGGGATAACGCGGTGCAGTATAGAGAGATACCGCGCCACCCTGAGAGAATCCCGCGAGCACGACCCGCGATGGGCTTATGCCGCGTGTCGACTCACGGGCGATCAATTCGCGCACCCGGGCATCGGCATCCCAGAACCCGGCAAGGTCCTCCGCTGCACGCCGGTCGAGCCCTTTGAGGTCATACCAGGCGCGCATGGGCAGGCCGCCGTTCAAGGTCACGGGGCGTATCGGAGCGTGGGGGAAAACGAACCGCCAGGCACGCTCACCACGCCTGACGATTTCCGGCACCAAGGGTTCGAAATCGTGGCCATCGGCGCCCAAACCATGCAGCCAAATGATCGCTGCATTCGGGTTGGCTGCGGTTTCGATGTCGATGGTGTCCAGCAAGATCGATCAAGGGTAGCAGCTGCCCAGCCTGTCGTGCGACTCGGGTGCTTCGTCGGCTTGACAGGCGCTGCATTTTTATGCATCATGCGCGCGATTTTTATGCAACGGTACGAAGTCATGCTGCCCGACAATCTCGACAACGGTGCGCCAAAGCGCCGCACGCTGCTCGCGAAAATCCTGCGCGAACGCTCCGTGGGGCGGCAGTCGGAGCTCGTCGCGATGTTGCGCCAATTGGGGTTCGAGGCAACGCAATCGAGCGTGAGTCGGGATCTACGCGAACTTGGCGTGGCCAAGATCGGCGATCGCTATGTGCTCATGGAGAATGGGCTCATGGAGAATGGGCTCGTGGAGAATGGGCGCGCGCCGAAGAGCCACTTTTCGGCGCTCCGCCAGTTCGTGCACGAGCGCAAGACGGCCGGAGTCAACCTGACGGTGCTCAAGACCCGCATCGGTTCGGCACAAAGCGTCGCCGTGGCGATCGACGCCGCGCGATGGCCGGAGGTCGTCGGCACGATCTCCGGGGATGACACGATATTCATAGCAACCGCGGGCGCCCGCGAGCAAGCGCAGCTCGGCGAGCGTCTTCGCGAAATATTCGGAATCTAAACTCCCATGAACTCGATCACACCCGCGGGCGACGAGCCCATACTCCTCGCTTTTTCCGGCGGCTTGGACACTTCGTTCTGTGTGCCCTGGTTGAAGGACACCTATCGACGCCCGGTGATCACCGTGACCGTCGACACCGGCGGCATCGACGCGGAAGCGGCGCGCTCGCTGGCTGAGCGATCGAAGCTGCTCGGTGCCAGCGAGCACCATCTCATCGACGCACGCCAGGCGTACTTCGACCAGGTCTTGAAGTTTCTGATCATGGGCAACGTGCGCCGTGGCGGTTTGTATCCGCTGTGCGTCGGTGCCGAGCGGGTCTTGCAGGCTCAAACGATCGCACAAATCGCGAGCAAGCTCGGCACGACCATGGTCGCGCACGGCTGCACGGCGGCCGGCAACGACCAGGTACGCTTCGAGGTCGCCTTGCGCACCCTGGGGCCGCAGCTCGAGATCATCGCGCCGGTGCGCGATCGGGCTTTCAAGCGACCGGAGCAGCTGCAATATCTCCAGGATCATTCCCTGCCGATCCCGGCGTTCGGCGCGGCGTACTCGGTGAACCGTGGCCTCTGGGGCGTGACGATCGGCGGCAAGGAGACCCTCACCTCCACGGGTTCGATCCCCGACGAAGCTTGGGTGCTGTCCAAGGACGCGTTCACCCATCCCCGGGCAGCCGAGCGACATACGCTGGGCTTCGAACGCGGCATACCGGTCAGTCTCGACGGCGCCGCCGCGACGCCGGTTGCAATCATCGAAGCCTTGGAGGCGCTTGCCGGTCCGTTCGGCATCGGGCGCGGTATCCATCTCGGCGATACCGTGATCGGCACCAAGGGTCGCGTCGCCTTCGAGGCACCCGCCGCCGACGTGCTGCTCACCTCGCACCGCGAACTGGAGAAACTGGTCCTCACCGGCAGACAGGCGCGAATCAAAGAGACCTTGGCCCAGCCGTATGGCGACCTCGTCCACGAAGGCCAGCACCTCGATCCGGTTTGCCGCGACATCGAAGCCCTGTTCTTGTCTTCCCAGGCACGGGTCACGGGTGAGGTCCACGTGCTGTTTCGGCCCGGCGCTCTGTTCGTCGAAGGGGTGAGCTCGCGCTTCTCGCTGATGGCCGCCTCGAAGGGGGTATACGGCGAGGCCGCGGGCGAATGGACGCCGAGCGATGCCCAGGGTTACTCGAAGATGCTGAGCCTGACGGGAATCTTTCACCAACGTGCCGGAGCGAAACCATCATGAGCGCCATGCGCAGCGTCGTCGTCGACAAGATCGCCTCGGTCACCCAGGCGTGCGGTCTGTCGCGCGAGATCCGCATTTCGACCGACATCGTGTGCGAAGAGGGCAACGTGCTCGTCGTCGAGATATTGAACACCAAGTCGACCTACAACACGCTGGAGCTGACCAGCGGCCGCATGGCGAAGATCACGCGTGGCGACGTCGTCGTCGGCGCACTCGGCCATCGCAAGGCTTTGTTTGGCTATTCGGGTCACATCCCGGAGAGCTTGAAGCCCGGCGACATCGTGCAGATGCTGAACATCGGCGGGGTGCTCGGCATCTGTGACTCGGCGACACCCGACAAGGGCAAGCCCTTCGACTGCAAGGTGCTGGGGGCGGCCCTGACCTTCCCCTATCTCGGCGAGCGCATCGGCGTACCCGCGAAAGCCGGCTACAAGGCACTGGATTACGATGCTCCGCTCAACGTACGGGGCGTGCCCGTCGTGGCCTTGGCGGGGACTTGCATGGAGGCCGGCAAGACGGCTGCCGCATCCGCAATCATTGCGCGCATGCGCCATCGCGGGCTGAACGTCGACGCCTTCAAGGCAACCGGTGTCTCCTTGCGCCGCGACATCCTCGCCTTCGAGGACGCCGGCGCGCGCCGCACGATGATCTTCACGGACCTCGGCATCATCACGACGACGGCGAAGTGCGGGCCGGCCTTGACGCGCACGATGCTGACGGAGATGGCGAGCGGCCAACCGGACGTGATCGTATTCGAACTCGGCGATGGATTGCTCGGCACCTACGGCGTCGAGGCCATCCTCAAGGACCCGGCCATCAAGGCCGCGCTCACGGCGGTGGTGCTCTCCGCCAATGATCCCGTTGCCGCCTGGGGCGGCGTCAAGCTGCTGCGCGAGCGCTTCGGCATCGAGCCGGCCGCGGTCACCGGCCCCTCGACCGACAATGCGGTCGGCGTGCAGATCATCCGCGAACAAATGGGCGTCGAAGCCTTCAACGCGATCAGCGGTCCGGCCGATCTCGGCGACCACATCATCGCGCGACTCGGGATCCAAAACGTCGCCGCGGCGAAAGTGGCCGTGGAATGATCGCGGAGCCGTCGCCGAACGCGCCGCACGCGGGTGCGCACGCGCCGCCGCGCACGCCCACTATCGTGCTCGGCGGCACTGGCTATGTGGCGGGCGAATTGCTGCGTCTGATCGCCGGCCATCCGCATCTCGACATCGCAGCCGTACTGTCTGACAGCCAGCCGGGCACGGCCGTGGCGACGGCGTTTCCGCATCTGCGCAGTGCCTACCCGCATTTGCAGTTCGCCGGCAACGAGGAAGTCGAAGCCTTGGTCCGCCGCACGCCGCGGCTTGCCTTGTTCTCGGCGGCGCCGCACGGCGTCTCAGCTGCCCTCGTCGACCGTTTGTTGAGTCTGGCCGAGACGGCTGCCACGCAGCTGCACTGCGTGGACATTTCCGCCGACTTTCGTTACGCGAGCGCCGCGGCGTACGAGGCCGTCTACGGTCACGCCCATGGTGCGCCCACACGCATCAAGGACTTCACCTGCGCCGTGCCCGAACATCTCGCGAAGTCGCCGACACCGCATGTCGCGCATCCCGGTTGCTTCGCCACGGCGACGCTGCTCGCGAGCGTGCCGATGCTCGCCACGGGCATCGCGGAACCGCGCCTGTTCGTCGCAGGGATCACGGGCAGCACGGGCTCCGGGAGAAAGCTGTCGGACGGCACGCATCATCCCCTGCGGCACGGCGACCTGTACGCCTACAACGCTTTGAGCCATCGCCACGTCCCCGAAATAGCGGCCTGTGCGGAGGCGGCGACCGGTGTCGACGCCGAATTCAATTTCGTGCCGCATTCCGGCCCGTTCGCGCGCGGCATCCACGTTACGGTGCAGGCGAATCTCCGGCGTCCGCTGGACACGGCGGAGGCACGGGCGATCTTTACGTCGTTCTATGAACACTGCCCGTTCGTGCGGGTGCTGGGTACGGCGCCGCGCGTCAAAGACGTCGCGACCAGCAACTATGCGCACATCGGCGTGACGACCAATGGGCGCTCGATCGCGATCATGGCGGCGATCGACAATCTGGCCAAGGGCGCTGCGGGCGGCGCGATGCAATGGATGAACCGATTATTGGCTCTGGACGAGACGGTCGGCTTGACCGCGCCCGCACCAGGCTGGACTTGAGGCACTTATCGATGGCAACTCCTTCCAACGCAATCACCGCCGGCGGCGTACAGGCAAGTCTCGGCGGCCACCTGGCGCAGGTGTTCGCGCAATATCCGATCGAGGTCGTGCACGGTGAGGGCGTATGGCTGTACGGCCGCGATGGCCGCAAGATCCTCGATTTCTACGGCGGCCACGCGGTTGCCGGTTTGGGGTACGGTCATCCGCGCTGGTTGGCCGCGGTCGAGCGTCAAGCGCGCCAAATGGCATTTCAAACGAATGCCCTGCCGATGGCGGTGCGCGAGCGCGCCGCAGCGCGCCTCGCGAAGTTCGTCGGGCTGGGCTTGGACACCGTGTTCTGGATCAACAGCGGTGCGGAAGCCAACGAGAACGCGCTCAAGCTCGCCTTCAAGATGACCGGCCGCACCAAGGCTGTGGCACTCGAACAAGGCTGGCACGGACGCACGGCCGCGGCCGGTGCCGTCACCTGGGGCGCACTCGAAAAGTGGTATGGCTTCCCGCGCCGACCGTTTGATGTGAGCTTCGTGCCGCGCGATGACCCGGGGGCCGTCGAACACTATATCGACCGGGACACGGCGGCGGTGATCGTCGAACCCGTGCAAGGAGTCGGGGGAGCGTACGACGTCGGCAAGCCCATGCTGCAGGCTTTGCGCCAGCGCTGCGACGACGTCGGCGCCCAGTTGATCTTCGACGAGGTGCAATGCGGCATGGGGCGCACGGGCGCGCCTTTCGCGGCAAATTATTATGGCGTCACGCCGGACATGCTGACCGCCGCGAAAGCGCTCGGCAACGGCTTCCCGGTATCCGCCTTGCTGCTGTCGCGCCGGGTCGCGAAGTCGATCAAATACGACGACATGGGGACGACCTTCGGTGGCGGACCGATGGCCTGTGCCGTTGCCGAGGCGGTCATCGAGACGATCGAATCCGAATCGCTGCTCGCGAACGTGCGGCAGGTCTCCGCGTATATCCGTGCGAACTGCCTCGTCGGACCCGTGACCGGCGCGCAGGGTGCGGGTTTTCTGCTGGGTTTGAAGACCTCGCGCCCCGCCAAGGAGGTGCAGGCCGCGCTGCTCGAGAAAAATATTCTCACGGGCACGAGCGGGGACCCGAACGTACTGCGGCTGTTGCCGGCCTATATTTTGAACGAGGGGCACGTCGATCAGCTCGCCGACGCACTCCGGGCGATCCACCCATGAGGCGCTTTCTCGATCTCGCCGATTTCGGGCGTGAAGAAATCCTGGATTTGCTGCGGCTCGCACAGTCGCTGCAAGACCATCCACAACCCCGGGCGCTCGCGGGCAAGATCCTGGGCCTCGTCTTCATGAACCCGTCGCTACGCACCCTGGCATCGTTCCAGGCAGGCATGGCCCGCCTCGGCGGCGACTCGTTCGTCATCACCCCGGGTCAGGGCACATGGCAGCTGGAGACCCGCTTGAACGCGATCATGAACGGCGTCGCGGCGGAGCACATCCGCGAGGGGATCCCGGTGCTGGCGTCGTATTGCGATGCGCTGGGCGTGCGCGCCTTCGCGGAGGGCAAGAGCCTCGCCGCGGACCTGCGCGAGCCTTTGTTCGGCATGCTGGATACGCTTTGCGAGAAGCCGCTGATCAATCTCGAGTCCGCCGTCAATCATCCGTGCCAAGCGCTCGCGGACTGGCGCACGCTGGATGAGCTTGGCGTTGCGCAGCGGGCGAAGTTCGTCTTGAGCTGGGTCTATCACCCCAAGCCCCTGCCTCTCGCGGTGCCGGCGGCAACCCTGCACATGGCGGCCATGCGTGGCATGGACGTCGTCGTCCTCCGGCCCGAGGGCTATGCCCTGCCGACCGCCATCATGGACAAGGCGGCCGCGGCCGCCGCAGCCTCGGGAGGCTCGGTCAGCGAAACCGCGGATCGGACCACCGCACTCGCCGGCGCTGACGTCGTCTACGCCAAGGAATGGGGCACGACGACTTATTACGGCGACTTCGATGCCGACTCGAAATTGCGTGCCGACTTGTCGGACTGGTGTGTCCGCGAGCGATGGTTCGCGAGCGCCGCACCGGATGCGAAGCTCATGCATTGTCTGCCGGTGCGTCGTAATGTCGCCGTGGCGGACGAGATCCTCGACGGGCCGCGCGCCGTGGTCAAGCGCGAGGCCTTCAATCGGCTGGTGGTGCAGATGGCCGTTCTGCACCGCATGCTCGCCTGAACGGCATCCCTGGAGAAAATCAACATGATCTTGAATAGACCCGACCCCTCCGTCGCCGTGCGCGCGTTGAAGAGCGCAGCCCCTTACATCCGCATGTACAAAGGCAAAGTCTTCGTCATCAAGGCGGGCGGTGCCGTGTTTGCCGATGAGGCGTCCACGCGCACGCTGATCGAGCAAGTGGCGATCCTGCATCAGGTGGGCATCAAGGTCGTGCTGGTGCACGGCGGCGGCCCGCAACTCGATGACGTGCAGAGCGCGCTCGGGATCGAGACGCGCATGGTGGCCGGCCGGCGCGTGACCGATAGCGAGACGATCGGCGTGACCGCGATGGTGCTGAACGGTTCGATCAACACGCGGATTCTCGCTATCTGCCGGGAATTGACGATCGAAGCGATCGGGATCAGCGGGGTCGATGCCGGCCTGATCCGCGCGCACAAGCGACCGCCGGTGAGCATCTCGCCGAGCTCCGACGAGACGGTCGACTACGGTTTCGTCGGCGACATCGACGCGGTCAACGCAGCCGTGCTCGACAAGCTGCTCGACAATGGCTTGATGCCGGTCGTGAGTCCGCTGTCGGCGGATTCGCACGGTACCTTGCTCAACATCAACGCCGACACCGTCGCGGCGGCAATCGGCGGCGCCCTCTCGGCCGAGAAGCTCGTGCTGTGCACGGGCGCGCCCGGCATCCTCGAGCGTCTCGAGGACCCTACATCGGTGATCTCCTATACGGATCTCAAGGGACTCGAGACCTTGCGCAATCAGGGCAGCCTGCAGACGGGCATGCTGCCGAAAGCGAGCGCGATCGAAGCGGCGATACGGGGCGGCGTGCGGCGCGTGCACGTGATCACTTACAAGTCCCCGGACAGCTTGCTTGCCGAGATCTTCACGAACGAGGGCACCGGCACTCTCGTCGTCGCGGACCTGAATGCGCTGAGCCCCGCCGAACAGGTCGGCGCGCCGCTGCTCGCATGACGAGACTCTGGGACAAGGGAGCACCGCTCGATGCCCGCGTGCTGCAATTCACGGCCGGCGACGATCACGTGTTGGACAATCGTCTGGTCCGCTACGACATCGCTGCGTCGATCGCGCACGCCGAGATGCTCGCTGCGCAAGGACTGCTGTCGGACCAGGATCTCGTTGCGATCACCACGGCATTGACCGAGATCGGCGCCGCGCACGCCGCCGGGGCCTGGGTCGTGACGCTCGACCAAGAGGACTGCCAGACCGCGATCGAGAATCTGCTGACGGAGCGCGTCGGCGTCGCGGGCGGACGCTTGCATGCCGGCCGTTCGCGCAACGATCAGGTGCTCGTCGCCCTGCGGCTCTACCTGCGCGACGCTGCGGCGGACCTAGCCGCCGCGGCGCTCGAGGTTGCCGTGGCGCTCGAGGCTCTCTGCAAGCGCGAGGGCGACGTCGCCTTGCCGGGTTACACGCACATGCAACAGGCGATGCCTAGCACCGTGGCGCTGTGGGCCGAGGGCTTCGCGGCGGAGATTCGCGACGACGCAGAAGGGTTGAGGCTCTCGGTCCGGCGCAGCGACAAGAATCCCTTGGGATCGGCCGCGGGCTACGGCACGCCGAATTTGAACGTAGATCGCGAAGCGACCCGTCGGCGGCTGGGCTTTGCGGTCACACAAGAGCCGGTCACGGCAGTGCAGCTGTCGCGCGGCAAAGCCGAGGCGCAGCTCTTGTTCGAGATCACTCTGCTGACGCAGGATCTCGGCAGACTCGCGTCGGATCTCTTGTTGTTCTACACCCAGGAATTCAGCTTCGTCAGCCTCCCGCCGGAGATGACCACGGGGTCGTCGATCATGCCGCAGAAACGTAATCCGGACGTCTTCGAACTCGTCCGCGGCCGCAGCGCCGTCGCCCAGGCGGCGCTGAACGAAGTACTCGGTGTCACGCAGAAAATGACTTCGGGCTATCACCGCGACCTACAGCTGATCAAGCCGCCGTTGTTTCGCGCGATCGATTCCTGCGCCGAGACCTTGGGGGTGCTGCCCGCGGCGCTCGCCGGCGTCCGGTTCAGGCCGGAACGGATCCGGCTCGACCCGAGCATTCATGCGGCGGCGGCGGCCAACAAGCTGGTGACCGAGCAAGGCATCCCGTTCCGCGAGGCGTATCGCAAGATCGCGGCGAGTTTCAAGCCCGAGTGATCCCCACGCTAGCAATTGCCACTCGTATTGGCGTATCTTCCCGCCATGAAAAAAACCAGCCGGCCATCTTTGCTCCAAGTAAGCGGCGCTTTTGCGCTGTTTTCCGTGCCTCTGATCTCCCTCGCTCAGGCGCCCAACCCGGCGGCTCCGCCGGCTAACGCCCCGCCTCCCGGTGCGCCGCCTGCGGGCGGATCGACGGCTGCGGCGGCCGGACCTTCCATGCCGTCCGCCGCCGAGGGTGGCTATTTGATTGGGCTGAGTTTCGGCGCCCAAATCCACGGCAGCGGCGTGACCAACGAAATCAGCGCCGAGGATATCGCGCGGGGAGTCCGGGATGCCTTGGCGGGCAAACCGATGACGCAGCTGGATGCCCAGCGCCTGCAACTGTTCGGCAAGTCCGTCATGGACGGCGTCCAAGCACGGCGCAAGGTCGAGGCCGACAAGAACAAGGCTGCGGGCGATGAGTTCCTCGCCAAGAACGCGCATCAAAAAGGAGTGCACGTCACCGCCTCCGGATTGCAGTACGAGATCGTGATCCCGGGTAACGCGAAGGCGGCTTCGCCCGGACCCGAAGATACGGTGACCGTGAACTATCGCGGCAAGCTCATCGACAACACCGAATTCGACAGCAGCTACGCGCGCAATGAGCCGATCAGTTTCCCGGTCAGCGGCGTGATCAAAGGCTGGACGGAGGCGCTGCAACTGATGAAGCCGGGCGCAAAATGGAAATTGTGGGTACCGGCGGATCTCGCTTATGGTGCGCAGGCGAAAGGCGCGATTCCGCCTGACTCGACTCTGATCTTCGAGGTCGAACTCCTCAGCGTCAAGAAGAACGAGACGCCGCCCGCGGCTGCGGCTCCGACGCCACCGTCGCCCGCGCCCGCGCCCGCGACGCAGCAATAAGACTATCGGCGCGGACCTTGCGAACGCGCCGCTAGAATTGCAGCGCGTTCGTCAGATCGCCCATCGGCTTCTCGCCGTGGGCGATCAGTGCTTGGTCGCGCCGTACCATCCCGGGAAGCGCTTCGAGACCGAAGCGGCGCGAGATCAGCCGGAGCACCGATTCGGTATCGTACTGGGTGTGATCGACCGTGCCTCTCTTGGCGAACGGCGAGATGATCAGCGCAGGAATGCGCGCGCCCGGCCCGAGCAGGTCGCCATGCGGGGGAGGAACATGATCCCAGGCGCCACCGTACTCGTCGTAAGTCACGACGATCACCATGTTGGGCCATTGCGGACCGGCTCGCAGCTTGGCGATCAGGTCCGCGATGTGCGCGTCGCCCTCCGCGATCGATGCGTAACCCGCATGCTGATTCAGGTTACCCTGAGGTTTGTAGAACACGACCGGCGGTAGGTCGCCGGTTGCGGTTGCCGCAACGAGATCTTGATAGTCCTTCAAGTGCGCGGCCCGCGCTTCCGGATGCTGGACCGGATCGAAGTCCGCGTAGTAATTGAACGGCTGGTGATGCGCTTGAAAGTCCGGACTCCCCGCCGGGGTATCGGGCGCGTAGATCGCCTTGCGCACGGCCGAAGGGGCTTGGCGACCGTCTGCGAGCGCGGCATTCCAGGCGCCGGAATACCAGGCCCAGGCAATTCCCTGTGCACTCAAGCGGTCACCGATCGTCACCTCGGTTTGCGGCGGCAGTGTCGTGGGCTTGGTGGGATCGGCGTAGAGACGCGAGGCGTCGTCGGACGCGGGGGCATTGCCGCTAGGCTGATAGCTCGGCTGCATGGTGTTGATCGCATGGAACTCGCCGTCGCCGAAGTAATTCGCCGGCGCGAGATTGCCGCTCTTGACGAACTTCGGTGGTCCATCGAGGGCCGACCGCGGCGAACTGGCGGCGACTTGCAAGCTTGGCAGGTAATGCCCTTGCGCATCCGTATCGAGCACCGTGATCGAGGGCTTTGCGGTCGCGTGGTCCGCGTCCGGATAAACCGGCGCGCAGGCACAAATCAGATACTGATGGTTCAGGAACGAGCCACCAAAAGCACCTTGAAAGAAATGGTCGGCGAGTACGTACTCGCGAGCCAGCGTGTAGAGCGCGGAGCGACTCGTGTCGTAATGTCCCATCGCGAGTCCGCCAGCATCGGACCAGGCCGCGTAGCCGTCGTTCTTACCGCCGTTGATCTGCATCTGGTGTTCGTAGAAGCGGTGATAAAGATCCCGCGTCACCGTGGTCGTCGACAAGGACACGCCCGACTCCCTCGTGAAGGCGTGCTCTATGCCGAAGGGACCGTTCGGCAAACCAGCGCTCTCGGCCTGCGTGACCACCGGATCGAAGCCTGCGGCGGTCACGCCGCCCCAAGTCTGCGGCAGCGTCGGCAACAACGTGCCGTCCCGGTCGCGCTGCGGCACGTAGCTTGGCAAGGGCCGCCCGTCCGGACCCACGACCGTGCGCAAGCCGTCCGCGCCCGGAAAATTTCCGTACAGATTGTCGAACGCGCGATTCTCGGCGTATATCACGACGATGGTCTTGACGTGCTCACGCAGCGCCGCGGTGAGCGCATCGGAATTCGCGCCGGTCGGCGGCGCGGCCGACCGGCTCGCGCAGGCAGCGATGCATACAACGACGAGTGTGCACAGCGAACGTAACCGCGTCATACGAGCAATGGACTCCATGCCTCGCAGTATAATGCCTCGCAGGACGAAGAACGGGACCTCGTTCGGCGGCCGATGATCCGACCGCTACCGTGCTCAGACCCTTAGAATGTCCACGTGACGCTCGCGGTCAGCGCATCGGGATCGCGGCCGCTCGTATCGATCCGTTCGTACTCGGCCCGCACGGCCAAACCTAGCCACTTGGTTTGCACCCCGACGCCATAGGCGAAGTTGGTCGACCAGCTGTCGACGCGATAAGCCCCTGGGGCGCTGCACGCGATTAGGGAACAGCCGTCGTAGTAGCTCTTCGTATCCTGCTGGAGGCGGGCCACGCCCGCCTTGCCGTAAAAGTCGAGAAACGGGATCGGCAGCGGCAGGTAACCGACCGCGAACACGGCGGCAGCTTTGCTGGCCGTGCTCTGTCCGTTGAACTGATAGCCATCGTAGGCGAAGTTAGGATCATCGTCGACGCGTCCGAAATCGATGTATTCGACTTCCGCTCCCACGGGCGCGATGGGCCGGACACCGGCGATAAGCTTCCAGGCGGTTGCATCGTTGTTGTAGGCGTAATAGCCGTCGTAACCGTCGCCGTAACTTCCGATGTTCGAGGCGCCGACTCCGGCGCCGAAATAGAAGCCGGCGGGATTGTCGAGTGGACCCGCCGCCGCGATCGACGCCGCACCGATCCATGGCAATGCCACGAGGCCGGCCGAGAGCTTTTTCATACGATCCTCCTCATTCTACCGAGACGTTTTGAGACTCGTACCTATCCCGAGAAGTTCCGCGCAGGCCTCGACCCCCCGCACGCGGTATAATCGAGCAATGCGTATGCGTCGTTCTCTCGGTGCGATCCTCGTCGTTCTGCTCGCGTCTGCCTGCGGTCAAAAAGGACCGCTGGTTTTGCCCGACGCGCAAAAGCAAAGAAGCGCAAAGCCGCTGCCGGGCCCGGCGGCGAGCACTGCCATCGACGCGGTGGCGAGCGCTGCGGCGGACCCTTCGGGCGACGCCGAGCCGGCCTCGGCGCCGGCGCATTGATCGCGCGGACGTTCACGCTCCGATGAGCACACGCAAACTCGTCCTCGTCGACGGCTCGTCGTACTTGTATCGCGCCTTTCACGCGCTGCCGCCGCTGACGAACTCCAAGGGAGAGCCGACCGGTGCCGTGCTCGGCGTGCTCAATATGCTGAACAAGCTCGTCAAGGAGGAAGCTCCCGAGCGCATCGCCGTGGTGTTCGACGCACCCGGTCGGACGTTCCGCGACGAACTGTTCGAGCAATACAAGGCGCATCGCGCCCCGATGCCGGATGACTTGCGTGCCCAAGTACAGCCGCTGCTCGACGCTGTGGCATCGATGGGTCTACCCTTGCTGCGCGTTGCGGGCGTCGAGGCCGACGATGTGATCGGCACGCTCGCGCTGCGTGGCGCCGAGGCGGGATTCACGGTGTTGATTTCGACCGGCGACAAGGACATGGCGCAGCTCGTCGGACCGCAGGTGCAGCTCGTCAATACGATGAGCAACACCCGCCTCGATCGCATCGGCGTCAAGGCGAAGTTCGACGTTTTTCCGGAACAGATCATCGACTATCTCGCGCTCGTCGGCGACGCCTCCGACAACATCCCCGGCATCAAGGGCGTGGGTCCGAAGACCGCGGCCAAATGGCTCAACCAGTACCGCAACCTGGACGAGATCCTTGCACATGCGGACGAGATTCCGGGCAAGGTAGGCGAGAACTTGCGCGGCGAACTCGCGCTGCTCGAGCTGTCCCGCAAGCTCGCGACGATCGACACCAACCTGAGCCTGGATCTCACCCCGGAGGCACTGATCGCCGGCGAAGCCGACGTTCCGCGGCTGCGTGAAATCTACACGCGCCTGGAGCTGCGCCTGCTGCTGAAGAGCCTCGCGCCGGGGCAAGCCATGCAGAGCCCCACCAATGTCGACGCACCGGCGCAAGCCGCGGAGAGTCCCGCCACGACCGGCGTGCCGGCGACCGTCCCGGCGTCGGTCCATCCCCGCCATTACACCAAGATCACCGACCGTTCGGTCCTCGCCGATTGGCTGCGTAAACTCGAAACCGCCCCGCTGGCCTCCTTCGACACCGAGACGGACAGTTTGGATTACATGCGCGCGCGCATCGTCGGAGTCTCTTTCGCGGTAACGCCCGGCGAGGCCGCCTACGTGCCCTTGGGCCACGATTACGCCGGAGCGCCCGAACAACTGCCGCTGGCCGAGGTCCTGGCAGCGCTCAAACCTTGGCTCGAGAATGCGACGATGACGAAGCTCGGACATCACCTCAAATACGACGCGCACGTGCTCGCCAACCATGGCATCGACATCGCCGGACAACGTTACGATTCCATGCTCGAGTCCTACGTGCTGAACAGTGTCGCCAATCGTCACGACATGGATTCGGTCGCCGCGCGCTATCTCGGTTTGAAGACGATCACCTACGAAGAAGTCGCCGGCAAAGGCGCAAAGCAGATCACCTTCAATCAGGTCGACATCGATCGCGCGACCGAATATTCGGCGGAGGACGCCGACGTCACCTTGCAGCTGCACCAGACGCTCTGGCCGCAGATCGCCGCGCTGCCGCGGCTTGCGGCGCTGTACGAAACCATCGAACAGCCCCTCGTGCCGGTTCTCTATCGGATGGAGCGCACGGGCGTGCTGGTCGATCGGGAGTTGTTGCGCGTGCAGAGCGGTCAACTCGCCAAGCGGATGCTGGAGCTCGAGACCGACGCGCATCAGGAAGCCGGCACGGTGTTCAATCTAGACTCGCCCAAGCAGCTCCAGGAAATTCTGTTCGGCAAACTCGGCATCCCCGTGATGCGCAAGACACCGACCGGGCAGCCGTCCACGGCCGAGGACGTGCTCGAGGAATTGGCGGGAACCTATGCATTGCCGCGACTGATTCTCGCCTATCGCGGAACGGCGAAGCTGAAATCGACCTATACGGACAAGCTACCGGAACAGATCGAGCCCGCGACGGGCCGGATCCATACGTCCTATCATCAAGCGGTCGCGGCCACTGGCCGCCTGTCCTCGTCGGACCCGAATCTGCAAAACATCCCGATTCGCACCCCCGAGGGCCGGCGCATCCGTCAGGCATTCGTCGCGCCGGCCGGCTTTTGCCTGGTGGCTGCCGACTACTCGCAGATCGAACTGCGGATCATGGCGCATCTATCGGACGATGCGAGCCTGTTGCGGGCGTTCGCGGACGATCGCGACATTCACCAGGCAACGGCGGCGGAGGTCTTCGGTGTCGCTTTGACCGCCGTGTCCTCCGACCAACGTCGCTCGGCGAAAGCGATCAATTTCGGCCTCATCTATGGCATGTCGGCTTTCGGACTCGCACGCCAGCTGAGCATCGGCCGCGGTGAGGCACAAAAGTATGTCGACCTGTATTTCGATCGCTATCCCGGGGTCAAACAGTACATGGACGAGACTCGCCGGCGAGCCCATGAGACGGGATACGTCGAGACCGTGTTCGGCCGCCGCCTGTATCTGCCGGAGATCCAATCGCGCAACCAGGCGCTGCGGCAGTACGCGGAGCGCAGCGCGATCAACGCCCCGATGCAGGGCACCGCAGCGGACATCATCAAACGAGCCATGATCGACGTCGATGCCTGGCTGCGTGCAAGCCCCGGAAAGGCCAGACTGATCATGCAAGTGCACGATGAACTCGTGCTCGAAGTACCCGAGGGGGACGTGGCTGACGTGACCCGCGAATTGCGCGCCCGCATGGCACGCGCCGCAGATCTGAAGGTACCGCTGAAGGTCGACGTAGGTGTCGGCCGGAACTGGGATGAGGCCCATTGAGCCTCGAACGGACCGCGGGCCCGGCATGAAGAAGTCTTAAGCTCCCGGCAAGAAGATTTAAGGGACGCCGGAAAACTCAAGCTTTTCAAGCATCAAGAACGCGGCGGCTGCCGCACTGATTTTGATGAGGGGGACTGGAACTTCTGCATAGGGTCCCCATCTAATCTAGCGAGTGAGCAATCACTCCCTGCTCTTCTCCCTGAGCGGGCAACCTGGTTTGTCATCCCCATGCCAGGTTCGTCTGCCTCGGTGATCGCTGCAAAGCGGTCACCGGGGCTTTTTTTGGAATGCATCATTTACGCCGCCTATCGATTGCGCCAGCCCTCACTCGCGCACCGCCTCACTCGCGCCGTCGATGATTTGCTCCGCCTGGGATAACCATCCATCCATGACCTCTCGCGCCGCATCGACTCCCCGCTTCGCGTGCGCCGAGAACAGCTGAGCGGAAACCCCCGCATCGCTGCAGGCCTCGCTCGTCTCCTTGAGCACGCGATCGGCATCGCGCCGATTGATCTTGTCGGATTTCGTCAGCAGGACATGCGCGTGCCGGCCACGCGCGAGCACCCACTCGAGCATACCCACGTCTTGGCTGCCGAGTCCGCGCCGGCTGTCGACGATGAGAATCAGACCGACGAGCGACTCGCGCACGTTGAAGTAATGCTGCATCAGTTCCAGCCAATGTAGGCGTACGCGTTCGGGAACCTTGGCGAACCCATAGCCTGGTAGGTCCACCAGACGACGCTCGGGCGCCAGCTCGAAGAAGTTGATCAACTGAGTCCGGCCCGGCGTACGGCTTACGCGCGCGAGGCCGGATCGTTGTGTCAACGCATTGATCGCGGTCGACTTGCCGGAGTTGGAGCGCCCCGCGAACGCCACCTCGCGGCCAATATCGGGAGCGAGTTGATGCGCTTGCGCTGCGCTCGTCACGAATTTGACATGGGGATAGGTGGACATAGCCGCCGGTTGGACGTAATTTATTGAACGTAGTGTACAATTTGCCGCTCAAGACAGTTCGGGAAAGAGCGGGGTTAAAGACGATCATGAAGCGGTTTTTGGTATTCGTATCGACATTGTTCGCCTTGAGTGGAACTCACGCTGTGTTGGCGGCTGGCAGCGCCGAGGCCGGCGCAGCAAAGGCCGTCGTTTGTCAGGCCTGTCATGGGCCGATGGGACACAGTGCCAACCCGGAGTGGCCGAGCCTCGCGGGACTGGGGGCGGATTACATCGCCACCCAGTTGCAGAACTTCAAAGAGGGCAAGCGTAACAACGCGATCATGATGCCGAACGCGATGAGCTTGAGTCCTGAGGACATGGCCGATCTCGCCGCTTATTTCGACAGTCAAAGCTCGACCAAAGGACTGGAGGCGGATCCGTCGCTGGTCAAGGGCGGTGAGCTGCTGTACCGCGGCGGAGACCCGACGCGCGGCATTCCCGCGTGCGAAGCCTGTCACGGCCCGAATGGCGCGGGCAACGAGCCGGCGAAATTCCCGGCGCTACGTGGCCAACAATCGATTTACGTCGTCAGTCAGCTGCATAACTATGCGTCCGGTCAACGCGGCACGGGCCCCAATCAGATCATGCAGACGATCGCCGGACGGCTCAGCGAGGACGAGATGAAGGCCGTGGCATCCTACGTTCAGGGCCTGCAATGAGGCAGAAGCGGGCGCGGACAGCCTGGCTCGTGGCTGCCTGCTTGCTAGTTGCCGCCTGCGGCAAGCAGCCGTCCGGACAGCAAGCGCCCACGGTCGAATCGACGACTGCGCCCGCACCGAGCACGCCCGGATCCGCTGCGAATTCCACCGCAAGCGTCGCACAACAAAAAGCGAACGTCGCGGTGTCTGCCGAACCCACGACGATCACCCGGATCAACGAGGACGGATCGGAAACGGTGGAGGAAACCGCCGGTGACAACGGGGTCCGCAACGCACTGCTCGCGGCTGTCGCGTCGACGGCGAGCGCCGCACCTGCCGTTGCGCCGAGTCAATGGCAGGAGACCGTCAATTACACACGACTGGTTCCCGCGCAACCCACCTCGGTCGCACCCGGACAAGTCGAGGTGCTCGAATTCTTCTGGTATGCCTGCCCGCACTGCTACGCCCTCGATCCTCTGGTGGAAGCCTGGATCAAGACCAAGCCCAGCTATGTCTCATTCTCGCGTGTACCGGTGATGTGGAACGAGAACCACCGTCAATTGGCGCGGCTGTTTTATGCCTTGGACAGCATGGGCAAACTGGACGCCTTGCACTCCGCGATTTTCAAAGAGATTCACGTCAAGAATGATCCTTTGGTCGACCCCAGCCTGAATGAGGCAGCGACTGAGCGCCTGCAGACCGCCTTCGTACAAAGCCAAGGCGTAGCCGCCGACGCCTTCCATACGGCCTACCACTCGTTCGCCGTGGAAACCGATCTGCAGCGCGCCGACCAGCTGACCATGCGCTATCGGGTCAGCGGTGTGCCGACCTTCGTCGTGAACGGCAAGTACGTGGCCGACGTCGGCACCGCCCAGGGCGAGGAACATATGATGTCGCTGGTCTCTTACTTGGCAGCCGAGGAACACCAGCGTTGAGCTAGCGGCCCATGGGCACGGGGCGGCTCGAAGACATGATTACGCATCGCGGCGGTTGTCATTGCGGCAGGGTCCGCTTCGAAGTGCTGGCTCCCGCTGCGCTCGTCGTCGACGATTGCAATTGCTCGATCTGCCGAGTCTCGGCTTATTTGCACCTGATCGTTCCGGCGGACCGCTTCAGGCTGGTCAGCGGCGCGGAAGATCTGACCACGTACACGTTCAATACCGGAACCGCGAAACATCTTTTTTGCCGCGTCTGCGGCGTCAAGTCGTTCTACGTGCCCCGGTCTCATCCCGACGGCTTCAGCATCAATGCACGCTGCCTCGATGGCGGCACGGCTGTGTCGCTCAGCATCAATTCGCTGGATGGTAGCAACTGGGAATCCGCCTACCCGCGCGGTTTCGGCGATTATCGTTAAAGGGATGGATCGCGAACTTTTTCTTCGCGAATGTGATCTTTCGCCTATGCGCGGGCGGGGCTTTTGCCGATGATCGGACTCGGTCCTCTCGTAGTAGCATCTGGCTTATGTCAATTCAGCGGATTGAATCGGGAAGAGTCCAAATCGGCGTCGATGCAAGCGGGCGTTGTGCACTCGCTCTCTTTATTTATATGCTGATTCGAACCGGCTGCGCGTTTGCCGAGGAAACCGCCGTGGCGATCCCAGGCGCCGGCCGTCAGCCGCACGATCGCGAGCCCGCACCGGGCGCCGGCCATGACTCGATTGCAGTTGAACGATGGTCGGCGCCGGAAGCCTCTTTTGCCGAACTCGCGCCCAAATTTCAGCTTCCCAACGATTATTCACCGCACGAATATCGCGCTCTGGGCACAGGGTTGGCGAGGCGCGAGTCGGTGGCGCGAGATCTCGACGCGCGACCGGCACTGCGCACCTCGAGCGCTTGGGATCGCCTTGCGGATTATAAAACCCGCGGTGGCATCCGTTTGCTGACGCTTTGGGATACCAAGTTCGCGTCCTTGTCCCTGCAGACCGGCCACGGCGGCATGGCCGCCCTGCAGTGGACGAGCCGAGGGTTCGGCGGCGCCGGCAACGGCGGCGCCGGAACGCGTGGTCTGCTCGACCGGCTATTGTCGACGAGCATCGAGCGTTTCGACGCCTTGAGGCACGCGCTGCGGCCGCCGAGCACGGCGACCGCAGAGCTACCGGCCGAGCGACGCGACAACTGAGCGGTCAGGCGGCGGCGTGCCGCCGTCGACGCACCACGAAACCGAGCCCTCCGAGGCTCGAGAGCATCAACCACGCGGACGCCGGCAGCGGCACGGGCGCGATCGCAACGCCGCGATAAACCTGACCGAGTGCCGCGGTGTCGAGCACACTGAAGTTCTCACCGGCCGCCTGACTCGCGCTGGTGTCGGCGAGTGTGTCGGTGATGGAAACGATCTGGTTCGGGTCGGCACCCGCGTCACCGAGATTGCTACCCTCGGTCGAGGTAACTGCATACAGCGTCACCGTGCCGTTCGCGTTCACCTGGCCCGTGAGATTCCGCAACCCATCGGTCGTCGTCGTGAGGCTGTCGCCGGCGAGGGATCCGCTGCCGGCCACGGTGTAACTGCTGCCGATCAGCGTACCCTTGAGTTCATAGTCCAACTGCCAGGTGCCGTTCACGAGGCTGTATTTCTCAAGTCCGCCCGCTTGCGTGGTCGGACTCGAGCCGAAGTCGGTGGATGCCCCCGAACCTTCGTCCGCCACGTACAGCGTCGTCGAGTTGGCAAACCACAGGCCGAACGGATGGGGGCCGTCCGTGTCCGTCTTTGCCGGTGATGTGTTGAACCCGGGCAGTACGTTGATGGCGTTCGACGATCCCGTCGGCAGGGACCCGGTGCT
>Ga0116230_10000561_pt1 | contig 32925 bp, 30 predicted proteins | sample S1TSphfallax_3_FD_88678 | JGI IMG/M metagenome (GOLD analysis project Ga0116230, IMG submission 88678) | Host-associated microbial communities from peat moss isolated from Minnesota, USA - S1T2_Fd - Sphagnum fallax MG | ecosystem: Host-associated > Plants > Peat moss > Unclassified | place... | reverse complement strand
TGACCGGCTCCCAGAATGATGATTTTCACGCGCCTACTCTACTACAGGCGGCTCGCGCGACGGCGCAACCCTACATGACCTGGAGATTGGCGTAGGAGAGCACCAACACCTTCATGCCGACGCGCTCGAAGTTGACATGGACCTGGGCATGCGGGCCGCTGCCTTCGAACCGCAGCACCACGCCCTCGCCGAATTTACCGTGCCGCACATGGCTGCCCATGCGCATGCCGCCGGTGCTGGGGCTCTCCTCCGGCATTGCCCCGCGTTTCACGAAGGCCGGCCGCGACACCTGCAAGCGGGGGCGAATTTCCTCGATCAGTTCCGGCGGCAGCTCGCTGATGAATCGGGACGGTTGACCGTATTGATCCACACCGTACAGCCGGCGCTGTTCGGCATAGGTGATATAGAGTTGCCGCATGGCGCGCGTCGCGCCCACGTAGCACAACCGCCGCTCCTCCTCGAGGCTGGCGAGATCGGCGATCGATCGCTGATGCGGAAACAGACCGTCCTCCATGCCGGCAAGGAAGACCACCGGAAACTCCAGGCCCTTGGCGGTGTGCAGCGTCATCATTTGCACGCAGTCGGCGTAGGGGTCCGCCTGGCCCTCGCCGGACTCCAATACGGCATGCGCCAGGAAGGATTCGAGCGGCTGCATATCGGTCTCGCCCTCCGGCGAAAAGCCACGGGCCGCACTGACGAGCTCGAGCAGGTTCTCGACCCGTCCCTCGCCGCGCTCGCCTTTTTCCTTTTTGAAATGCTCGATCAGCCCACTCACGCCGATGACGTGGTCCACCTGTTCGTGCAGTTCCAGCCCGGCGATCTCCACCGCCAGCTTGTCGATCAACTGCACGAAACTCGTCAATGCCGCCGCTGCGCGCTGTGGCAGGCTCTCGCGCACGGCGATCTCCGTGGCGTGCCAGAGCGACGTGCCGTGGACTCGCGCCAGGTCCCGCAAGACATCGAGGGTTTTAGCGCCGATGCCCCGCGCCGGCAGATTCACGACCCGTTCGAAGGAGTTGTCGTCGGCGCGGCTGGCGACCAGGCGTAGGTAGGCCAACGCATCCTTGATCTCCGCGCGCTCGAAGAAGCGGAGGCCACCATAAACCCGGTAGGGTACGCGGGCGTTCAAAAAGGCCTCTTCGAACACCCGCGACTGCGCGTTCGAGCGGTACAGCACCGCCACTTCACGGCGTGAGCCGCCGCGAGCCACCCAGTCGCGGATGCGGCCGACGACGAAATCGGCTTCGTCGCGTTCGTTGAACGCGGCGTACAGTTTCACGCGGTCGCCGTCTTCGCCGCTGGTCCACAGATTCTTGCCAAGGCGGCCGGCGTTGTTGGCGATCAGGGCGTTCGCTGCCTTGAGAATGGTGCCGGTGGAGCGGTAGTTCTGTTCCAGCTTGTAGAGGACCGCCTGCGGATAATCGCGGCGAAACTGATTCAAGTTCTCGACGCGCGCGCCGCGCCACCGGTAGATGGACTGATCATCGTCGCCGACGGCGAACGGCAGGCCGGCGGGCCCGGCGAGCAGCATCAGCCACTTGTATTGAATCGCGTTGGTGTCCTGGAACTCGTCCACCAGCACGTGCTGGAAGCGGGAGCGGTAGTGATGCAGCAATGAAGCATTGCCCTGAAACAGCTCATAGGCACGCAGCAGCAACTCGGCGAAATCCACCACGCCGGCGCGCTGACAGGCTTCTTCATATGCATGGTAAATCCGGATCAGTTGATGCCGCGTGGGATCGCCGTTGTCCTTGAGGTGTTTCGCCCGCAGACCCTCATCTTTCTGCGCGTTGATGAACCAGAGAATCTCGCGCGGCACCCACCGGGTTTCGTCGAGATTGAGCGCCTTCAGTACCTTGCGCAACAGTCGGGCCTGGTCCTCCGAGTCCAAGATTTGAAAGGCTTGGACCAGTCCCGCATCGCGCCAATGCAGGCGCAACAGCCGGTGCGTGAGGCCATGGAAGGTCCCGATCCACATGGCACTGCCCGGAATGCCGAGCAGCGTCTCGATGCGGCCACGCATTTCCGCAGCCGCCTTGTTCGTGAAAGTGACCGCGAGAATGCTGTTCGGGGATGCTCCCTCGACCTGGATCAGCCAGGCGACCCTGTGCACCAGAACTCGGGTTTTACCGCTGCCTGCGCCAGCCAATACCAGCGCTGCGCCCAAGGGCGAGCCCACCGCCTGCCGCTGGGCGTCGTTCAGACCGTCGAGAAGATGCGATACGTCCAAGGTGCGCGAATTGTACCTTCAGACGCGGCCCTGACGTGCTTCCTCGGCGAACTCGATCAACGCCAGTACCAGGGAGAGCGCCACCGGTCCGGCGATGATGCCGATGGCGCCGAATGCAGGAATTCCGCCCAACACCCCGACGAACACCGCCAGCGCCGAAATCTTGGCGCGCCCGGAGATGAGCACCGGCCGCAGGACGTTGTCGATGCCGGCCAACATCAGGCCCCAGGCCAGCATGAAGATGGCGTAGCCCCAGCGACCGTCACAGAACAGCCAGATGCTGGCGGGCGCCCAGACGAACATCGCTCCGCCGACCGGCAGCATGGAAAGCAGCGCGGCCAGGACGCCAAACACCACCGGCGAGGGGAGGCTCGAGATGGCGAAGCCGATGCCGATGAGCACCCCTTGCAGAAGTGCCGTCATGCTGGTGCCAAAGACGATGGCGCGGGTCACCGCACTCAGCTGTTGGAACAACCGGTCCTTGCGGCTCTCATCCAGCGGGATCAGGAGCCGCGCCCGGGTCACCATGACGTCCCCGTCTTGAAGGAAAAAAAACAGCAAAAACAACATGATGGCGAAACTGAACAGGGAATCGAGAGCCCCTAAGAAAAAACTTCCGGAAAATCCGGCCGCGCCTTGCAGCAGATGCTGCGTGCCGGAGACCAGCCAGGACTGCACCTGGCCGGCAGAGATGCCGGCATGCGCCTGCAACCAGTCGTTGGCCCGGGCGATCAGCGGGGATTGCTGCAGGTCGGAGAACGTCTTGATGTCGGACTTGGCCGCGGACTTCTGCAGTTTCTGTAGCAAGCCGGAGATTTGCGCGACGAACTCCAGGGACAGCGCGGCCAGCGGCAAGAGAATGGTGATCGGCGCGAGTGTCGTCAGCACGCCGGCGGTCACGCCCTTGCCGCGCAGGACGGGGCGCCACCTTACATTGAGCGGAAACAAAAGGAACGCCAGAAAGGCCGCCCAGGCCAGCGCACCCACGAAGGGCGTGAAGATCTTGATGAGCGCATCGCCCAAGGCGACCGCCACGACGAGCGCGAAAACTCGCTGATAAAAGGTCGACGTGGCGGGCATATCGAGATGCTAGCATTGCGGGGATGGATTGGTAGCGTGCGGATGGCTATGACTCAACTGACGATCAACCAGAGAATTGTCGACGTGGACGCCGCGCCGGAGACACCGCTCCTTTGGGTTCTGCGCGACCATCTGGGAATGACCGGCACCAAGTTCGGTTGCGGCATGGCGCTGTGCGGCGCGTGTACCGTGCACCTCGATGGGAGTGCGGTGCGCTCCTGCGTAGTGCCGCTGTCCGCCGTGCTGGGAAAATCGATCACCACGATCGAAGGCCTGTCTGCCGACCGCAGTCATCCGGTGCAGCAAGCCTGGCTGGAAATCGATGTGCCCCAGTGTGGTTATTGCCAATCCGGGCAGATCATGTCGGCGGCCGCCCTGCTGCAAACCCACCCGCATCCCACCGATGCCGCCATCGATGCCGCGATGTCCGGCAACATCTGTCGTTGTGGCACCTACCCGCGCATTCGTGCGGCCATTCATCGGGCCGCTGAGCTGGCAAGACCCGTGTCGCAGTCCGCCAAGCCCGTGCTGCAGCCGGCCGAGCACAACGCCGAATGAACGCCACGCCCGGGATGTCGCGGCGCGGATTTCTCGGGGCGACGGCCCGGGTCGGCGGAACCGTGCTGCTCACCTTGAGCCTGCCCGGATGGGCGACTGCGGGTAAGCGTCAGGCCGCGGCGGCTGCCGCACAATTGAACGCCTGGCTGGTCATTGATGCCGACAACACGGTCTCGGTGATCGTCGACCGCTGTGAGATGGGCCAGGGCGTTTACACCGCGTTGCCCATGTTGTTGGCGGAGGAACTGCACGTTCGCTTCGAGGCGATCAAGGTCATCGCGGCGCCGGTGGCCGATGTCTATGTCAGTCCCGGCAATGGTGGTCAGATCACGGGCACCAGCAATAGCGTGCAAGAGTCGTGGGACAAGCTGCGCCTTGCCGGAGCCCAGGCGCGGACCCTGCTCATAGCGGCGGCAGCGAACCTCTGGGGTGTGGATGCGGCGACCTGCCATGCCCACGACGGGATCATCACCGGCCCCGCCGATAAGACCCTCACCTATGGGGCGGTCGCCGCTGCGGCGGCCAAGTTGCCGATTCCGCATGACGTGCCGCTGAAGTCGAGCCGGCAATTCAAGCTCATCGGTAAACCGCGCCGCCGGTTGGACTCGCCCGGCAAAGTCGACGGCAGTGCCCAATTTGGCATCGACGTGAAGTTGCCGGGCATGCTGCACGCCGCGCTGGCGCAAAGCCCGGTGCTCGGCGGCAAGATGACCGCACTCGACGCCGCCGCCGCCCAGGCAATGCCCGGGGTGCGCAAGGTGCTGATCGTCGACAGCGGCGTCGCGGTCGTGGCGGAGCATTACTGGCAGGCTCTACAAGCGCGCAAACAACTCAACATTACCTGGGATCCAGGCGCCAATGCCGGACTCGACACGGCGTCGGTCTATCAGCTGCTGGAGACGGCCGCAAAGACCGACCCTAATTTGACCGCGCGTGCCGATGGCGATGCCCCCGCCGTGCTCGGCAAGTCGGCGAACCTGCTGCACGCGGTGTACGAGCTGCCGCTGCTGGCGCATGCCACCATGGAACCGATGAATTGCACGGCGGACGTCACGGCCCATGGCTGCGATCTCTATGTGGGCACCCAGGTTCCGCAAGTGGCGCAAACGACGGCGGCGGCGGTCGCCGGCCTCGATCCAAGCCAGGTGCGGGTGTTCACCACCCTGCTCGGCGGCGGCTTCGGCCGACGCTTGGATGTCGATTTCATTCCGGCGGCGGTTGCCGCATCGAAGGCCTTGGGCGTGCCGGTGAAGCTGATCTGGACACGCGAAGACGACATGAGCCACGGAACCTACCGCCCGCCGGCCCGCGAGGAGATCACGGCTGCCCTGGATGATGCGGGACGGTTGATCGCCTGGAGTCTGCACATCACCAGCCCGTCCATTACCGCGCGCATGTTTCCGCCGGTTAAGGGCGTGGATGATTCGGTGATCGAGGCGGCGGTGAACTGTCCGTATGCCGTGCCGAATTATTCTCTGACCTATACACGTCGGGAAATCGGTGTCGATGTCGCCTACATGCGCTCGGTCAGCCATGCAGCGAATTGTTTCGCCATCGAAAGCTTCATGGATGAAGCGGCGCATGCGGCAGGCAAAGACCCGATCGAATTCCGTCTGAGCCTACTCGAGCAGAAGCCGCGCGAGCGGCGGGTCATCCAGCTCGCCGCCGAGCGCGCCAAGTGGCGCCACACCGCAGCGGGCCGATTCCAAGGCATGGCCTTCATGGCGGGCTATGGCACTCCCTTGGCCCAGGTCGTGGAGATTTCGATCGAGGATGGTCAACTCAAGGTGCACCGCATCACCTGTGTGGTGGATTGTGGTCAGATGGTCAACCCGCGCATCGTCGAATCGCAGATCGTCAGCGGCATCATCTTCGGCCTGACGTCGGCGCTATGGGGCGACATCACGCTGGTGGGCGGGGAAGTGCAGGAAAAGAACTTCAACGCCTACCGCGTGCTGCGCGGTAATGAAGTACCCGCTCTCGATGTGCATCTGCTCGACAGCGATGCGCCGCCCGGCGGCATCGGCGAACCGGGTGTTCCGCCGGTCGCCCCCGCGCTTTGCAACGCCATCTTTGCGGCGACGGGCCAACGCATCCGCCGGTTGCCGGTTGCGGCTCAGGGTCTGTTGCCCGCTACTGCATCGCTTGTTTGAGTTGAGCGATGCGCGCTGCGATGACGACAGTGGCTTCAGCCAGTTGCGCGTCATCGAAGTCCAAACACTGAAGTGCGTCGGGGTGCGCCGATGGTGAGGTTGGTTCGAGCGCCATCCCCGCGCCGCTGACCAGCGCCAGCGTGGAGCTGATGTTGATCAAAGCGGCGAGGCGGCGTTCCGCTCCACTGGCGCGTAGCGGGCTGTGGTGGTACCGGGCAGCCGACACGAGCGCCTGCGGCAAGCGCCACTCTTCGAAGATGACCGCGCCACATTCCTCGTGTCCTATGGCGGTCAACTCCGTCTCCAGAACGGCGACGTCGCGCCCATCTCCGTCGCGGCGAGCGGCAAGCAGCGCCTCGACCCCCCGGGGGTCGATATGCATTTGCACGACCGTGCCGAGGTTGTGGAGCAGACCTGCGATGAAGGCGCTGGGCGCAAGTTCGGGGAAGCGGTGGCGCGCCAGGGAGTCGGCGGCGGCAGCGGTGGCCTGGCTGTGGCTCACGACTGACTTGAGGTCGAGTAGCGTACCCTTGCCGTTCACCAGGGTGCGGTCGAGGCACGCCGCGGCCGCGATGCCGCGCAGTGCGTCAAGCCCGAGCACCGTGAGGGCGCGATCGATTGATGAGACCGATCTGAGTTGACCGTAAAGCGGCGAATTCGCCACCTTGAGAACCCGCGCGCACAGGGCGGGCTCATCCTGAAGTCGCCTTATTACTTCGTTCGCATCGACTTGTGGATCGCACAGCTCCGCCATGATGCGCGGCGCACTGACCGCGCCACCGCCGAGCACGCCGATCGAGCGTGCGACTTTGAGTATCTGAGCGCGACCGACGGGTGAAGGCGCGAGTGTCGGTTGGTTCACGGTTGCTCTTGCTGTCTGACCAGTGCGAAGGGTATAGCCCCATTGCTGCGAAGCTGGCGTGCGCTGCGTCACGATCGGCTTCTCGACATTTTCACGGTCAACTTTGTTGCAACAGTGCCGCTATCCGCAACTAGGTGGGTGCAAGCGACGAATGTCGGGCGCCGTTTCCCACGCATGAGCCACAAACTACGAGGGATTTCCCGATGATTCCCACGGCCCCTCCGGCAGATCACCTCGTTGCGATTTTCGGGTCGGCGATCGACGCCATCTGGTACACAGATGCCGACGACGCGGTCACCTTTTGGAACCCCGCCGCCGAACGACTGCTCGGCTACGGCGCCGCCGAGATGATCGGCCGGTCTGCTGCCATCCTGCTTCCGCCGGACCGCATTGGCGAGCGGCCGGTAATCGCGTGCCACGCGGACGAACGTCCGCCGGCAACGCTGTTTGAAACAGTGCGGCTGCGAAAGGACGGCACCGCCGTTGAGGTTGAGGTCGCGCTGTCGCCGGTGATGGACAGCTGCGGCCAGATTATTGGCACGTCGTGCATCGCGCGGGATATATCCGTGCGCCGAGCGGCACAGCGCGAAGTGAGACTGCTGTACACCTCCTTGGCGCACTTGAACGACATCGTCTTGATTACCGAAGCCGAGCCCGTCGACGCCCCTGGCCCGAAAATCGTGTTCGTCAATGAAGCGTTCGAGCGGCATACGGGATACTCGGCTGCGGAGGCGCTGGGGCGCTCACCAAGGATCCTCCAAGGTGTGGAAACTGACCGTCGTGAGCTTGATCGGATTCGCCGTGCCTTGGAGGCCTGGCAGCCTGTTCGCGCGCAGCTGGCGAATTACAAGAAAGACGGCACCCGATTCTGGGTCGAAATCGATATCGCACCCGTCGCAGACGAGAAGGGCTGGTTTACACATTGGATTTCGGTCCAACGTGACATCACCGAACGGAAGACCATGGAGCGCGCGCTGTCCGATTCGGTACAGCGAGACAAGCTGACGGGCCTGGCCAACCGGACGATGTTCCTGGAGCAGCTGGAGCTGGCGATTGAGCGCTTCCGCAACGACGGCGAACAGCGCTTCGCGGTCTTCTTCCTCGACTTCGACCGCTTCAAGCTCGTCAACGACACTTTGGGACACGGCGCTGGGGACGAGCTGCTGCGCCAGATCACACAACGCTTGCGCACCCAGCTGCGCGCCTCCGACGTGACCGACTTCAGCGCGGGTGTGCTGAGCCGCTTCGGCGGCGACGAATTCCTTTTGTTGATCAACCGGATCAAAGCCCCGACGGACGCCGTCCAGGTCGCCGAACGGCTCCTCAATGCGCTGGTGGCGCCCTATGAGATCCTCGGTCGTGAAGTCCACTCCAGCGCCAGCATCGGCATTGTCACCAGCGATGACAATACATGTGGTGCGGAAGAAGTGGTGCGCAACGCCGATGTCGCCATGTACGAGGCGAAACGGGCGGGGCGGGCCTGCTGGGTCATGTTCAACGAATCGATGCACACACGGCTGACGCGCCATATGACCATCGAGAGCGACCTGCGGCACGCCATCGCCAACGACGAGCTGTACGTCGCGTACCAGCCCATCGTCGATCTGGCCACCGGACGGGTCGTCTCTGCCGAGGCGCTGCTGCGTTGGCAGCACCCGACGCTCGGGGCCATCTCACCGGCGGAATTCATCCCGATTGCCGAGGAGACCGGCCTAATCATCCCGGTAGGCCGCTGGGTCCAGCAGCAGGCGTGCCGGGCGCTGGCGCAGTGGCAGGCTCTGGACCCGGAGCACGCGCCCGTCTCGATCAGCGTCAACGTGTCTCGGGCCGAGCTCTTCCTCGGCGACAAGCTATTTGCGCAGCTTCAGGAGACGATCGAGCAGAGTGGATTGCCCCCGCACTGCCTGACCCTCGAGGTCACCGAGCGCGAAGTGATGCGCGACCCGGAGGCCACGATCAAGCTGATGCACAAGATCAAAGCCATCGGCATCAAGATGAGCATGGACGATTTCGGCACCGGTACATCCTCGCTCGGCGTGCTGCGCAGCTATCCCTTCGACACCATCAAGATCGACCGTTCCTTCGTCAGCGACCTGCCCGGCAACAAGGATGTGCTTGCGGTGATTCATGCCACGGTCAACCTGATCGAGAACCTGGGCATGACCAGTCTCGCCGAGGGAGTGGAAACGGCAGCCCAGGCCGCCGTGCTGCATTCGCTCGGCTGCCGGCTCGCCCAGGGGTATTTGTTCAGCCGACCGATCCTGCCCGAGCAAATGCTGGCGACGATTGCTGCAGGAAGTGCCGGGCTCAAGGTGGCGGGGCATGCACTCAGCGAGGAGCTCTGCGATACCTAGTAGTATCCAGGGCCTCATAACCCAGCGTTCCCGTCCGCTATAGTCCAATCTTCAAGTAGTGATCGGCGATCAGCGCGGCGAACAACCACATCAGGTAGCTGATCGAAAAACGAAAGGTGCGCATCGGCAGACCTGGTTTGACGTCCCGGTGCATCGCCAGAACGAAATACAAGAACCTGCCATTCAAGATCAGCACCGCCACGAGGTAGAGCAACCCGCTCATGCGGGTGAGCACCGGCAGCAAGGTGCTCAAGACCAGCAGCACCGTGTACAACACGATCTGCAAGCGGGTGTAAGGAATGCCGTGCGTGACCGGCATCATGGGGATGCCCGCCTTCGCATAGTCATCACGCCGCGCGATCGCCAGCGCCCAAAAATGCGGCGGCGTCCAGGTGAAGATGATGAGAAACAGCAACAATGCCTGCGGGTCGACGGTATGCGTCACCGCGACCCAGCCGAGTACGGGCGGCGCTGCGCCGGCGGCGCCGCCGATGACGATGTTCTGTGAGGTCGCACGCTTCAGCCACAGGGTGTAGACCATGGCATAGCCGATCAGGGAACAGAAGGTCAGCACCGCGGTAAGAATGCCCACCGACGGCCATAGCACCAGCATGGAGCCGATCGCGAGGAGCACGGCGAAAACGATGGCCTGACTCTTCAAGAGATGTCCCGTCGGCAGTGGGCGGCGTCGTGTGCGGGTCATCTGCTCATCGATGTGCTGATCCAGCACGTGGTTGAACGCTGCCGCCGAACCTGACGCCATGGCGATCCCCAGCGTGCCGAAGATCAGGGCGGGCAGTGGCACCATCCCCGGAGAAGCAAGCACCATACCGACGATGGCCGTGAAGACGATCATCAGCGTCACCTTGGGCTTGGTGAGCTCGAGGAAATCGCGCCATCCGCCGGTGCGGACGACGGCAATCGCTGGGCTAGTGGGGACGGTCGACATGCGCGAAGGGTAACACGCGGCGCCGCGGCCACAGTGCGCGAACCAACCATAACAGGGTGAGCACCAGTGTAGCCGCGCCGGCGTTATGCAGCGTCGCCAACAGCAGCGGTATGCCGAAATGCACGGTCGCAATGCCGATGCTGATCTGCAGGACCACCGCCGCCGCGAGCAGTGCGCCCGCCCGTTTCACCCGCGTGCTTTGCCCCCGCCGCAACGTCAGGAGGCCCACGCCCAGCAGCACCACGCCCGTGACGACGGCGCCGAGGCGATGCGTGTAGTGAATCGCCATGCGCGCTGGATTGGCGAGTACGCCGCCCTCATAATCGATGCCGAGACCGCGCCACAGCACGAAGGCGTTGCGAAAGTCCATGGATGGCCACCAAGAGCGCTGACAGGTGGGAAAATCCGGGCAGGCCACCGCGGCGTAGTTGGTACTGGTCCAACCGCCCAGAAAGATCTGCATCACCAACACGACGCACGCCAGCAACGCGAACTTCTGCAATCGCAGCTCCGCCGCCGGCGCGACTCGCCGTTCGGGGGTGATCGACAGCCACCAGAGCAAACCGAGGGTGGTGAGGCCGCCGAACAGATGCGCGGTCACGATCAGCGGTTTCAGCAGCAACGTGACGGTGAGCGCGCCGAGCGTGCCCTGAAGACAGACCACCAGGAAGAGCAGCACCACCGGGATCAGCGGCTGTTCGGGATCCCGGCGCCGGACCAGCGCCCAACCCAACAGCGCCGTGATGATGACGCCCAAGGTGCCGGCCACGTAGCGATGAATCATTTCGTGCCACGCCTTGCCCGCGGCATGATCGACCTGTGGGTACAAGTGACCGTAGCAACCTGGCCAATCCGGGCAGCCGAGTCCGGCGTTGGTCAATCGGACCCATGCCCCCAGCACCACCACCGTGGCGGCCAGGGCGGCGCCCAGCAACGCCAGTCGCCGAAACCAGAGCACCGCGCCCGGCGCGGCAGCGGCGGCGGTGCGGACATGGCCGAATGCCGTCGAATCAACCGACATGTGATAACCCCAGCAAGCGTTTCAAATCAGTGAGCATGCCCTTCGGCGGCGCCGTCGGTGCAAAGGACATCATCAGATTGCCCAGCGGATCGATGATGTAGACACGGTCCGCCGTCGCCGCCGGCACCTGGTCATAGCTCGGCAAGAGCGCCAGCAGCGAAGCGGCCTGCGGTGAGTCGCGGAGCGTGACGAGGTCAGCCTGTTCGCCGCGCAAATACCGCCAGTCACAACAGGGACCCAGCGCCAGAAAAACCCGTTGAACCCGCTCCATGTCGCGATTGAGGGCGAAACGTACCTGGCGCGTATTGTACAGCGCGCGCCGGCAAGAGTCGGCACAGCTGCCGACGCCGACGTATAAGAGCGTCCACTTGCTTCGCAGCAGTTCGGGTGAACTCATGGTGTGGGTGGACTCGGGGTTGGCGAGAAGCAGGGCCACCGCTGGCAGCGGCCGCGCAGGATCGATCAGATCACCGTGGTTCACGTGACTGTGGGGGCGCCAGGCGACGGGTCCGTAGTAGAGATAGAAAGACAGCGCGAGAGGCGCAAAGAACAATACGGCCAAGCCCACCAACATACGACGCTGGCGGCGATCATGGGCGGCGGCGGCACCGATCACGCGACAACTCCAGGAGCTTTCGAACGACGCAGATTCGTGACCACGTAAATGACGGCCAGAGCTCCCGCCAGACCGAACCACTGCACGGCGTAGGCGATATGCCGCAGCGGTGGAAATCCCGGTGCCTGCCACCGTCGCAGGTACCCGTCGGGCTGATCCGGGTCGAGCAGCACCAACTCGGCGGCCGGGGACCAATCATGCTCGAGGATGAGGCTTTCGATATCGGCGCGGCTCGGAAAATTCGCCACCACCGGGAATGGCGCACGCAAAGGCGCCGGAGTGCCCATGTGAATGCCCGGGCTCGGGAGGTGATCCGCCCGGCCGCGCAGCGTTCGCGCGTCGCCGTCGACGGGAACCTCGGGCAATTGCCGACGGCTGGGTCCCAAGGGTATCCAGCCACGATTGACGAGCAGCCAACCGCCGCCTGTCAGGGCAAACGGCGTAATCACGAAATAGCCCGCATGGCCGTCCGCATCCGTCATGTTATCCACAAGGATTTGGCGCGTGCCGTCATAGTGCCCGGCGGCCTCCACATGTTGGTAGCGCGGCAGAGCCTGCGTCCGCGGACCGATCGCGGTGGTGACATCCGTACCTTTGTCGAAAGCCTCGAACAACACCCGCTTTTCATCGGCGCGCCGCAACTGCCAACGCCCGAGCGCGACCAACAGCAGCAGCAATAACAAGGTCACCACCGTGGTGAACGGCCGTGGGGAAAAGACGCGGTCGCGGCCGCGGAAAATATTCAGACAGGCTCCTGGTCATGGTGACTTATACTGGCCGCCCTTCTCCATGAGATCCGGCGGCTGTGGAATTCAAATATCTCGTGATTGCGATTCTGGCAGTGATCGTGTTCAGCTTGGGCAAGGCCTTGTTCCATTTGTCGAGCAGTAAGCCCGGCAACAGTGGAAAAATGGTCAAGGCGCTGTCTTGGCGAATTGGGCTGTCGGTTCTGCTGTTCTGTCTGTTACTGCTGGCTTACACGCAAGGCTGGATCGAGCCGCAGCGCCATGTTCCTTGACCGCTATACCGGAGTCACTGGTAAGCCCCGAGCCGCCTACACCCAGTAAACGAAAATGAACAAGCCGAGCCACACGACGTCGACGAAGTGCCAATACCAGGCCACCGCCTCAAAACCGAAATGCCGCTGCGGCGTGAACTGACCCTTCAGCACGCGAAACCAGATGACGGTGAGCATGATGGCACCCAGCGTCACGTGAAAGCCGTGAAAACCCGTCAGCATGAAAAACGTCGAGCCGTAAATGCCGGTGCCTAGCGTCAAGCCGAGCTCCGTGTAAGCTTCGTGATATTCCCTGGCCTGAAGAAAGACGAAGAAGAAGCCGAGCAGGAAGGTCAGCGCGAGAAAGATCTTCAATCGGGTGCGATGGCCTTCGAGCAAGGCGTGATGCGCGATGGTTACCGTGACGCTGCTGGACAACAGGATGGCCGTATTGATGGCCGGCAGGCCGATCGGTGAGACCGTCTCGAAGCTGCCATCGGTGCGCGGACCCAGCGACGCCGGACCGTTGCTCGGCCACGCACCGCTGAAGTCCTTCCAGAGCAACAAACCATTGAAAATTTTGGTGCCGCCACCCGAGAGCCAGGGAACGGCCAGCTCACGCGCGTAGAACAACGCCCCGAAGAAGGCGGCAAAGAACATCACCTCGGAGAATATGAACCACATCATCCCCATGCGGAACGATCGATCCACCGCCAGGTTGTACATGCCGTGTTCGTTCTCGCCGATCACGGTCCCGAACCAGAAGATGAACATCAAGACGAGCAACACGAAACCCGGCAGCAATGCCCACGCCGGCAGCCAGTCGTTGAGCGTCGCCACCGCACCCAACATCAGCGTGAACAGCGAGACGGAACCGAAGATCGGCCAAGGACTGCTGTGGGGAACATAGTATTTGTCGTTCGCCGGAGCGTGAACTTGCGCCATAGTCGTTAAATCTCTCAAACCAAGATTGAAGGTGAAGTCGTCAGTTTAGCCGGTTGTTCAGCGCTGCAGTCGATTGCGTGGTGTCAAAAAACGTATACGCCAACGTGATCTTGTCGATATAGGGAGGCAGGCCGGCATCGACCAAGAACCTTACCCGCATGTCGCGTCCCTCGCCCACCGAGAAATGCTGGGGACTGAAACAGAAACACTCGGTTTTATGGAAATACTTCGCAGCCTCCCCAGGCGATATGCTGGGCACCGCCCGGGCCACGGACGGCTGCGAGGTCAAATTCTTGGCAAAAAATTGCGTGTCGTAGAGTTTGCCCGGGTGGATTCGCATGGACGGCGCCGTCGCGCGAAATTCAAAACTGCCGACGGAGGCGGGATCGGCCACGAACTCGATGGTGATCTCGCGGTTGAGATCGACCGCCTCAACCGCCGTCGAGGGACCGGCTTTGGCCTCCGCACTGCCGATCCCCGCGACCCGGCAAAACACGGTATAGAGGGGCACCAGCGCCCAACCGAACGCGAAACTGGCCGCCGTCATCAACACCAGACCTCGGATGAGACTGCGGTTGGCGCGTTTCTTCTCGTCCATCAGTGATGACTTCGATAGATGGTCAGGGCAATGAAACCGAAATAGAAGGCGAATGCCACCGAGGTCAGCAGCAGCGCGCGAGTCCGCACCCGCGAGCGGAGGCCGTTCGTGGCCCGACCGATCGGCTCACCGCCCGTGGTGCTCACTTGATCTCGGGCGCAACAGTAAAGCTATGGTAGGGCGCGGGCGACGGAATGGTCCACTCGAGACCCGTCGGCGCGGCGCCATCCCAGACTTCCGCGGATACCTTCTGCTTGCCGCCGCGGGCGCATTGGATGATTACCACCACGAACAGCAATTGCGACAGCCCAAAGCCGAATGCACCGATCGAGGACACCATGTTCCAATCGGAAAATTGCACCGCGTAATCGGGAATACGGCGTGGCATCCCGGCCAACCCCAGGAAATGCTGCGGGAAGAACAGGACATTGACGAAAATCGTCGACAGCCAAAAATGCGTCTGGGCGAGGCGCGTGCTGTACATGTTGCCGGTCCATTTCGGCAGCCAGTAGTACACAGCCGCCATGATGGCGAACACGGCACCGGGTACCAACACGTAGTGGAAGTGGGCGACCACGAAGTAGGTCTGGTTGTACTGGAAATCCACGGGCACGATGGCGAGCATGACGCCCGAGAAGCCGCCGATGGTGAACAGGAACAAAAACGCGAGCGCGAACAACATGGGCGGCTCGAACGACAAAGAGCCCCGCCACATCGTCGCCGTCCAGTTGAACACCTTCACGCCGGTGGGCACGGCGATGAGCATGGTCGACATCATGAAGAACACCTGCGCCGCCAACGGCATCCCGTCGACGAACATGTGGTGACCCCAGACGATGAAACTCAAGAAAGCGATCGAGGCGATGGCATAGATCATCGACGTGGCGCCGAACAACGGCTTGCGTGAGAAGGTCGGCAGAATCTCCGAGATGATGCCGAACGCCGGCAGGATCATGATGTACACCTCGGGATGCCCGAAGAACCAGAACACATGCTCGAACATCAACGGATCGCCGCCGCCCGCCGCGTTGAAGAAACTGGTTCCGAAATAATGATCCGTGAGCAGCATGGTGACCGCGCCCGCCAGGACCGGCATGACGGCAATCAACAGATAGGCGGTGATGAGCCATGACCAGCAGAACAGCGGCATCTTCAGCAGGTTCATGCCCGGCGCACGCATGTTCATGATGGTCACGATGACGTTGATGGAGCCCATGATCGAGGAGGCGCCCATCAAATGGACGGCAAAGATTGCCATGGCGACGTAATTGCCACCCTGCAGGAACAGCGGTGGATACATCGTCCAGCCGCCGGCGGGCGCGCCGCCGGGCACGAACAGCGACGACAGGAGGATGGTGAAGGCGAACGGCATGATCCAGAAACTGAAGTTGTTCATCCGCGGCAGCGCCATGTCGGGCGCGCCGATCTGCAGCGGGATCATCCAGTTGGCCAGACCAACGAAGGCGGGCATGACGGCGCCGAAGATCATCACCAGCGCATGCATGGTGGTCATCTGGTTGAAGAACCCGGGATCGACCAATTGCAGACCCGGCTTGAACAGTTCGGCGCGGATCACCATCGCCATCGCCCCGCCGATGAAGAACATGATGAGGCTGAACACCAAGTACATGGTGCCGATGTCCTTATGATTGGTCGCGAACAGCCACCGGCCGATGCCGCTGGGCGGCTGGTCATGATGGTCGTCATGATGGGCGGTGTCGGCTGCGTGGTCGTGGGCCATGGCGCGTACTCTCTTTAAGAAAAAATCAGCTTAAGAAAAAATTAGCGATGCTCGAGCTTATCAATGCAGATTCAGGGCGGTGGTTGCGGGCGTTGCAGTGCCAACTCCCGCGGCTGCGGCTCTTTGCGCATCGACCCACTCCTTGAACTGCTCGGGAGTGCGCACGTCGACGACCACCGGCATATAACCATGATCGCGGCCGCAGAGCGCGGCGCACTGTCCCCGGTATATGCCCTCTTTGCCGGCGTCCACCTTGAACCAGATCTCGTTGACGAAACCCGGGATCGCCGACCGCTTGGCGCCGAAATCCGGTACCCACCAGGCATGGATCACGTCCATCGACGTGAGCAGCAGCCGAACCTTGACACCGCTCGGCACGATCAACGGCTTGTCGACATCGAGCAGGTAATTAGGCACCGAGTGCGGATCGATCCCGGAATCGAGCTGGCGTGCAAAGTTCGAGTCCTGTTTCAGGGTGGAGAAGAAATTCACGCCGTCGGCGGCATCCATGTACGAGTACTGCCACTTCCATTGATAGCCGGTGACTTTGATCGTCAGCCCCGAGTCGCGCATGTCCTCCTGTTTCAGGATGAGATCGGCCGCCGGCACCGCCATCACCACCAAAATGATCACCGGCACGATGGTCCAGATGATCTCCACCTTGGTGCTGTGGACCATGCTGGTGTCGGGGATCGCGCCGCGAGACTGACGAAATTTGAGCAGCGAATAGATCATCGCGCCGAACACCACGACCGCGATGCCCACGCAGATCCAGAATACCTCCATGTGCAGGGCGAACATGGCGCGGCTCAAGGACGTGACGCCCTCCGGCAGGTTGTAGCCGTTGGAGGTGTTCGCGGATGCGGCTGCGTTCCAGCAGAAGGCGCCTGCTGAGGCGGTGAAAACGCTTGCCCTGGTAACTCTCATCTTAAGCAAATTCCTTGTCGTTCAATCGGTTTCGAGCGGCGGCGACTCGTTGATACTGCCCACCAAGTGCCGCAGGCGCTGGGCGAGGAGGCTGCGTTCTTCCTCGGTGAGGAAACTGCCGACCTCAAATGCCCGACCGCTGCTTTCGATCATCAGGCGGCGCGGGAAAGGACGGCTGCGCGGAGTGCGCAGTCTAACCTTCGCCCAATGCCGCGCAAACTCTTGTTTCGCCTCGCCGTTCCGTGTCCGGGTCACCAAACTGATCCGCGACTCCGTGATGGTGACGGTCTGCGTGTAGCGTCGCCGCTCGAGGCTGGCATGCAACGCCCATCCCAAAGCCAGCATCTCGAGTGCCCAGAAAGGCAGCACCGGCCAGAAACCGAAAAATACGAAAATGGAACAAAAAGCCAATGAAAACAAACATGTACCACCGAAAAACAGCCTCGCGGCAGCCGGTGTCAGCGAACAATTCGGCGCCAGTTCGATACGCTCTTCCATGATGTCAAGGATAGCTTACGGTGGACGGTTTTAGATTCAATTCGGCGGCAACGTTCACTAATTCTTTCGACAGCTCAACAGAGTCGGATGCGGGTAAATAAGGAATATCGGCGAGGCAAGGAGCAACGATTCGGTCTTGCAGCGTCGCCACGTTTTGCGCCCGACGTTCGAAGCCTAAGTCGACGGAATTGCCGATCCAACCGCAGAGCTTGAGCCCTCGCCGCTCGATCGCCTCGACGCTCAGCAGCGCATGGTTGAGACAACCGAGCCGCAGACCGACGACCAACACGACGTCCAAATTCCAACGCACCGCCAAATCGGCGAAGGTGTGGGTGTCATCGATCGGCGCGAGCCAGCCGCCCGCCCCTTCGACCACGATGATGTCGCTTCGCAGCCGCAAGCGCTCGTAGCTCCGGTCGAGCACCGCCAGGTCAACGTGGCGATTCGCCTCGCGGGCGGCGATATGCGGGGCAATCGCCGGCTCGAAGGCGTACGGGTTGACCTCCGAATAGTCAGCTCGCACCGTCATGGCCTGCAGCAAGGCCAGCGCGTCGGCATTGCGCAAGCCGGCGGGTGTCATCTCGCAGCCCGAGGCCACGGGTTTCATCGCCGCCACCCGGTAGCCCGCGGCGGCGAACGCCAGGCAGAGCGCCGCGGCGACGCGCGTCTTGCCCACTCCCGTGTCGGTTCCCGTGATGAAAAGGCCGCCTCGATGCATCAACCGCCCTTCATGAATCGGCCCGGGTCAGCGGCGGGCGCCGCGTCGGCAGTTGCCTTCGCAGTTCCGCCAATGACACCTGGGTGGCACCGACAGCGGCCGCGGCCGGGCGGGCAGTCGGCGCCCAGGCCTGACCGAACACCACCTCGCAGGTGGCGGGCAGCAGGCCGCCGTCACGATGGCGCTCGTAGGCGCGTTGCAAGGCGGCGTATTTCCTCCTGCCCATGAGCCCGCGCGGCCGATCGGGCGCCGCGCTGTGCGCGCCGGTGGCCTTTAGATCGGCAGCCAACCGGCCGATGTCCCGATACTTGAGGACGTAGCGCTCGACGTCGAGGACGGGCGCGGCGAAGCCGGCGCGGATCAAGCCGTCACCGAGATCATGCATGTCGATGAAGGCGAGGCGCGCCGCCGGCAGCAGGCCGCCCGACGCCGCCTCGGCGGGCGAACCGTCCGCCTCGAGCCATGCCGCCCGCAATTCCTTCAAGCTATCCGGCCCAGCGGTGCTAAACGTCAGTAGACCGCGCGGCGCCAGCACCCGCCGCCATTCGGCGAATACCAAATCGGGGTCAGTCCATGGCAGCATGAAATTGCTCAGAATGAGGTCGACGCTGCCATCCGGCAGCGGCAGATATTCACTGTCGGCACACAGGCGATGCACGGGCCGAAACCACGCTTGCCGCCGTCCCGCCGCACGCAACATGCCCAGCGACGAATCGAGCGCGATGACCTGCGCCGCAGGGTAGCGGCGTTTGAGCGCGCGGCAGGCATGGCCCGTGCCGGACCCGGCATCCAGGATCACGCGCGGCTCGAGCGAGGTCAGTTTCAGCCGGTCGAGCAACTGGGTGCGGATCTCCGCCTGGAGGACGGCCGCAGCGTCGTAGCCGCTGCTCGCGCGATCGAAGCAGCGCCTGACGCAGGCCTTGTCGAGTGAGGCAGCCATCGCTGTCGTCGGCAACAGCCGTCGTCAGTCGCCGGCGACGAGCAGCTCGGCAGTCGCGTGCTGCTCAGCTGTCGCAAGCGGCCCTGCAGTAGCGAGTGGTGCCGCACTCGCGAGCGGCTCAGCGACGATGCCCAGCCGTGCGAACAGTCGGCGATCCAGCGCGGTATCCGGGTTACCCGTGGTCAAGAGCTTCTCGCCGTAAAATATGGAGTTGGCTCCCGCCATGAAACACAGCGCTTGAAGCTCGTCGCTGAAATCGCTGCGGCCAGCCGACAAACGGACGTGAGAACGCGGCATCAAAATTCGCGCCACCGCGATGGTACGCACGAAATCGAAGGGATCGAGCGCCGCCGCTTCGGCCAGTGGGGTGCCGGCGACCCTGACCAGCTGATTGATGGGAACACTCTGCGGATGTTGCGGCAGAGTGGCAAGGGTATGCAGCAAGGCGGCGCGGTCCTCCGGCTCTTCACCCATGCCGACGATTCCGCCGCAGCAGACACTCATACCCGCATTGCGTACCGCCTCGAGCGTATCGAGGCGATCCTGGTAAGTCCGGGTGGTGATGATCTTTTCGTAGTAATCGGGAGAGGTGTCGAGATTGTGATTGTAATAGTCCAGGCCCGCGGTCTTCAGCTCGAGCGCCTGCGCGGGGGTCACCATCCCGAGGGTGGCACAGGTTTCGAGTCCCAGCGATTTCACTTCGCGGATCATGGCCACCACCTTGCGCAGATCCTTGGGTTTGGGAGATCGATAGGCGGCCCCCATGCAGAAGCGCGTGGCCCCGGCGGCCTTGGCCGCGCGGGCCCGCTCTAGGACGGCGGCGAGCTCCAACAATTCCTCGGCCGGCAGGCCGGTGTCATAGCGGACGCTTTGCGGGCAGTAGGCGCAATCCTCGGGGCAGGCACCGGTCTTGATGCTGAGCAGAGTGCTTATTTGAACGGTGTTCGGGAGGTGGTGCCGCCGATGCACTTGCTGGGCTCGGTAGATGAGATCCATGAACGGCAGGGCGAACAGTGCCTGCACTTCGGCCAGCGACCAATCGTTGCGAGCGTGCATGCAAATATCCTCCAAGAATCTTGTACCGCGGCGATATGGGCGAGGCAGTATTGTCGGCTGCGCGAGCGCAGTCAACCGACCGGTTCAACCGCAGTTGACAGGGGTTCGGGGTCGCCGGTGGTTGAGCGATGTTCGACCTAAGCCGAACGTCGTCGCCTGAGAGTGGTTGCCGAGTCCCGCGCCTCTGATTCCTGGGTCACCGCGTCGCGACTCGCCGCCGCCCCGCCGGTGTCGCCGCTTCGAGTACCGGAACCTTGATAGCGCTCGATGAGCTGCATCAGATTGGCCGCCTGTTCGGTCAGCGCCTGCGCGGCCGCGGTAGCCTGTTCCACCAGAGCGGCATTTTGCTGAGTCCCGTCGTCCATCGAGTTGACGGCCTTGGTCACTTGTTCGATGCCCGAGGCCTGTTCCTGGCTCGACGCGGCGATCTCCGCGACCACGTCGGTGACCTTCTTGACGCCGTCGACGATGGTTTGGAAAACACGGCCAGACGCGTCGACGAGTCTGGCGCCCTCCCTTACCTTCGCCACCGAATCCTCGATGAGCGCGCTGATCTCCTTCGCTGCCGCGCCGCTGCGCGAGGCCAGATTGCGTACCTCCGAGGCGACCACGGCAAAGCCACGGCCGTGCTCGCCGGCGCGTGCGGATTCGACTGCCGCATTCAGGGCGAGGAGATTGGTTTGGAACGCAATTGCATCGATCACGCTTATAATATCGGCAATTTTCTTCGAAGAAGACTCGATCTGCCGCATTGCCGTCGTCGCCGCATTGACCACGGATCCGCCCTGCTCAGCCTGATCCCGGGCGGCCCGGGCGAGCTGATTCGCCTGCGCCGCGTTGTCCGCGTTGTTCTTGACGATGACGGTCATCTGATCCATCGATGAGGCGGTCTGTTGCAGGCTCGACGCCTGTTGTTCCGTGCGCTGACTCAAGTCCGAATTGCCGCGCGAGATTTCCTTCGCCCCCGAGTCGACTTCCACTGCCGCCGCCGAAATTTCCGCCAGCACGTCGGCCATGTTTTGCACCAAACGATTCATGCCGGTGGCCAAGCTCTTGCCGAACCCTTCCTTGCCGTCTTCCTGCACGCGCGCGGCGAGGTCGCCGTCGGTGGCCCTCGCGACGGTGGCTTCGAGTTCTTTTTCAGTGGCCACCTCGGCGGTTCGATCGATCCACTGCACGACGGTACCCAGCCGTGCGCCGCTTGCATCGGTGACCGAGTTGGTGGTCACCCGGAGGCTGGCAGAGCCGGCCGAGAGATCCGTCGTCCGCATCGCGCGGCGGTTCTCGTCGCCGCTGGCCGGTAGCCAATCCAGCGTGGTGCCGACGATGTGGTCGGGGTCGAATTGCGGCGCGATCCGGCGGATGTCGGCCTGCCGCAATTTGAAGATAGCGGTGCCGCAGGCGTTGGTATAGACCACTTTGTCATTGAGATCCGCCAATGTGACGCCAATGGACACGTGGTCGAGTGCGCTGCGGATTCGCGCATTTTCCCCCGCCCGCGCAAGCTCGGCCGCCGTGCGCTCGCGAGCTTCCCCCTCGAGTCGCCCCTTCTGCACCAAGCCGTCCCTGAACACCAACACGGCACGGCCCATATCACCGAACTCGTTGCCCAACTCGGTGAACGGAACGGCGGCCGCTGTGTCGCCGTCCGCCAGGGCGCGCATCCGCGCGGTGATGAGCCGCACGGGATCGGTGATGCTGCGCGCCACCGCCAGACCGCTCAGCGCGGCGATGGCGGCAATCAACGCGCACAGCCCGCCGAGTTTCAGTGCATGCCACCACTTCATGGCTCCGACATCATCGAGATAGGCCCCCGTACCGACGATCCAGCCCCAGGGCGCGAAGCCTTTGACATAGGAGAGCTTGGGCGCAATGGCATCCGACGCCGGCTTTTGCCAGTGGTAACCGAGAGTTCCTTCGCCCGCGCGCTGCACCAGGTCGACCATGGCGACGTAGTGCTTGAAGCCGGTGGCATCTTTGAAGTCCCCGACATAGCTACCCTCCATTTCCGGTTTGAAGGGCAGCAACACCATCTTCGGGGTCATGTCGATCATGAAGAAATAATTCTTGCCGTCATAGCGCATCCCACGCAGCGTCTCTTTGGCCGCGAGCTGCGCCTGGGCGCGGGTCAGCCGCCCGGCGCGCTCTTCCGCTTCGTAGTGGGCGAGGACGCTGTACGCCGTTTCGACCTCGGCCTGGATCTTGGCAGAGACGCCCTCGCTGAGAACGCGGTTCATCTGCAAAATTGAGACCAGCATCACAGCGAGCAGCCCGATCACGCCCAATGCCGTGAGTAACTGGACGCGGAATCGAACCGATTTATCTCGCAAAACATTTTTCAAGGGTGGTTGACCTGTCGGATTAGGCGCATTGGGTTGGTATCGGCGGATGTCGCGAAATCTTTTGCGCCACAGCACGGACGCGCAGCCGTCAACTCTTTAGCAGTACTCAGCTGAAAAAGTAGTTCAGAGAAATACCGAGGAAAACCGCCATGCCGAAGTAGTTGTTGTTCAGAAAAGCCTGCAGACAGCAGTCGCGGTCGCGGTCCCTGATCGACCACAATTGGCGCAGGAAAAATAATCCGCCGGCGATCAATCCCAGGTGGTACCAGGACCCCATGTTCATGATCCGGCCCACCAGGTAGAGCGCCAACAGCGTCAGCGCCTGCAGCGTGGCGATCACGTGTCGATCGGCATCGCCGAATAAGATCGCTGTGGAGCGCACGCCGATCTTGAGGTCGTCGTCGCGATCCACCATCGCATAAATCGTGTCGTAGACGGTCACCCAAAGCACATTGGCGAGCAGCAGCAGCCACGCCACCCGCGGTGGTAACTCGTCGAATTGAGCGGTGAATGCCATGGGGATGCCCCAGCCGAAGGTCAGACCGAGATAGAGCTGCGGCACCGACAGGAAACGCTTCACGAACGGGTAGGTGACTGCCAGCGCCGCGCCGACCACGGCGAACAAGAGCGTGGTCTTATTCAACTGCAACGCCAATCCGAGAGCGGTGAGCGCCAGTGCCGCGAACAGCACCAATGCCTCGATGGTCGAAATCCGGCCGGCGGTCAGCGGCCGATTCTGCGTCCGTTTGACGTGCCGATCGAAGCTCCGATCCGCATAATCATTGATCGCGCAACCGGCCGAGCGCATCAGCACCGTGCCCGCAACGAAAACGATGAACAGCTGTGACTTCGGCCTGCCGCGGCTCGCGAACCAGAGAGCCCACAGGGTCGGCCAGAGCAACAGCCAGATTCCCACCGGCCGGTCGAGGCGGGTGAGAGCCACGTAATCATTGATGGTACCGATGATGCGCGGCAGTTCGTTCGTGGTGAACGGGTGGAAACGCACGCGATAGCTGAACCAGCGCCAACGCGCCGCGATCTGCTCACCCAACTCGACGCCCGAACGCGGCAGCGGCACGGCGATCTGTCAGGACTGACCGATGGCGGGCAGAAACGTTTCCTGCAACAGCAGTGGCGCGCGCCGCAGGCTGATCCGCGAGCGACGAGCCCATAAGCCGCCCGGCTTGATCTGCGCGCCGCGCAGGGCCCCATCCGTCAGCGGATCTCCGTCGGGCGCCCAGGCATATTCGTAGGCGCTGCGCTCGACCCCGGATAGGACCGCCAACGTCTCATCGAGCGGCGAATCGCCCATCTCGGCAAGCCAGGGATGAAGGCTGAGCGTCGAATCCGGGATCACCGTCTGAGCAAATACCCAGACCTTGTCGGCACAGAGCATTTCCACATCCCGGAACAGACCGGCGTCATCGTCGGTGCGCAACTTTTGCTTGAGCGGACCGCTGAGCGGTCCTGACCATAAACCCGCCAGCCGCAGGGCGTACCGATCGCCGCACGCCGCGCGCAAGCGAACGCTCAGCCGCCCCTGGGCAATCAACCAGGGACGCACATGAGTATCGACCTGCAACTGTCCGAGTCGTTCCGCCGGGACCCATTGGACCCCCGCGGCGCTCGCTGCGAGCTTGGGCTTCATGCGCTCATTCTAACCGACGGCGCCAGCTAACCGACGCGGCCATATTGCTCCGCATGACCCACCCAGCGCCGGATCAGCGGTGCTACATGCAGAGGCCACTCACACAGCATCGTCTCCGCGGCTCTCTGCACCGTCGGCAACAGATCGGCATCCCGCAGCAGATCGGCAACCCGCATTTGCGCGAGCCCCGTTTGACGGGTGCCGAGCAGTTCGCCGGGCCCACGAAGTTCCAAATCGCGGCGGGCGACGACGAAGCCGTCGTTGGTATCGCGCATGACGGCCAGACGCTCACGTGCCAGCGGCGACAGCGGTGGGCGATAGAGCAGCAGGCAGGAGCTTGCATGGTCACCGCGACCGACGCGTCCGCGGAGTTGGTGCAACTGAGCCAACCCTGAGCGTTCCGCATTTTCGATCACCATCAGCGTGGCATTCGGCACGTCGACGCCGACTTCGATGACGGTCGTCGCCACCAGCAATTGGATCGCCCCCTCCTTGAAGAGACGCATGGTGGATTCCTTGGCCGCCGCCGGCATGCGGCCATGCACCAGACCCACCCGCAATTCGGGCAGGGCTTGGTTGAGGGCCGTGGCGGTCTCTTCCGCAGCCTGGAACGGCATTTCCGCCGATTCGTCGATCAAGGGGCACACCCAGTACGCCTGTCGACCCGCCAGGCAGGCGGTGCGGATGCGCATCACCACCTCGGCGCGGCGGCTGTCCGCCAGGACCACCGTCTTCACGGGCGTTCGCCCCGGCGGCAGTTCGTCGATGATGGACACATCGAGATCGGCATAAGCAGTCATAGCCAGGGTCCGCGGAATGGGTGTTGCCGTCATGATGAGCTGGTGCGGCAGGCGGCCATCGGCGCCGCCTTTCTCGCGCAAACTCAGACGTTGCTGCACGCCGAAGCGATGCTGTTCGTCGACGATGACCAGTGCCAGTGATTTGAACTGCACGGTCTCCTGGAAAAGCGCATGGGTGCCGACCACGATGGCGGCGTGGCCCTCGCGGATTGCCAGAAGCGAGGCCGCGCGGGCCTTGCCCGACACCCGTCCGGTGAGCAAGGCGATGCTCACCCCGAGCGGTTCGAACCAGCCCCGAAAATTTTGCGCATGCTGGTCGGCGAGCAGCTCGGTGGGAGCCATCAAAGCCACCTGGAGTTGCAGCTGCACCGCCTGCGTCGCAGCCAACGCCGCAACCAACGTCTTGCCGCAGCCCACGTCGCCCTGCACCAGGCGCAGCATGGGGGTTGGTCGGGCCAGGTCGCGCTCGATCTCCTCGAGCACCCGTTCCTGCGCTGCGGTCAAACGGAACGGCAGGGCGGTCAGCAGCTTGGCCTTCAGGTCCGCGCCCCGTCCCAGTGCCCAACCCGGATCGCTTTGGATGCGTTGCCTGAGCTGGCGCAACGACAGTTGATGGGCCAACAGCTCTTCGAATGCCAGTCGGCGCTGGGCGGGATGGCGCCAGTCGCCGAGTGCCTCCGCCGGCGCGTCCGCGGGCGGCCTGTGGACATAGTTCAACGCGTCTCGCAGGGACGGCAATTGTGATTCGGTGAGCAGCCCGGGCGGCAGCCAATCCGGCAGCAGGGTGGCGGTCGTTTGCTCGAGCGCCAGGCCGACGAGCATGCGCAACCGTCCCTGGGTCACGCCTTCGGTGGTCGGATAAATGGGGGTCAGGTGTTCCTCGGCGGCTTTCGCGGCGGCTGAATCCACGCGCCGGTACTCCGGATGGACCATCTCCAAGCCCTGGGGTCCGCGCCTCGCTTCGCCGAAACAGCGAATGCGCAATCCGCGGCTCAGCGATTGTTGTTGCTGCGTGGTGAAGTGGAAGAAACGCAGTGTCAGAGAGCCCGAGCCGTCCGCGAGCCGGCAGAGTAATTGCCGACGGCCGCGGAAGGCGACCTCGGTGAGCAGGACCTCGCCCTCCACCGCAACCCGTTGCCCGGGCAGGACCTCGCCCAACGGGACGATGCGGGTCCGATCCTCGTAGCGCAGCGGCAGCAGGAACAACAAGTCCTCGCAGGTCTCCACGCCGAGCGCGCGCAACTTGAGTGCCAACGCGTCGCCCACGCCCTTCAGTTCCGTTACCGGCTGGGGTTGGGTCACAAGGCGACGATGCACTCCACTTCAACTTGGGCGCCGCGCGGCAGCGCGGCCACCCCCACCGCGGCCCGCGCCGGGTAGGGTTCGCGGAAGTATTCCGCCATCACCTTGTTCACCAGCACGAAATTTCCCAGGTCGGTCAGGTAGACATTCGCCTTGACCACGTCGTCGAAGCTCGCGCCGGCTGCGATGACGATGGCCTTGAGATTGTCGAACACCTGACGGACCTCGGCCTCGATGCCGCCGCTCACCAATTCTTTGGTGCGCGGGTCCAAGGGGATCTGGCCGGATACCCAGACGGTGTTGCCGACCCGCACGGCTTGCGAATAGGTGCCGATGGCAGCGGGCGCGTCGGTGCTTGAAATGATCTGTTTGCTCATGAAAACCTCACGCTAGCGTCCGGAACACACGTTGCACGTCGGGCATGCGGCGGATCGTCTTGATGACTTGAGCAAGATGCTTGCGGTCGCGCGCCTGAAGTTGGATTCGCAGCCAGGAGTTGCTCGAGTCACGCTCCTCGAGTTGCACCTGGTCGATGTTGGTCTCGGTGCCGGCGATGCTCGAGGCCACCGCCGCGAGCACGCCCACCCGATTATTGATCTCCAGCTGGATCTCCGAGGTGAACAGACGATTGTGGGTCGCTTCCCAGGCGACTGGCAGCCATTTCTCAGGCTGCTTGCGGTATTCGGCGAGGTTGCCGCAATTCTGTCGATGGATCATCACGCCGCGCCCGGCGCTCAGGTAGGCCATGATCGGATCGTTGGGAATCGGAAAGCAGCAGTGCGCATAGGTGACCAACAGTCCCTCGGTCCCGGCAATCATCAGCGGACCGCTGGCGGCGCCTTGGTGATCCGGCTCATCATGCGCCGGCTGCAGGCGGCGCGCCACCAGCGGCGCCAGACGCTCGCCCAAGCCGATCTTCTCGAACAATTCGTCGGCGTCCTTCAAGTTCAATTCCTTGACCACGGCGTCCAGGTTCTCCGCGGGCACCTTCTTCAGGCTGAGCGAAAACTCCTCGAGCGCCGAGCTCAACAGTCGTCGCCCCAGTTCGAGCGCTTCACCGCGTTTCAAGTTCTTCAAATACTGCCGGATGGCGGCGCGCGCCTTGGCGGTCACGAGAAAGCCCGACCAGGACGGGTTCGGCGTGGCCCCCTTGGCGGTGATTATTTCGACCGTCTGACCGTTCTTCAATGGCGTGCGCAGCGGCACCAAGCGTCGATCCACCTTGGCGGCAACGCAACGATTGCCGACGTCGGTGTGGATGGCGTAGGCGAAGTCGACGGCGGTGGCGCCGGTGGGCAGCCGCAAAATCTTGCCCTTCGGCGTGAACACGTACACCTTGTCCGGAAACAGGTCCACCTTCACGCTCTCGAGAAACTCTTCCGAGCTACCGCCTTCTTGGATCTGTACCAATCCGGCCAGCCACTCACGCGCGCGGTCGTGCTCGATGCCACCCAGAGTGTCCCCACCTATCTTGTACTTCCAATGCGCGGCGATGCCGGATTCGGCCACGCGGTGCATCTCCTCGGAACGGATTTGGACCTCGATGGGCACACCGTTGGGCCCGAACAGCGTGGTGTGCAGTGACTGATAGCCGTTCACGCGGGGAATGGCGATGTAGTCCTTGAAGCGTCCCGGCATGGGTTTGTAGACGCCATGCACCAAGCCGAGCACCCGGTAACAGGTGTCAGGGCTGTCGACGATGATGCGAAAGCCGTAAACGTCCACCATCTCGTTGAGCGAGATGTGCTTGTTCTGCATCTTGCGATAGATGCTGTAGAGATGCTTCTCGCGGCCTTCGACTCCGCCGCTCAAAGCAGCCTTCTTCAGTGTCAGCTTGAAGGTCTCGGCGATCTTGCCGACGAACTCCTTTTGGTTGCCGCGCGCCCGCTTCAGCTCGCGCTCGAGCACCTTGTAGCGATAGGGGTAAAGGGCATGAAAACCCAGATCCTCCAGCTCCAGCTTGACGGCGTAAAGTCCCAGTCGCTCGGCGATTGGCGCGTAGATCTCCAGCGTCTCGCGGGCGATGCGTCGGCGCTTGAGCGGCGGCATGGCGCCGAGCGTGCGCATGTTGTGCATCCGATCGGCGAGCTTGACCATGATGACGCGAATGTCGCGCACCATCGCCAGCAGCATCTTGCGAAAGCTCTCGGCTTGCGCTTCCTGGCGATTCTTGAATTGGATTTGGTCGAGCTTGCTGACGCCGTCGACCAGGTCGGCGACCACCTGGCCGAACAGGGAGACGATTTCAGCCTTCGCCGTCGGCGTGTCTTCGATGACGTCGTGCAGAATGGCGGCCACCAACGTATCCGCGTCGAGGCGCAGGTCGGCCAGAATGTCGGCGACCGCCACCGGATGGGTGATATAGGGTTCGCCCGAGACGCGCTTCTGTCCGTAATGCCGCTCGGCGCCGAAATCGTAGGCGTCGCGAACCCGCTCGATTTGCGTGGGCGGTAGGTACGTCTCCAGCTTGTCTAATAGCTGGCTGATCCCAGTGGACCGTCTTCCACCGGGTAGGAAACCGAGTATAGAAGACGCATAGTCCATGCCATGGATGCTTTCGCGACCGGTGTCGTTTAATCCCCTAACCCGAGCTGTGGCGCGCGGAAGTCAGAGGGAATGTCGAGTTCGGCGGCCGGCGCCTGCACCGGCTCTTCGGGCTCTTCCAGCATTTCCAGGGTGATGTTCCCGGCCGCGATCTCGCGCAACGCCACGACGGTGGGCTTGTCGTTCTCCCATTCCACCGTCGCTTCGGCGCCATTCGCCAACCGGCGAGCACGCTTGGCAGCCAGCAGCACCAGATTGAACAGGTTCGGTTCGTTCTGTAGACAGTCTTCGACGGTGATACGCGCCATAGCTTTGGGGTTCCAGTAATTGGATTGCGATGATAGCAGACTAGGTCTTAACTCGGCCACTGATGGCTCCCACGGGGCGACGCCGGCGAACGGACACCGATGGCTCCCGGAGCGCTTCAAAAGCCTTCATGATCCGATCAGCCCCTCATCAAGCACCGATCAGCCCCGCGGCAAAACGCGCGACCTCCGGGCGCGACGCCGCGAATTCGTCACCGCGCTCTTCGACGATCGCGTGAAGGTCGCTGACCGCTCGTTCGAAGCGGTCGTTGACGACCACGTAATCGAATTCACTCCAGTGAGCCAGGTCTTCCGCCGCATCCGCCAGCCGGCGCTGGATGACGGACTCAGAGTCGGTGCTGCGGGTGCGCAGCCGCTCTTCCAAGGCGCTGCGATTGGGCGGCAGGATGAAAATGCTGCGGGCGGATGGCAGCTTGGCGCGAACCTGCCGAGCGCCCTGCCAGTCGATCTCGAGCAGCAGCCACTCGCCCCGTGCCAGGCTCTCCTCGACGATCTGCAGGCCGGTGCCATATTGGTTGTCGAACACCCGGGCATGTTCGAGGAATTGGTCGTTTTGCACCATCGAGTCGAATTGCTCGCGACTGACGAAGTGATAGTCCTCGCCATCCACTTCGGTGGGTCGGGGCTTGCGTGTGGTGTAAGAGACCGAGAATTGCAGCTTCGGTTCGCGCTCCATCAACGCCCGCACCAGGCTGGTCTTGCCCGCGCCTGAAGGCGCGGCAACGACGAACAGCCGACCCGCAGCCGGCGTCATACGCCTGTCCGCGGGCTGTGTCGCACTCTGCATCCAACGCTACTCGGGTGGCGGGCCTTCGGGACCCCGGGCGCGCATTCTATGCATAAAGCGGTTTGGAAGGGAGAACCGGCCTCGCTATTCGATGTTCTGCACCTGTTCGCGCATCTGTTCGATCAGCACCTTCATGTCCACGGCAGCGCGGGTGGTCTCGATGTCCTGGGATTTCGATGACAGGGTGTTCGCTTCGCGATTCAGCTCTTGCATCAAAAAATCGAGGCGCCGACCCGCCGGCTCGCGGCCGGCAAAGGCTTTTCGCACTTCGGTGACGTGGCCGCGCAACCGGTCGATTTCCTCATCGAGGTCCTGGCGCTGCGCGAGGGTGGCGAGTTCCTGTTCGAGACGGTCTTTATCGACCGTCGCCACCCATTGGGCTATGCGCTCGAGCAGTTTGCTCCGCGTACGGGCGCGGACTTCGGGCAGGCGCTCGGCCACTCGGTCGGCCAGCTCGACGAGCCCGTCGCAGCGTTGCGCCAGGGCGCCCTGCAGCCGGCCGCCCTCGCTGTCGCGAAATTGCGTGAGTTCGGCCAGCGCCTCGGTGAGCAGAGCGTGCGCGGCGGCGACCATTGGATCGACCTCGCGAGTGGCGTCGCGGACAACTCCAGGCCAGCGCAGCAGATCGATCACGTCGATGCGCGCGGCGGCACCGGTTTGCGCGGCGATCTCGCGGCTGCGATGGATGAGACTCGCCAGCAACTCCGTATCGACTTCGAGGCCGCTGGAGGTGGCGGCTGCGCGAAAATGCAGCGAACAATCGACCTTGCCGCGCCGGACGGCGGCGGCGATGACTTGGCGGAAGTCCGCCTCGGCGGCCTTGAACTCTTCCGGCAGGCGACAAGAGATTTCCAGGAAACGGTGATTGACCGTGCGCAGTTCCCAGGCGACGAGACCCCAGGGGTACTGGCGCTCGCGCCGCGCAAAGCCGGTCATGCTGCGAATCATTAGGGGTCTCGAGGGCAAAATCGGCGATACTGTGAGCGGAAAGTCTATGGGAAACCCCGGGAGCTGTCATTGCAGATCGAGACCGCCGATGTCAGCCTCATCGGTCATCGCGAAGAGAATCAGGACCGGGTCGCCATCGCTGCCGCGGACCAGTCGGTGCTATTGGCGGTCATCGACGGGATGGGTGGGCACGCCGAGGGGGCGCGGGCGGCGGAAACGGCTCTGGCCACCTTGCTGGAGGCTTTCTGGCAAACGCCGCATCCCATTCTCGATCCCCTCGGCTTCCTGCATCTGTCGCTCGGCCGGGCGCACGAGGAAGTGGTGAAACTAGGCTCGGGTCTCGGCCTCGAGACACGGCCGCGGGCGACCTGCGCCGTGTGTCTGGTTCAGGATTCCGCGGCTTACTGGGCCCACGTCGGCGACAGCCGCATCTATCAATTGAGGCAGTCGCAAGTGCTCGAACGAACCCGCGATCATAGTCATGTCGAAGTGCTGCTGCGCGAGGGCCTCATCACCGAGGCCGAAGTTCACGGTCATCCCATGCGTAATTACGTCGAATGCTGTCTGGGGGGCGACGCCGCCCTGCCGGAGATGACGATAACGACGCGGCGGCGTCTGCGCGCGGGCGATGTGCTGTTATTGTGCACGGACGGCCTATGGGCCAATCTCAAAGATCAGGACTTCGTGCGCTTCGCGCAAACGGCGGGTAAGACTTTGCGCGATGCCTTGACGGACTTGGGTACCCGGGCTGTGGCCGCCTCGGCGCCTTACAGTGACAACACCTCCGCCGCCGTACTGCGTTGGCGGGCCTCATGAGCGTCCGGCCGAGCGGCCGCGCCGCCGACGAATTGCGCCCGCTGTCATTCGTGAGGGGCTACACGGACCATGCCGAAGGTTCGGTGTTGGTGGCATTCGGCGGCACCCGGGTGTTGTGCACGGCGAGCATCGAAGAGGGCGTGCCGGGCTTCCTACGCGGCCAGGGCCAGGGATGGGTGACCGCCGAGTACGGCATGCTGCCGCGGGCAACTCATACACGCTCAGGTCGCGAGGCCGCGCGCGGCAAGCAGACCGGTCGCACCCAGGAGATCCAGCGTTTGATCGGCCGGGCGTTGCGCGCGGTGGTCGATCTGAAAGCGCTCGGCGAGCGCACCGTCACTCTGGATTGCGATGTCTTGCAGGCGGATGGCGGCACGCGTACCGCCGCCATCACGGGCGGATTCGTCGCTCTGGCCGATGCGATCGACGTCCTGTTGAAGCGGCGCGCGCTGACCTCGAATCCGCTGCACGGCCAGGTCGCCGCCGTTTCGGTGGGTATTTATCGGGGTGTGCCAGTGCTCGATCTGGACTATGCCGAGGACTCGAACGCCGAAACCGACATGAATGTGGTCATGAACAGCGGCGGCGCATTCGTCGAAGTCCAGGGCACCGCCGAGGGACATGCGTTCCGCCGCCATGAGCTCGATCAATTGCTCGATCTGGCCACCTTGGGCATCAACCGGCTGCATGCCGCCCAACTCAACGCCCGCGCCTCGTAGCAGTCCGTCCGCGGGCCGCAACGACTCAAGAGCGCTGGTCATTGCGACCGGCAACGCGGGCAAGCTGCGCGAATTCGCGGAACTCCTTGCCGACCTGCCTTACGAGGTGATTGCCCAGAGCACGCTTGGACTGAAGCCCGCCGCTGAGACCGGGACGAGTTTCGTCGAGAATGCCTTGTTGAAGGCACGGCATGCGTCGGTCGCGGCCGGCATGGCGGCGATTGCCGATGATTCGGGACTGGAAGTGGACGCGCTCGGCGGCGCTCCCGGAATCTTCTCAGGCCGTTATGCCGGCTTGCATGCGGATGCCGCCGCCAATAACGCCAAGTTGTGCGACGCGCTTGCGGCCATACCGGCAGCCGAACGCACGGCGCGCTATCGCTGTGCGTTGGTGTATGTCGATGCCGCCGAGCCTGATCGAGCGCCGCTCGTAGCCGAGGCGACCTGGGA
>Ga0116230_10000560_pt1 | contig 33052 bp, 57 predicted proteins | sample S1TSphfallax_3_FD_88678 | JGI IMG/M metagenome (GOLD analysis project Ga0116230, IMG submission 88678) | Host-associated microbial communities from peat moss isolated from Minnesota, USA - S1T2_Fd - Sphagnum fallax MG | ecosystem: Host-associated > Plants > Peat moss > Unclassified | place... | reverse complement strand
GTCAGTTCTTAAAAGAGTATACGAATTATTATTTTCTTCTGTAAAACTTCGAACGGGCGTAAAAACAGTAAAGCAAAGAAAAGATTTATCAATTGAAAAAAATGAACAAATTTATCAACTGATTGCAACTTCCATAAATGAAGGTTTCTTACCAAAATTAAGTTTATATCGAATTTCATTATTTTTATTTGGAGAAATTCTAGAAGGGGAGGAGTTTCAATTTTTAACACCAGTATTTAAAGAAAAATATTTATCAGAATTAGCCACAGTATCCTATGATTTTGGTTTTTATAACTATTTATTAGAAATAAGAAACAATAGTGATTCAACTTTTATTTTTGATAACATTAATGATTTTCTTGAAGAAGATGTTGAAGAATTGGAAAAAAGTTTTGAAATGTTAAGTGAACTTGAAGAAACACGAATCGATGTAGTAAAAGACTTTTTAAAAGATTTTAAACCAATTTTAAGAAAAGGAATTGTTCAAAGTTTAAAAAGTAGCTCAGAAATTTCCTTAACAGAGTCAGAACTTTCCACTATTTATAGTTTATTAGGTTATTTTTCAACTAATACTGGAAAAACATTTTTAACGGATTTAGATAATCCAGATGTTATTAAACGTGCAAGAAAATTAGGAGACTTTACTGGATTAAAAAAACGAATTACCCAATTTGAAATCCGTGAATTGTTATCAAGTATGACGGGAATTCCTATTCAATCTATTTCGGTTGCTGAATCACAAAAACTGATCAATTTAGAATCAACACTTCATGAAAGGGTTATTGGTCAAGAAGAAGCAGTTTCTGCAATAGCTAAAGCAATTCGACGTTCAAGACTTGGTCTTCAAAATCCTAATCGACCTATTGCTAGTTTCTTATTTTGTGGACCTACAGGAGTTGGAAAAACTGAAGTAACAAAAGCATTAGCAGTAAGTATGTTTGGTTCTGAAAATGATATGATTCGTTTTGATATGTCTGAATTTATGGAAAAATTTACAGTATCTCGTTTAATAGGATCTCCTCCGGGATATGTAGGATATGATGAAGGTGGTCAACTTACAGATGCTGTTAGAAGAAAGCCATATTCTGTTGTTCTTTTTGATGAGGTCGAAAAAGCTCACCCAGATATATTAAACATTTTATTACAAATTTTAGAAGATGGGCGATTAACTGATAGTCAAAAGAGATTAGTCCCATTTGAAAATACAGTAATAATAATGACTTCAAATGCTGCAGCAGAAGAAATTCAGCAAATTATAAAAAATGAAAAACAAAATAAAAAAGATTTTGAATCCGTTAAATCTTTACAAAGTTCTGAAGATTCAAAATTAGCAAATTATGAAGATAAATATTCTGGACCAATTAAATTTTTAGCTTCGCCAATTAAAGAAAATTTTCTTACTGATTTAAAAAGTGAATTGCGTCTTGAATTTGAAAAATCATTTAGGAATTTAAAAGATTATGAATTTTTTCCAAAAGATAATCAAAAAAAATCTTCTTCAAAAACATCTGAAAAAGAAAAGGAACAACCTAGTAATTTAAAATCTGCTGTTTTAGAAAGATTAAGTACAATGTTTTTACCAGAATTTTTAAATCGTTTAGATGATATTATAATTTTTCAACCCTTAAAACCTGAAGAATTAAGAAAAATTTGTGACATTATGGTAAAAGCAGTTGCTGATCGAATAAAATCAAAAGATATTATTCTTTCCGTAGATGATAAAGTAAAAGTAAAATTAACTCGAGAAGGATATAATCCTGCTTTTGGAGCTAGACCTTTAAGACGTTTAGTAACAAAATATATTGAAGATCTAGTTTCTGAATATATTTTAAAAAATCCAGCAATTAAAAAAGATCAACAATTAAATATTGTTTTAAATGAAGAAGAACAAATTCAGATTAGGGATGATCTATAAGTTTTCAACTAGAAATCTTGACATTCAATTTTTATTTTCCTATAATTAATTTTATGAGACCTCTAAAATTTTTAGACGTCTCATAAAAACAATTCTGCCGAGATAGCTCAGTTGGTAGAGCAGTGGATTGAAGATCCTCGTGTCACCAGTTCAAGTCTGGTTCTTGGCATTGTTTCTATAACTTTCTTTTTTTAGTTCTTAGAGTTATGAGTTTTTTATTACTATATGTCAATTTTTAAAATTGACATATATTTAATAATAGATTCTTAAAAAAATAAAATTTATTAAAAAGCGTCTTTAGTTCAGTTGGTAGAACGCAGGTCTCCAAAATCTGATGACGAGGGTTCAATTCCTTCAGGGCGCGTCAGTTATGTGGTCAGAAAATAAAAAAATATAAAATCTGTTTTTAACTTTATGGCAAAAAAAATTAAAGCATTTGTTAAATTAGCGTTACCAGCTGGAAAAGCAACTCCAGCTCCTCCTGTAGGTCCAGCTTTAGGTCAGCATGGAGTTAATATTTCTGCATTTTGTAAAGAATATAATGCAAAAACTTCGGAAAAAATTGGTCTTATTATTCCAGCAAAAATAACAATTTATGATGATAAATCGTATTCATTTATATTAAAATCTCCTCCAGCTTCAGTTCTTTTAGCAAAATTTGCAAATATTAAAAAGGGTGCTGCTCAACCTAATAAAGAAAATGTTGGAAGTGTAACTTTAGAGCAAATTAAAGAAATTGCTACAATTAAAATAAATGATTTAAATACTGAAAGTATTGAAAAAGCTATTTTAATAATTAAAGGTACAGCTAAAAATATGGGAATAAAAGTAATTTAATTGAAAAAATTTTAATACAAATCCTTAAAAAATGAAAAAACAATCAAAACGTTTTCAAAATTTAAAAAATTTAATAAAAAATCCATCCTATTCTTTAGATGATGGATTAAAAATTTTAAAAGAGCTTGGAACTGCTAAATTTATTGAATCAGTGGAAGCTCATGTGTCATTAAATATAGATCCAAAGTATGGAAATCAACAATTGAGAACTAGCTTAGTTTTACCAAATGGTACAGGAAAGAGTTTAAAAATAGCGGTTTTTACTGAACGTGATTCTGTTGCTGAAATTTTAAAATTAGGAGCTACAAAAGTAGGCGCTGATGACTTAATTGAAGAAATTAATTCTGGAAAAGTTGATTTTGATATTTTAATAACAACACCACAGCTAATGCCAAAATTAGCGAAATTAGGTCGAATTTTAGGTCCTAAAGGTTTAATGCCGTCACCAAAATCTGGGACAGTTACTCAAAATTTAGAAGAAGCTATTAAAGAATTTAAAAAGGGAAAAGTAGAGTACCGTGCTGATAAAACTGGAATAGTTCATCTTAGTTTTGGAAAAATTGATTTTTCTATTGAACAATTAAAAGAAAATTTATTAACTGTTTATAATTCAATTGAGAAAAATAAACCTTCCGGAGTAAAAGGAAAATATTTTAAAAGTTTTAGTATATGTACTACTATGAGTCCTGGAATTAAGTTAGATTTAACTAATTTAAAAGTAAAAGAAAATTGATCTAATAATCTTTTTTTGATATCTTATTTAAAATATTAAAATTTTCTATATTATTAATTTATACTATTTGAAAAATAAATAAACACTTTTATGAATCAAAAATTGTCATCTATTGTAGATCAATTAAAAGAATTAACTTTATTAGAAGCAGCTGAATTAGTTAAAGAAATAGAAGTAACTTTTGGAATAGATACTTCAGTATCAGTTGCTAGTATTGGAACAGGAGCAATTTCTCAGTCTCCTCCTCCAATTGTGGAAGCTGTTGAAGAAAAAACTTCTTTTGAAGTAATTTTATCTGATGTTCCTTCCGATAAAAAGATTGCAATATTAAAAGTAGTTCGTAATGTTACAGGATTAGGTTTAAAAGAATCAAAAGATATTGTAGATAATATTCCAAAATTATTAAAAGAAGGAGTTAGTAAAGAAGAAAGCGAAACAATTAAAAAAGAAATTGAATCTTCTGGTGGCAAAGTCATTATTAAATAAAATAATTAAGTCTTTTGACTTAATTATTTTAATCATTTGAATATAATTGACCTACTTTTTTTCTTTTTTCTAAAGCATCAAAGTCTGGTTTAATTGGAACAAAAGTTTCCATTTTATTTTCAATATCTAAAAGAACTTCATAAATAATATCTAAAATATCTTCTACTAAAACAATTTCTCCTAATTTATCTGTAGGGACCACTGTGCGAGTTGTTTGAGAAGCGTCTTTAAATATATCTTCTAAATAAAGTAACATTGCAACTACATCGACTGAGTCAGCTTCATAATCTTCAACTAAGTCTCCTTCTAATACTATTTTTTTCTCCTCAATATCATCTAATTGTTTTTTAATAACTTCCAGAATAACGTTAAAAAGTTCTTCGTACGTTAAAGATTTTAATTCCCAAGATTGCTTCCATTTTTTTACAAAAACCATATTTTTTTACTTATTTTTTTACTTCATTTAATTCACTCTATTCTTTATTAAATAAACTAGCAACAACAATTTTATATTGCAATATAGAAGTTAAAATTTTTTGTTGACTCAAAAAAAAAAAATTTATATAATAAAAACTAAGACGGGATGTAACGCAGTTTGGTAGCGTGCCTGCTTTGGGAGCAGAAAGTCGCAGGTTCAAATCCTGCCATCCCGATTTTTAATTATAAATTAAAATATTATAATGAAAATACCCCCAAGGGAATTCGAATCCCTGTTTCTTCCGTGAAAGGGAAGTGTCCTAGGCCTCTAGACGATGGGGGCTATTAAGTAAATATTAAAATAATTATATAAAAAAAATTTATTTTTGTCAAATAAAGAGAATTCATTCTTCTTTTTTTATTTTTAAAGATTGGTATAATAGGAGTATCTTCTTTAAAAATTACTTCATTAATTTATGTGTACAGAATTTATTTTAATTTTGGTTTATTTTTTTTCTTTATTTTTTATTAATTTACTTCTTTTTAATTTATTAAAAGGATATATAAAAAAAATAACTTTTTTAACAAAATTTCAACAAATTTTTAAATTATCTCTCAAAAAAAATTTTAAAAATTTATCTTTGTTTTATTTTTTAAAGAATAAAAAAATAATGCAGTCAAAATCTATAAAACTCATAGATAAAAAAAATTTTCCAGAAGAAGATCTACTTATCTTAGGGAGTTCATATAAATATTTTCTAAATTTTACTGAAAAGGAAAAAAATTATTATTTAAATTTACTTGCAAATCAATACTTATCTGTTTTTAAGTAATAAAAAATGGGTTGCTTGGGAATCGAACCCAAAGCCTATCAGTTAAAAGCCGATTACTCTACCATTGAGTTAGCAACCCTCTTATTTGTTAATTATTATAATATATAATATAAAATTTTAAAAAATTTTAAAGTAGATAGTGTACTTTAAAAAAATAAACTAAGAGTGTACTAAATGATGAAAACTGAATTTTTAATTTTTAAAAATGAATCTAAATGTTGTTAGTCAATTAATTACTATTTTTATAATTGTTTCATTAGGTCCTGCCGTTATTGCTTATTTAGCTTCTAAAAAAGCTTTATAAGAAAGAACAAAATTCTTTGATAAATAAAAAACGTATTATAATATAATTATTATCAAAAGATTTACTTAAAAGAATATTAGAGAAGTAAGAAAGGAATAAATTAACTGAAATTTAGAAAATTATATATGGCATTACCTTGGTATCGTGTTCATACAGTTGTTTTAAATGACCCAGGAAGACTAATCGCCGTGCATTTAATGCATACTGCATTAGTTTCTGGATGGGCTGGGTCAATGGCCCTTTATGAATTAGCTATTTTTGATCCTTCAGATCCAGTTTTAAATCCACTATGGCGACAAGGAACATTCGTTCTACCTTTCATGGCACGATTAGGAATTACTGAGTCTTGGGGTGGATGGACAATTACTGGAGAAAGTTCAACAAATCCTGGATTATGGAGTTTTGAAGGAGTAGCTTTAACTCATATTGTTTTATCTGGATTACTTTTTTTAGCTGCAATTTGGCACTGGGTTTATTGGGATTTAGATCTATTCCAAGATCCTCGTACAGGTGAACCAGCTTTAGATTTACCAAAAATTTTTGGAATTCATTTATTATTATCTGGACTTCTTTGTTTTGGATTTGGTACTTTCCATGTTACAGGATTATTTGGACCAGGAATCTGGGTATCTGATGCTTTTGGTTTAACAGGACATGTTCAACCTGTATCTCCATCTTGGGGACCTGAAGGATTTAATCCATTTAATCCAGGAGGAATTGCTGCTCATCATATAGCTGCTGGAACATTGGGAATTATTGCAGGAGTTTTTCATTTAACTGTTAGACCTCCTCAACGTTTATATAGAGCATTAAGAATGGGAAATATTGAAACTGTTTTATCAAGCAGTATTTCTGCCGTATTTTTTGCAGCTTTTGTTACGTCTGGAACAATGTGGTATGGTTCAGCAACAACTCCAATTGAACTTTTTGGTCCAACAAGATATCAATGGGATAGTGGTTATTTTCAACAAGAAATTGAAAGACGTATAGAAACTAGCGTAAGTCAAGGAACATCTGTCTCAGAAGCATGGTCAAAAATACCTGATAAATTAGCTTTTTATGACTATATTGGGAACAATCCAGCAAAAGGCGGATTATTTAGATCAGGTCCAATGAATAAAGGAGACGGGATTGCAGAAGCATGGCTTGGACATCCTGTTTTTCGTGATCGCGAAGGAAGAGAACTTACAGTTCGTAGAATGCCTGCCTTTTTTGAAAGTTTCCCAATTATTTTAGTAGATAAAGATGGAATTATTCGTGCTGATATTCCATTCCGAAGAGCTGAATCAAAATATAGTATTGAGCAAGTAGGAGTTACTTTAAGTTTTTATGGTGGAAAATATAATGGGCAAACTTTTAAAGATGCTCCTACAGTTAAAAAATTTGCTAGAAAAGCTCAACTTGGTGAAATTTTTGAATTTGATAGATCAACTTTAGAATCGGATGGTGTGTTTAGAAGCAGTGCTCGTGGATGGTATACATTTGGACATGCAAACTTTGCTTTATTGTTCTTCTTTGGTCATTTATGGCATGGTTCAAGAACAATTTTCCGTGATGTATTTACAGGTATAGGTCCTGAAGTTACTGAACAAGTAGACTTTGGTGCTTTTCTAAAAATTGGAGATAGAACAACAGCTCGTAGAGCAAAAATTTAATACAACAAATAAGAGCAAAATATCGCTCTTATTTGTTATAAAATATCTTTTATAACGAATAAAAAATATGGAAGCATTAGTTTACACGTTTTTATTAATTGGAACTTTATTAGTTTTATTTTTTGCTGTTTTTTTCCGTGAAAGTCCAAGAATCATTAGATCGTAAAGGTTATTTTAATCAGCGTCTTCTTCAAAAGGATCAATTAAATTTTCTGATCCAGGCCCAAAAGAACTATATATTGTTAACAGAGTTACCCCTATAACTAAAGAAGCAATAAAAAATGATAAAAAAGCTGTATCTAAATTCATAAAATAGATGAATTTATTGTTAATTTAAAATGTATAATTTCTTATTATTAAAAAAATAACTCTATGGCATTAAAAACTCGATTAGGTGAAATTCTTAAGCCTTTAAATATTGAATATGGAAAAGTGGCACCAAATTGGGGAACTACCCCAATTATGGGTCTATTTATGGGATTATTCTTAGTATTTTTATTAATTATTCTTCAAATTTATAATTCATCTTTAATTTTAGAAAATGTAGATGTAGATTGGAGTGCTTTAGAATCTGGAAAATAGAAAATTAAAGAAGGGTTTTCCCCTTCTTTGATAATTTTATTCACCAAGATCTACAAGTTCTACTGCTGAAAAATTATTTGTATTTGTTCCACTATAATTGACTGAATCGAACCTAACGACAACAGGATATCTAACTTCACTAGCTTTTTCAATACTAACGATAATACCAATTTTATTAAACCAATAAGATTCTTTTCTTAAAATACGAACTTTTGACCCTTTTTTTATCATAATAATTTTTTAATATTATTCTTTAGAAAATTTAATTTATTTATTATAAAAAAATTTTATACAATTGCAAAAATGATTTTTTTATAAAAACAACTATTAATATTAAATAAAAATGTTCAGTTAAAATTAATAAAACTTTATAGAGTAAGAATATAAAGAATTCTAAAAAAATAGAAGAAATACAATATAGTTAAGCAAGGAATATAAAATTTCTAATTTGTTCTAAAAAATTTTTAATCAAAACATTTATTTTACAATAAGAAAAAATGATAACAAAGTTTGACTTTTTATTTACACAAGAAATTTTTTTATTTTCTTCACTTTTTTTAGCTCTTATTTTACTTCTCTTTTCACCTTTTTTTTCTCAAAAAGGGTTAATTTTTTTTGGAAATATATGGCGTAATTATTCTGAAGAAGTTTCTAGCTCTGAAAATGAATCATTAGATCCTTTAACGAACTTTACCCGTTTAGATCAAAATTCCTTACAGGTAGTAACTGATATTAAAACAAAATTTGATGATGTTGCTGGAAATGAAGAAGCGAAAGAAGAATTAAAAGAAGTGGTTAAATTTTTAAAGGATCCTAGTTCATTTTCGAAGTTAGGAGCAGGTGTCCCTAAAGGAGTTTTATTGGGAGGTCCTCCAGGAACAGGAAAAACTTTATTAGCAAAAGCAATAGCTGGAGAAGCACAGGTGCCTTTTTTAAAAGTCTCTGGATCTCAATTTGTTGAATTATTAGTTGGAGTTGGTGCTGCGCGTGTTCGTGAACTTTTTGAAAAAGCCCGTTCTGTAAAACCATCGATTATTTTTATAGATGAGATTGATTCAATTGCTCGAGCTCGTTCTGGAAATAATAATATGGGAGGAACAAATGATGAGCGTGAACAAACATTAAATCAAATTTTAACAGAAATGGATGGGTTTCAAGTGGATACGGGAGTTGTAGTTATAGCGGCTACTAATAGAATTGATATTTTAGATCCTGCAATTAAACGTCCAGGAAGATTTGATAGACAAATTACAATTAATAATCCAAATTTAAAAGAAAGACAAGCTATTTTAAAAGTACATGCCAGAGGAAAAAAATTGGATCCATCAGTTTCTTTATCTCAAATTGCTCAAAGAACTGTCGGTTTTTCAGGGGCAGATTTAGCAAATATATTAAATGAAGCAGCTATTCTAGCAACACGCTACAAAAAATCCTCTATTACTATGGAAGAAATTAATACGAGTATAGATCGATTAGTAATTGGTTTAGAAGGGAAACAATTATCGAGAGTTAAAGCAAGACAATTAACAGCTTATCATGAAATGGGACATGCATTTGTAGCAAGTTTTATTAATTATGATGAATATGTTGAAAAATTAACTTTAGTTCCAAGGGGGAATACTCAAGGAACAACATGGACAATCCCTTCTCAAAGTCAATATAATTCAAAAGATTTCTTTTTAAATAAAGTTTTAATATTTCTTTCAGGAAGAGCTGCAGAAGAAATGATATATGGTGTTTCAGAATGTACTGTCGGGGCTCAGCAAGATATAAGCCAAATGACAAGATTATTAAGAACAATGATAATCAGATATGCTTTATCAAAATTGAAAGAATTAAAGCAATTAGCTCAGCAAAGAAATTTATATTTATTAGGAAGTGATGTTAAACAAGAATTAAATAATATTATTGATAATTTTACTACTAATTTCTTAGATTTAATTTATAATGAAGTATTAAAATTTTTACGTATTATTCGACCTGGAGGAGAACGTTTAGTAGACGAACTTTTAGTATATGAAGAATTAAATGGTAATAGTTTGAATACTCTTGTTAAAGAATATTTAGAAGCATTAATTATTTTTGAAGCTCTAAAAATAACTGAAGAATCATCTTTATTTGATTTAGTCATTCCTGAAATGAAAAAACCTATTACAGATATTGAAGCAATTGTTTTATAAAAAAAATAAATTAAAAAAAGATTAAGGAAAAACCTTAATCTTTTTACTTAAAAACTGGGAAAGATTAAAGGATCTGGATAAACATAATTAATAAAAATTATGAATGCTGATGTTAATGAAAGCCAAATAGTTAAAATAACAGGCGCTGTTGAAAGATATTTTAAGAAATAATTCATAAAAAATTTAATTAGTTTTAATTTATCTTGGAGATACAGTAACTTCTTCTTCTTTTGCAACTAAATTACCATTTTTAAATTCATTCCAAGATTCAATAGGCCATAAAAACCCGGAAGTTGCTATTGAAAAAGCTATTGGTGTATTGATAATAATTTCATTTTCAAAAGAATTTTCTGTTTTACTAGCATATATAAGATATTTACGTCCAACCCAACCAATCCATCCAGTTATGTATAAAAATAGTATTGCCGGTATAACAAATTCATTCGCATGATTCCATTGACCACTTGCAATAATTCTTGGTAATCCTTCTTTTCCACAAAGAAGAGTTGAATTCTTATATCTTTCAAAGCGAGCTTTTGTAGCTTCAATTTCATTAATTAAAGAATTAGCTTCTTTGCTTTCTGGAGTATAAAATTTTAGTCGATTTTCTAATTTTTTTACTTCTGTATTTAATCTTTTTTCAAAAGCTTGAGAATCTTTACAAGGAATTAAATTATTAAATTCTGCTTTTGCTTCTTTAGGGTTTACTGAAAAAAAAGAAAGAGTAAATATAGAAAAAACAATAATTTGTGACAGGAGCGATTGAAATTTAACTCTCATAATTGATAAACTTTAAAATAACTTTTCTTAATCTAGTATAAATTCTATTAATCTATTATAAATAATTCCTTTATTAATTATACTTTTAATTTTTTATTGAAAAGTTTTTAACGGGATTGACGGGGCTCGAACCCGCAACTTCCGCCGTGACAGGGCGGTGCTCTAACCAATTGAACTACAACCCCTTGAGTCTAAAAAAATTTTCCATAGGAAGGAGAGGGATTTGAACCCTCGGTATACTTATGTATACAATAGATTAGCAATCTATCGCAATCGACCACTCTGCCATCCCTCCATCAAGAAAAAAGAAGATGGCTCCGGCTGGAATTGAACCTGCGACCTAGGGCTTATGAGTCCCCCACTCTAACCAACTGAGCTACAGAGCCAACTTCTATGATAGAATTATAGTCGAAATTAATTATTTAGAAAAGACCTAATGTAACTGCTTTATCAATTGGAAGCGTTGCTCCAATACCTAGCCAAATAGCAACAACTGTACCAATTAAAAATACTGTTGTAGCTATAGGACGTCTAAAAGGATTTTGGAATTTATTAACATTTTCAATAAATGGTACAGTTAATAAACCTGCAGGAACTGAAGCCATTGCTATCACTCCTAACAATTTATTAGGTAGAACACGTAATAAGTTAAATGTTGGGTAAAAATACCATTCTGGAAGAATTTCTAATGGCGTTGCAAAAGGATTTGCTTTCTCTCCAAATCCTGATGGCTCAAGAATAGATAATCCAATAATGCATGCAAAAGTTCCAAAAATTACAATAGGAAAAATGTACAATAAATCATTAGGCCAAGCTGGTTCACCGTAATAATTGTGTCCCATTCCTTTTGCTAATTTAGCTCGTAATTTTGGATCAGACAGATCAGGTTTTTTAATGACTGACATAATTATTTTTTTAAATTAATAAAATTTATAATGGCCCTGAAATTCCTTGTTTTCTAATCATTAGGAAATGAGCTAGCATTAAGACAGCAGTAATAAGCGGAAGAACAAAGGTATGTAAACTATAGAATCTTGTTAATGTGCCTTGTCCAACACTAGTACCTCCTCTTAAAAGTTCTACTAAAGTAGTACCAACACCTGGAATAGCTTCAGGTACACCTGTCACTATTTTACAAGCCCAATATCCTACTTGGTCCCATGGTAAAGAATATCCAGTAACACCAAAAGAAACAGTTACAGATCCTAGTATTACTCCAGTTAACCATGTAAGTTCACGAGGTTTTTTAAATCCCCCTGTAAGATAAACTCTAAAAACGTGAAGAATCATTGTTAAAACCATCATACTTGCGGACCATCTATGAATTGAACGAATTAACCACCCAAAATTAACTTGCGTCATCAGATATTCTATAGAAGCAAATGCGTCTGCTACTGAAGGACGATAATAAAAAGTCATAGCAAATCCTGTAGCTACTTGAACTAAGAAGCAAACGAAAGTTATTCCACCAAAGCAATAAAAAATATTAACATGAGGTGGAACATATTTTGATGAAATGTCATCTGCAATAGCTTGAATTTCAAGTCTTTCTTGAAACCAGTTATATATTTTTCCCATGAAGATTTTCTTTGAAATAAATTCGCATTTAAGCAATTACAATATTTTAAACGTTATTAGGGTTTCTTGATGAATCACTAGATAATAAACCAAATACAGCTATTGTTACAAAGAAAAAAGCTACTGCGTAAACAAATAATTTTAATGCTAGCATATTAATTTTAATAAATAAATTTTGAAAAAATTTAATTAACTTTTATTATAAAATATTTTTTAAGAATCGAAAGAAATAAAAATGATTAAAAATTATATTACTTTAATTTTCTTCTACTAATTTTCGAATAATTTCTCGTTGACGGATTAAAATCCAACAAAAAGAGAATGTAATAAAGACGATTAAAACTTGGCTAAAAAGAAGAATTGGATCTAATCGCCAACCATGAATAATAATAATTGAACTATAAACAATTCCTAATGTAGTAATAAAAATATCCCAATCAGTAGATAAATTAGGATTAAGAAATCTTAAGCTATAAAGTAATATCATGACCATAGCAAAAGTAACTCCAAGTAGGAGCGCTGGTTCAACAATTATATTAATCATTTCTCTTATTCCTCGCGTGCAATTGGGTCTAAACGACTAACAATAATTAAAGCTGCAGTTATAGGAATTATAACTAATACAGTACCTGCAAATAAGCTTCCTAAAAAATTGGCTAATGATGGTGTCATAGATTTTAATTTTGCTTTTATAAATTTTTAAATAAAATAATTTTTAAATAGTTAAACGATTTTCGTTTCTATTCTTTTTTATGAAAATTTAAATGTTTGAATTGAAGAAGCAAATTCATTTTCTGCAGTTAAAAAAAGCATACAATGACATTCTTTTCTTTCTCTCATAGGAACACAGGGGCAGTTCCAATATGCTAAACTTATTTCATCTTCTTTATTATCATAATATCGACAAGGACATAAAGGTGCTCCAAATGTTTGCTTATTTTTTGCTAATCCCAAAATAACTGATTCAGTTACTTCTAAATCATTACAAAAAAAAGTATTAGTTGTTTTGGCATAACTCTCAGCAAATTGTTTCATTGAATCAATAATTTTTTCATTAATAGTCATAGATTCTTTTTATTTCTATTGAAATTAATTTCTTTTTTATTATTAAATTATAAAGAAACATTCTTTGACTATAATAATTAAAAGAACTATTTAATATTACAATGAAAAAATGATTGCTTTTTATTTTCCTTCTATTTTTGTACCGATTGTTGGAATTTTTTTACCATTATTAACAATGGTTATTTTATTTATTTATATTGAAAAAGAAAGTGTTGAATAAATTCATTCAATACTTTCTTTTTTCGTTTTATAAAGAAGATCCTAAACCTGCGTAGGAACCATACATAAAAATACCTAGTACAGTTAAAATTCCAAGACCTCCTACAGTTGCTATTGCCCATAAAGGTACACGTCGACTTGTATCTGCCATAATATTTTGGTAAAAATGTTTAATTTTTAATTAAAGAAATAACTTGAAAATAAAACTGCTAAAACAAAAATTAATAAAAGACCCCAAAATAAAGAAGTTCTATTAAGCTCCACCGCTTGGATATTAGGATTTGGACCTGTCATATGTATACTCCCTTAAATTTTTATCGTTGAATAAATTGCATTGATGTTATTGCACCTAAAAAGAAAATTGTTGGAACAGCTAAAGCATGAATAGCTAGCCATCGGAAAGTAAAGATTGGATAAGCTACAGATCTATTAAAGTTTCTATTTGTCATAGTTATTTATCTTAAAAAGAAATTATTTTAAATCTTCTAATTCTTGGCTTACATTAAATCGTTCATTAATTAATGGGACTTGTTGACGATCCTGTGTAAAATATTCGTCTGGACGTGGTGTTCCAAAAGCATCATAAGCTAATCCTGTACTTACAAATAGCCATCCTGAAAGAAAAAGTGTAGGAATTGTAATACTATGAATAATCCAGTAGCGAATACTTGTTAAAATATCTGTAAAAGGGCGTTCCCCAGTTGATCCACCAGACATGTTTTTACTAGTTTTTTTAGCAAAAGATCTTCTTTTGTCACTCCTTCTCTGTTTTTTTAATGAGTATTAAAGCGGGCAGACAGAATCGAACTGTCACAATCAGCTTGGAAGGCTGAAGTTCTACCATTAAACTATACCCGCTATATAATATTATATTATATAGAGATTTGTCTTTGTATTTCAATATATCTATTTATATATATTGAAATAGATATATTATATTCTTAAATTTTCAAGGGGTACATTTAATATTTTGGATAATTCAATGGCTTTTTTTTCAATTTCTGCCGGTTTTAATAAAAATTGAGGAGGAAATAAAGGTATTTCTCTTTTATCTTTTAAAACTAAAAGAATATTACATCGAGGATTTAAACCTTCTTTGATTAAAAATTTTAAATTTTTAATTATTCTAAATTCATATGATAAGAATATAGTACGATTTTTTCCTGGAAAGCCTTTCCTAACAATTCTAACAATTTCTTCTTCTTTTGAAAATTCATTATAGCCACTACCAATATCCCATAATATTGTAAGAAAAAGATAGATTCCTATTCCTATGGCTCCTGTTCCATAAAATAATAATGCTATTCCTTGCGGTATAAAAATAATTTCACTTGGATCAGTTATCAATAAAAAATTTTGTTTAAAATAGCTAGATATTCCTGCTAAAAAAAATCCTAATCCAGCTGTAAATAAAATAAAAGCTATTAAAATATTATTAATATTCCGGGAACCTATAATTTTTTCTTTCATATTTTCTTGTTCTAGTAGGAATATTTATTAATAAAAAACTAAATTAACTTAATTGTTTTTAAAGCTAAATATAAAGCAGTAACTAATCCAAATGTAAATCCACTTAAAATTAAATAATTAATAATAATACTCATTTTTTTTTCTTTTCTTTGTCTAATTATTATAAATAAAAAAAATTGAAATTACTAATTTATTAAATTTTTTTAAAGTATCTTATAATAATAAACAAAAATAAATTAAAATTGAAAAATCTTAGATATGAATACTAAGGCTGAGAAACCATTCGATATTATTGCACCTTTCCAAGGAGATCCTTTTGTTGGACATTTAGCAACACCAGTTACAGCATCAAATTTAACAAAAACATATTTAAGTTTATTACCAGCTTATAAATCTGGATTATCACCTCTTTTAAGAGGAATTACTATTGGTTTTGCTCATGGATACTTTTTATTAGGCCCTTTTACTAAATTAGGACCTTTGCGTGATAGTCAAGTGGCAAATTTTGTAGGTTTTTTAGCAACAATAAGTTTAATTATTATTTTAACCGCTGGATTACTTGCATATGGTTATGTGACTTTTTCTTCTTTAAAAATAAGCGATAACGAAAATAAATCGTCGATTGATTTTTTAAATCCGATTGGTTGGAAGCAATTCACTTCTGGATTTATAGTTGGTGGTTTTGGAGGTGCTGGGGTAGGCTATACGTTTTTAAAACTAATTAATTTTGATATTGCGGCTTTTTAAAATTCAAAATAGATTGATTTTTTTTTTAGGTTTTGTTAGCATTTTTTTGTATAGATTAAAAATTTTTAAACACATTTATTTATAAAGAAAATATTTATGGCTAAATATCAAGTTCGCCTTTTAAGTAAAGAACATAACTTAGATGCTACTATTACAGTACCGGCAGATAAGTTTATTTTAGAAGCTGCTGAAGATAATAATATTGAATTACCTTATTCATGTCGTGCAGGATCTTGTTCAACATGTTTAGGGAAAGTAGTTGAAGGAGGTGTAGATCAATCTGATCAATCTTTTTTAGATGAAGATCAATTAGCTAATGGCTTTGTTTTAACTTGCGTTGCTTATCCGACAGCAAATTCAACTATTTTAACGCATCAAGAAGAAAATCTATATTAAATATTCATAAAGATAAGAAGAAAATAAAGTTTTATCTTTATTTTCTTCATTCTTTTATTTAGAATTTAAAATTTTTAAAGAACATGAAACACCTGCTGGCAATTCTATTTTTATTAAAGCATCTAATATTACTAAAGAATCCGTTGTAATATCTAAAAAACGCTTATATAAGCGTAACTCAAAATGCTCACGGGAATCTTTATCAATATGAGGAGAACGTAAAACACAAAACCTTTTTATTTTTAATGGAAGTGCTATAATTCCACTTGTTTGGCATTCATTTTTTGAAAGATTTTCTTTTAATTCTTGAGAAGCTAAATTAATTAAATTACTATCAAATGATCTTAAAAAGATACGAAATTTCATAATTTATTATTCAATAATATTAGTTACAAGCCCAGAACCTACAGTTCTTCCACCCTCACGAATAGCAAGACGCATTCCATTTTCAATGGCAATTGGAGCAATTAATTCAATACGCATACTAACATTATCTCCAGGCATTACCATTTCAATAGCTTCTCCTTCAGAAAAAAACTCAGAAATTTGACCTGTTACATCAGTTGTTCGAACATAAAATTGTGGTCGATAGCCTTTAAAAATTGCAGTATGTCTACCACCTTCATCTTTTGTTAGTATATAAACTTCTGCGTCAAATTTTGTATGAGGTTTGATTGATCCTGGTTTACATAATACCATTCCTCTTAAAACATCCGATTTTTGTAAACCTCGAAGAAGAACCCCAATATTATCTCCAGCAATACCTTTTTCTAATGTTTTTTGGAACATTTCTAAACCAGTAACAGTTGTTGCTTTTGTAGTACCTAAACCTACGATTTCAACAGCTTCTCCAACCCCAACAGCTCCTCTTTCAATCTTTCCAGTGGCAACTGTTCCTCTTCCCGTAATTGAAAAAACATCCTCAATGGCCATTAAAAATGGTTTTTCGATTTCTCTTTCTGGAGTTGGAATATAATTATCAACAGAATTCATTAGTTCAAAAATTTTATCTACCCATTGATTTTCACCTTTTTTGATTTTTGGATTTGCTGTTACTGCTTCAAAAGCTAATAAAGCTGATCCTGAAATAAATGGAATTTCATCTCCAGGATAATCATAGCTTTGTAATAATTCACGTAATTCTAATTCAACTAATTGAACTAACTCTTTATCATCTACTTGATCAGCTTTATTTAAAAAAACAACCAAGCGCTTAACTCCAACTTGACGAGCTAATAAAATATGTTCTCGAGTTTGAGGCATTGCTCCATCAGCTGCTGAGACTACTAAAATAGCTCCATCCATTTGAGCCGCACCTGTAATCATATTTTTGACATAATCTGCATGGCCTGGACAATCTACATGAGCATAATGTCTATTTTCTGTTTCATATTCTACATGGGCAGTATTAATTGTAATTCCACGTGCTCTTTCTTCTGGAGCTGCATCTATGTCTTCATAACGTTTTAAAACAGCATTTCCTAAAGTTGATAGAGTGGCAGTAATTGCTGCAGTTAACGTAGTTTTCCCATGATCTACATGGCCAATTGTTCCTATGTTTACATGAGGTTTAGTTCTTTCAAATTTTTCTCTTGCCATTATTTTTTGGTTTCATTCCCTACTATTGAACTAGTAAAAAAAAGTTCGTTCATGCTTTTGGCGTCTTTTTTTATTTAACGAAATTGTGCAAAAGCTTTATTTGCTTCAGCCATTTTATGTGTTTCTTCTTTCTTTTTTATAGCATTTCCTAAGCCTTTCGCAGCTTCAAGTAATTCATTAGCTAATTTAAAAGACATTCCTTTTCCTGTTCGTTTTCTAGAATATTCAACAATCCATTTTACTGCTATATTCGTTGAATGAAATTTGCTAACTAAAGTTGGTACTTGATAAGTAGCTCCCCCCATCCTTTTAGCTTTTAGTTGGATTCGAGGACTTATATTTCTAATTGCTTTTTCTAATATTAAAATTGGATTTTGATTTGTACGAAATTCAATAAATTCAAAAGCTTTATAAACAATTCGTTTTGATAAAAGTTTTTTTCCACAGCGTAATATTCTATTAATTAATAAACTAACTAATAAATTATCATATTTAGAATCTCGTTCAGGAAAACGTTTTTTTGTAGAAATTCGACGTGACATAAAAATTTTTTAAAGGTTTTTTATTTTTTTATTTTTGTAGAGGTATTTTTAGAACCTACTTTTGCTGCAACAGCAGCATTTTTTCTTGCACCATATTTGGATCTACCTTGTTTTCTATCTTTTACTCCTGTGCAATCTAAAGCTCCACGAATAATTTTATAGCGTACTCCAGGTAAATCTTTTACTCTTCCGCCACGAATTAAAACAATAGAATGTTCTTGTAAGCTATGACCTTCTCCAGGAATATAAGCTGTTATTTCAAATCCACTAGTTAATTTTACTCTAGCTACTTTTCGAATAGCTGAATTTGGTTTTTTTGGTGTCGTTGTATAAACTCTAGTACAAATTCCACGCCTTTGAGGACAAGATTTTAAGGCTGGAGTTTTTGTAAAAGTTAATTTTTTAGTACGATTTAATTTTATTAATTGTTGAATCGTTGGCATATTAATTTTTTCATTATTTTCTTATTTAATTTTGATTCTTTTCTTTATCTTTTACTTTAAATGGATACTTTTTCTCAAATTTTTCAACTCTTCCTTCTGTATCAATAATTCGTTGTGAACCAGTATAAAATGGATGATTTCCTGACCAGATATCCACATATAATTCTTTTTTTGTTCCACCTAATTCTAAAATTAACTTTCCATCACAAAATACTTTAGTTTTATACCAAGTTGGATGTAAATTTTTTTTTGCCATAACAAAATATTTTTTAACGTTTTGAATATTGAGAAGCTTTTCGTGCTTTTTTTAAACCATATTTTCTACGTTCTTTAATCCTAGAATCACGTCGTAAATAAAGTTCTTGATTTAAAATAGGTCTATAACTATTATCAATCGAACAAATAGCTTTTGAAATAGCTAATTGGATTGCTTTCAATTGGGAATTAAATCCACCCCCTTTTATTTTAATATCAATATCATATTGATTATTGATATTTAATAAGAGTAGTGGATTTTTAATAATTTCTCTTTCTTCTTTTAAAGAAGAAAAAGAATTTTCAAAAGGTAAATTATTTACTTTGATAGAACCATTTCCTTTTTGCAAAAATACTTTTGCTATTGATGTTTTTCTTTTTCCTAAACCACTATAAATTATTTTTTTTTCAATCATAAACTGATAAAATAAATTGACTATAAATTTACTGAAATCCAATTTGATTCAAAATTATTAGATAATTTTTCATCTTGATACGGAATTTGGCCTTGTTTATAAATATATAACCTTTTATAATATTGACGGCCTAAATAATTTTTAGAAAGCATTCCCCAAATTGCTTTTTCTAAAATTCTCGTAGGAATTCTATTTTTTAAAGATGAAAAATTTTCAAATTTTAAACTTCCGGGTCTTTGAGAATTTCTATAATATAATTTTTGTTTTTCTTTTTTTCCACTTACTACAATTTTATCAGCATTTAAAATTACAACAAAATTTCCTTGATCAACTCCTGGAGTATAATAAGAAATTTCTTTTCCACGTAATAATTTGCTTGCTTCAGTTGCTAAGCGTCCCAAAGTTTGGTTACTAGCATCAATAATAAACCATTTTGGAGTATGACATTCTTTTTTTGGAAATGTAGTTTTCATAAATAATTTAAAATTTTGTTTAATTTTTTGAAACATTTAAGAAATTTGAATTTGAAAATAATGACGAAAATAAATTTAATAAATTTTTAATAGATTCAATAATACATCTTTTAGGAGTTATACTTCCATTTGTTAAAATTTCAATTGAAAGTGATTCCTTTATATTTCCTTGAGTATCATGAATTAATTTAACTTTATAATTAATTTTTTTTATTGGAAGAAAAAGAGCATCTAAAAATAAAGTATAAGGTGAATTTTGTGAAAAAATTTTTCTTTCAAAATTTTTCTTCCTATTGTCTTCATTTAATTTATAACCTTTTCCAGCTTCAATATCAATTTCCATATAAAATTCTGAATTATCAGAAATTGTTCCTATGTAAAGTTCAGGATTTAAAATTAATAAATATTTTTTAGGAAGTTGAATCATTCCAGCTGTTATAACACAAGGTCCTTTTGCTACAATAAACCCTTTTAATTTTGAAAAAGTTTTTACATTTTGTTGTATAAAAGAATGCTTAAATTTAATTTGCTTTATATTTAAAAGCAATTCGATTACATCTTCTCGAAGACCTTTTGGGCTTGAAAATTCATGTTTTAGATTATTTATTCGAACACTTGTAATAGCATATGTAAACAATTCTGATAAAATTGTTCTACGTATAGCATTACCTAAGGTAATCCCTTGTCCAATTTCCAAAGGTTCGATAATAAAACAGCCATAATGATTTTTATTTTTATCAATATATGTTTCTGCACAAGTTAATGAATTCATATATTCTATAGTCTTCTTTTTTTAGGAGCTCTGCAACCATTATGAGGAATTGAAGTACGATCTTCAATAGAAAGAATAGAAAGACCAACCGATTTTAAAGCGCGTATCGAAGTTTCTCTACCATTTCCACGTCCTTTAAGAATTACCTCTATTTTTTCTAACCCTAGTTCTTTTGCTTTCGCTGCAGCATTTTGGGCAGCGTTTTGAGCAGCAAATGATGTTTTTTTACGAGCGCCCTTAAATCCAAGCGTTCCAGAAGAAGCCCAACATAAAGTATTTCCTGAACTATCTGTAATGGTAACAATTGTATTATTAAATGTTGTTTGAATATTCGCAATTCCTAAAGTAATAGATTTTTTTTGCTTTTTTTTTACTTTTGACATAAGTGCTTATTATTTTTTAGATGTTAGAAAAATAAATTTTCTTGATGTTCGACTATTAGTCCTTGTTCGTTGTCCTCTAGCAGGTAAACCCTTTAAGTGTCGTCGCCCACGATATGAATTTATCTCTTTTAATCTTCTAATATTTGTATTAATTAATTGTTTTAAATCACCTTCTAATTTAAATTCATTTGTTTCTAGAATATCTCTTAAATTAGATATATTTATTTCTGTTAATTCAGAAACTTTACAATTTGGATCAATATTTAAGCGAGTTAAAATTTTTAATGAAGTAGCAATTCCAATTCCATAAATTGAAGTTAAAGCTATATAGATCTTTTTTTTATTGGGTAAATTGTTTCCTAAAATTCTTACCATAAGTCGTTTTTAGTTAATTAACCTTGTCTTTGTTTATGTTTTGGATTACTTTTACATATTACTAAAATTTTTCCATGTCTTTTTATTATTCGACAATTTTCACACATTACTTTTACAGAAGGACGAACTTTCATATTATTAAAAAATTAATTGTTAAAATTAAATTGAGTACTTGAACTTCGATATAAAATTCTTATATTTTTTTGTATTTCATAAGCTACACCTACTAAAATTATTAAAGATGAGATATTTAATTGCGATAAAAAAACTCCTCCAATAATTTGTTTTAGAAAATCATAAATAATTAAAATTAAGCATAAAAAAATTCCACCTAAAATAGACGTAGACCGAACAACACTTTCTAAATAAGTAATTGTTTCAGCACCTGGGGTAATATTAACAATAGATACTGAAGCTTTTCTCAATTGTTCAGAAATTTTTTCCGGATCCCAAAAAACAATAGTATAAAAATAATTGAATCCTATGATTAATAAATAATAAAGACAATTTAAAACTATTTTTGATTGATTTCCTAATATATCTTCAAAAAATGAAAAAAATGGAATTAAATTTGAAGCTATAATTATGGGAAAAATTCCAGCTTGATTAAATTTAATAGCTAACCCTCCTTCATTTATTTGGGATAATCCTATATTTTTTTCACGTAATTTACTTTTTTCTGTATTTTCTAAATAGGCTAATTGTCTTGCCGAAACAACATCAATATTAAGTCGAGCTGTTTGAGAAATACAAATAAAGAGCATTAACGTAAATAAAATAACTATTTCAAGGAAAAATTTATTATTAAAATTTTGAGTAATAAAAAAACTTTTATTTATCAATGTAACAACAATATTTGTAAAAATAATCAAAGAAGTCCCATTACCAATTCCTCTATTATCTATTAATGAGCTAATCCAAACTATAAGAAATGAGCCTGTTATTAATTGTATTCCTGTTATTACATAGGAACTTATGCTTATATCAAAGAAATATGGTTTTAAATATACTATTAATAAAATTGTCTGAAAAATAGAAAGAATTAATGTAATAATTTTTTTATAAAAATTTAGTTTTTTCCTTCCTAATTCTCCTTCTTCAGATTGTATTTTTTCTAAAGATGGTATAATTGCAGTTAATAAATCGATTAGAATTGAAGCATTAATATAAGGAATAATCCCTAAAGAAAAAGGACTTAAAAGTGCAATCCCCCCTCCACCGGAATACATATTTATTAACTGTAATAAAGAATTTTTGTTATCTAACTCAAAAAAAGATTTTTTTAAAACTTCTTGATCAATTCCTGTTAAAGGAATAGTATTTCCAAATCGAAAAAGAAATAATAAAAATAATGTTATTAATAATTTTCTAGTTGGATTATTTGATTTTTGTTTTTTTGAAAAGAAAAAATTAGTTAAAGAGTTTAACATTTTTATATTTTTTCATTATTTTTTCGTAGAAATTATTTTTTCTAACTGATTGATATTTACCTAGCTCAACTTTTTCAGTAAGTAAATTTAAAGCTAAAATTGTAGCTTTAGCATTATTAAGAATATTACTAGAACCAAATTGTTTTCCTAAAATATTTTGGACACCTGCTAATTCTAAAACTGTTCTTACTGATCCTCCCGCAATAACTCCAGTTCCTGAACTAGAAGGGCGAAGCATAATACTACAAGCTCCATAGCTAGCTTTTACAACATGAGGAATGGAAAAATTAAAAGTTAAAGGTACATTAATTAAATTTTTTTTCCCATTTATAACAGCTTTATCAATAGCTAAATTCACATCATCAGCTCTTCCAATTCCGACTCCAACTTTTCGTTTACTATCTCCAATAATAACAACAGCTCGAAAAGTAAGTTTTTTTCCTCCTTTAACAACTTTTGTAACCCTTTTAATTTGAACAATTTTTTCTTCAAATTTTAGTTTTGATAGTTTAATTTGAGCTTTTTTCTTTCCTTCTTTTAAAACTAATTTTGATTGAGAATTATTTTCTTTCTTTAAAAAATTATTTTTAGTTATTTTAAATTCGTCTGTTTCCATAATATTATTTTTTTAAAAAATTAATCCTCCTTCACGAGCACCATCTGCTAAATTTTTAACTCTACCATGATAAGCATTATTTCCTTTATCAAAAACAGCAAACTGAATTTCTTTTTGTTTTGCCCTAAGAGCAATTTCAATACCGATTTGAAAAGCAGCTTGCTTATTATTAGCTTTTTCAAAAGTTTGTTTAATACTCTTATCTAGAGTAGAACATGAAGTTAAAGTTAATCCTAATTTATCATCTATTAATTGAGCATAAATATGTTTGTTAGATCTAAAAACTGATATTCTTGGTCTAGTTTTAATTCCAAAAATTTTTTTTAAATATCTTTTTTTTCTATTTAAATATATTTTTTTTATTGCTTTTTTCATGAAAAAATTTTAATAAAATTAATTTAAATTATTTTTTACCTGTTTTTCCAGCTTTTCGTTTAATAATTTCTCCTTCATAAAGAATCCCTTTTCCTTTGTAAGGTTCTGGCGGCTTAGTAGATCTTATTTTATCTGCTAAATAACCCACTTTTTCTTTATTTATTCCATAAATAGAAATTTTTACTGGCGATTCTACTTTTATTTCAATGTCTTCAGGAATTAAAAATTCAATTTGATGAGTAAAACCTGCATTAAGTAAAAGCTTTTTTTTATCTAGTTGAAATTTATAACCTACACCTTCTGCAATTAATATTTTAGAAAATTTTTTACTTACCCCCGTAATGCTATTTTGAACAAGAGCTCTTATTAAACCATGGAGCTGTTTTGCCTTAATAGTTTCTTCTTTTCTAGTAATATATATTTTATTTTTTTGTATATCAATATTTAAAAGATCTGTAATAGGTTGCTCTAATAATCCATATTTTCCTTTAATAATTAATATATTTTTATCCAATTTTACTAAAACATTTTCTGGAAGATCAATTGGTTTTTTTCCTATTCTTGACATAATTTCTAACCTATATAACAAAGGATTTCACCCCCTTTTTTAAGTTTCATTGCCTTATTGTGACTCATAACACCTAATGATGTTGAAATAATAGCTGTTCCTTGTTCATATTTTAAAATATCTATAATTTTTGAAAAACTTTTATAAGGAGAAAAAACTCGTTGACCTGGTTTACTAATTCTTAATAAAGTTGAAAATAAAGGTTTTTTAATCCACCACCCTTTGTATTTTAAAATTACTTTAATCGTATATTTCTTTTCTTCTAATTCTTCAATTGAATAAGATTTAATATATCCCTCATTTTTAAGAACATTTAAAATGGATAAATTTAATTTACTAAAACGAATTCGAGCAAAATTATGTCTTGCTAAACTAGCATTGCGAATTCTTGTTAACATATCTGATACAAGATCATTTGTCATAAAATATTTTTATAAACTAATAATTAATTTGAAAAAGGAAAGCCTAATTCTTTTAGCAAAGTAAAACCCTCATGTGAATTTTTTGCTGTAGTTACAATTGTAATGTTAAACCCTCTAGTATCATCCACAGTATCAAAATCAATTTCTGGAAAAACTAATTGATCAGAGATTCCTAAATTATAATTTCCATGCTGATCGAAATTTTTTGGATTTAATCCGCGAAAATCTCGAATTCTTGGAAGAACTAGTTTTATAAATTTTTCTAAAAAAGCATACATTTTTTCTCTTCGTAATGTAACGGTTAATCCTAATGGCATCTCTTCACGTATTTTAAAACCCGCAATTGATTTTTTTGATTTGGTAATAATCGGATGTTGTCCACTTATAATCTTAATTTCTTCAATAGCTTTTTGTAAGAAGGCTTTATTTTGAGCTTTTAATCCTAATCCTGAACTTATTTGTATTTTTTCTAACTTTGGAATCTGGTGAATATTTTTATATTTATATTTTTCTTTTAATTTAGGTACCACTAATTGAAGGTAATCATTTTTTAAATTACTCATTTTCTTTAAAAAAATTATGTTAAATTATATTTCCAGATTTTTTAAAAAATCTTACTTTTTTCATTTCAAATAATTTATATCCAATACGACTTGAACAATTTTCTTTTGAGTCCCAAAGCATAACATTTGATATATGTATAGGAATTTGAATTTCAACTTTTGTTGCTTCTGCATTTGAAGTTCTTTTTAAATATCGAATTCTTGGAGAAAGTCCTTCAATAAAGACTATTGATTTTTTTAAAAAAATAGAATTTATTTTTCCTATTAAACCTTTATTTTTACCAGTTATAATTTTAACTAAATCTCCTTTTTTTATATAAGATTTTTTTTTTTCATTTTTCATATTACTTCATTTGCTAAAGAAATAATTTTAGTAAAGTTTTTGTCACGAATTTCTCGAGCTACTGGCCCAAAAACTCTTGTTCCGCGAGGATTATTTTCTGTATTTATAATAACTACAGCATTATCATTAAATCTAATAACCATTCCATCAGAACGTTTTATATTATTTGTTGTTCTAACTATTACAGCACGTACAATATTTGACCTTTTAATTGCCATATTTGGAATTGCTTCTTTTACTACTCCAATTATAACGTCTCCTATTTTTGCATATTTACGATTATTTCCTAAAACTCTAATACACATTAATTTTTTTGCTCCTGTATTATCAGCTACATTTAAATAAGTCTGCTGGTGAATCATAATTTTTTCTTAATTTAATTTTTTTTCATAAATTTTTAAAATTTCTTTAAGCTTCCATTTTTTATGTTTGCTAATAGGAGCACTTTCTTCAACTAAAACAATATCTCCAGGATTACATTGATTTTTTTCATCATGCGCCATATATCGTTTAGTTTTTAAAATTGTTTTTTTATATTTAGGATGTTGGTATCTAGTTTGAACAATAACAATAATAGTTTTTTTGTTTTTATTACTTGCTACAATTCCAATTTTTTCTTTTTTTGTCATAGTTTATAATTAATTAACATTTAATAACGTAGTTTTTTTTAAATTTAATTGTGCAATTCTTCTTTTTGTATGCATAAAAAGATGAGATTTAACATCTTTTTGTGTTGCTTTTTTCATTCTTAAATCAAATAAAATTTTTTGTAATATATAAATTTCTTCTTCAATTTTTGATATTGATTCTAAATTTTCTAATTCTTTATATTTAGGCAAACTCATTTTTTTGTTCTTTTATTAGGATTTTAGTTTTAATTGGTAATTTATACGAAGCAATTTTTAATGCTTCTAAAGCAGTTTCTTTTGGAATTCCTGTTAATTCAAATAATACATTTCCAGGTTTTATAACAACTACCCAATATTCTACAGCACCTTTTCCTGATCCCATTCTAGATTCTTCAGCTCTTGCTGTTACGGATTTATCAGGAAAAATTTTAATCCATAATTTCCCTGTTCTTTTCGTATATCTAGAAATTGTTCTTCGAGCAGCTTCAATTTGTCGAGATGTTAACCAAACAGGCTCTAATGCTTGAATCCCATAATCACCGTAATCTAATTTATTATTTCGAGAAGCCTTTCCTTTTAGTCTTCCTCGATGCATTTTTCTATATTTTGTTCTTTTTGGACTTAACATAGAGAGTTTTTTTTATATTAATTTTTTATAAACCACTAAATAACCAAACTTTAATTCCAATTACACCATAAATTGTTTCTGCTCTTTGATGAGTATAATCAATTTTGGCTTTTAATGTATGAAGTGGTACACGACCATCTCTTTTCCATTCACTACGAGCTATTTCTACACCATTTAGTCTTCCAGAAACCTGTATTTTAATACCTTTCATTTCTGTTTTTTGCACTTTTTTTATTGTTTGCTTTATTGCTCTTCGAAATGGAGTTCTTTTTTCTAATTGTTCTCCAATATATTTTGCAATTAAAACAGCATCTTCAAAAGGATTTCTAATAAATTTAAGAGTAATTGAATAATTTTTTTTAGTTTTAGTTTGTAAAAATCTAATTAAATTTCTAATACTTCTTTTTAAGAGAATCCCTGTAAATTTTTTTAAATTTCCTTTACTATTATTTAATATAGATATAACTTTTAAATTTTCTGAACTTTCGTTAAAAAGTTTTCCTATTTTTCGATACATTTCTTTTGTTCTAGGATATAAAGCATGAATAGTAATATTTACATATTGTTTTTCATTATTTTCCTGATTAAATCGATTTATTTGTATTTTAGATATAGATAAAAAATCTTTAAAATCTAAATTAATTTTTTCACGAATTAAAAAATCTTCTTCAATTAATTGCGAGTATAAAGATTTATTTGAATACCATTCTGATAAATGTTGTTGTGTTGTAACTAATCGAAATGCTTTTGGATGTGTTTTTTGGCCCACAATACTTTCTCCTTGATATTTAATTATTAAAATTTTTTACGTAGTTAATTCGCTAACGCTAATCGTAATATGAGACATTTTTTTTTGAATAGCAAATGCACGACCTCTTGCTCGGGGTCTCATTCTTTTTAAAATTGGGCCCTGATTAACAAATGCTTCTGTTATAATTAAATTTTCTTTTTCTAATTCAAAATTATTAATTGCATTTGAAATAGCTGAATAAAGCACTTGCCATACTAAAGCACCTGCTTTTTGTGGTAAAATTTTCAAAATTTCTAGAGCTTCTTTATATGTTTTTCCTCTTATTTTATCAATTATTACATAAACTTTTGATGGAGATATTCTGATATATTTTGAAGTAGCAGAAACAATTTTTTTTTCACTTACCATACTTTATCTTTTTATTTTTCGATCAGTTTTTTTATGAGAACGAAATGTTCGTGTTGGCACAAATTCCCCTAATTTATGTCCTACTAATGGATCCGATATATAAATAGGAACATGTTTTTGGCCGTTATATACACTAATTGTATGTCCAATCATTAATGGTAATATTGTTGAGGATCTAGACCACGTTTTAATCACTTCTTTTTTATTCTTATTATTTAAAATATTAATTTTTTTTAAAAGATGATAAGCAATATAAGGACCTTTTGAAATTGAACGACTCATAATTTTTTTAAAAGTATTTATATTAAATGTTATGAACGGGAACGAAGAATAAAAATGTCACTTTTATTTTTTCTTTTGCGTGTTTTTACACCCAACGCAGGTTTTCCCCAAGGAGTTAAAGGTCTTGGTTTTCCAATTGGGCATCGCCCTTCCCCACCTCCATGAGGATGATCTACGGGATTCATTACTGATCCTCTTACTGTTGGTCGAATTCCTAACCAACGTTTTCTTCCTGCTTTTCCAAGCCGAATGTTAGAAAAATCAGAATTACTAACTTTTCCTATTGTAGCTAAACATTCTTTTTTAAATATACGAATTTCTTTTGAAGATAATCTTAAAATTACAAAATTATTTTCTTTAGCTAAAACTTTTGCGCTTGTTCCTGCAGATCTAATTAATTGACCTCCTTTTCCAGGAATTAATTCTATATTATGAATATCTGCTCCTAAAGGAATATTTTCTAAAGATAAACAATTTCCAATTTGAATATCGATCTGATTTCCAGATATAACCCAGTCTCCAATTTTCAATTTTTCAGGGTGTAAAATATAGCGTTTCTCCCCATCTTCGTAATGAATTAATGATATAAATGAATTTCTATTAGGATCGTATTCAATTGATATTACTTTTCCTTTTACATTTTTTTTATTTCTTAAAAAATCAATCACTCTATATCTTTTTTTATGTCCTCCACCTTTATGACGAATGGTAATTCTTCCTTGATTATTACGTCCTTTAGCTCGATGATTACTTTGTAATAAGGATTTTTCAGGTTGTATTTTTGATAAACAAGAAAAATCGATAACGCTTCTATTTCTTGTTGTTGGTGTATATGGTTTATATATTTTAATTCCCATAAAATTTAATTTTTAATTAAAAAGTTCTGCGATTTTATCACCTTCTTTTAAGGTAATAATTGCTTTTTTATATAATGATTTTCGACCAATAGATTTGCCAACTCTTTTTAGTTTCTTTGATAAATTCGATGTACTAATACCTGTAACTGTAACATTGAAAATTTTTTCGATAATAACTTTTAAAGTTGTTTTTGTTAAAATTTTATCAATAATAAAAGTATATTGACGATTTCCATAAAGATTTATACTTTTTTCTGTTAATAAAGGGTATTTAATAAAATTTAGTAAATTTAACATTTCATTTTTGTTTTTTTCCATAAGTATCATTTATAATTTCAAAAGATGAATTAGATAATAACAAATAATCCGATTCTAGAATTTGAGTTAGATTTAAGCAATTTGCTGTTGTTATTACGACATTTTTTAAATTTCTTGTTGATAACCAAATTTGCTGATTAGATTGAGGTAAAATTAATAAAATTTTTCTTTTTTCGTTTATTTCAATTTTTTTAAATAATTCGAGAATATTTTTTGTTTTAATTGATTCAAAATCTTTAAAAAAGTTTTCCTCGATTTTTATAATATTATTTCGTTTTAAATAAAATGCTGAAAGAATTGCTAAACGTCTTTCTTTTTTATTAACTTTTTTTGAAATAATTCGGGGTTTTGGTCCAAAAATTACACCTCCACCTTTCCATAAAGGAGAACGAATTGAACCTGCACGAGCACGTCCTGTTCCTTTTTGTTTCCATGGTTTTTTCCCCCCACCTCTAACTTCTGATCTTGTTTTTGTGGAAGCAAGATATTTACGAGAGTTTTTTAATAATGTTAAATAAACACGATGAATTAATCCAATTGATTTTTTTTTATTTTCACTTTTTTCAAAAAATTTTTGAGTATTTATTTCCATAAATATAGCTTCTTTACGATTTTTTTAGATTGTAATATAAACTAAATTTCCAGATTTACCTGGAATAGAACCTTTTAATGCTATAAGATTTTCCGAAAAATCAATGTCAATTATTTCTAATCCTTTTAAAGTTCTTTTTTCCATTCCGTGTCTTCCGGGCATTCGCTTACCTGGAAAAGTTCTTCCTGGTGTTGTTCCAGATCCTAATGAACCTTGAAGACGTTTATGTTTTGATCCATGTCCCATTGGTCCGCGTGAAAAGTTATGCTGTTTAATGTTTCCTGTATTTCCTTTTCCAATTGTTAATCCGGATATAGAAATTTTTTCTCCAATTTTCAATTTTTCTAGAGTAAATTTTTGACCTATTTCATAATCTTCGGTTTTTTCTACATGAAATTCTTTAAGGTATCGAAAAGGTGATAAATTTTTTTTCGCAAAATGTCCTAATAACGGTTTTGTTAAGCACTTAGAATTAGAGGATAATTCTATAAATCCAATTTGAATAGCATTGTAACCACAATTTGTTATTGATTTAATCTGAGTTATAACACATGGGCCACTTTTAATAATTGTTACTGGAATGATATTTCCTGTTTTATCAAAAATTTGTGTCATTCCAATCTTTTTTCCTAATAAATTTAAAGACACGATATACCTTCTTTTTTAAATAAGATTAACTAGTGTTTAATGTTAGTGAAATTTTTATATAGTGTCTATATTATAAATAAATACTAATAAAATTTATTTATTTTTATTTATTTGATTTTAATTTATTATTAATGTATAATATATACAAAAGATATTTTAAAAATATATGGATACAAAAACAAATAGTAAAAAAATAGTAGGAATAGATTTAGGAACAACAAATTCCGTTATTGCAGTTTTAGAAGGTGCAAATCCAAATGTGATTCCAAATGCTGAAGGTGCTAGAACAACTCCTTCTGTTGTTGCATTTACTCCTAAAGGAGAAACTCTTGTTGGGCAAATTGCAAAGAGACAATCAATTGTTAATCAAGAAAATACATTTTATTCTGTTAAAAGATTTATTGGTTGTAAGTATGAAGAAATTGTTCAAGAAATTGGACGTATTTCTTACAAAGTTATACGAGATGAAAATGGTAAAGTTAAAATTTATTCTCCACTGTTACAAAAGCAATTTAGCCCAGAAGAAATATCTGCAGCTGTTTTAAAAAAATTAGTAAATGATGCTAGCAAATTTTTAAATGAAAGAGTGAATCAAGCTATTATAACAGTGCCTGCTTATTTTAATGATTCGCAAAGGTTAGCTACAAAAGATGCTGGTATAATTGCAGGATTAGATGTTTTAAGAATTTTAAATGAGCCAACTGCTGCTGCTTTAGCATATGGTTTAAATAATAAAAAAAATGAAATAGTTTTAATTTTTGATTTAGGAGGTGGAACTTTTGATGTTTCTATATTAGAAGTTGGTGATGAAGTTTTTGAAGTATTAGCTACATCAGGAGATACACACTTAGGTGGGGATGATTTTGATCAAGCAATTGTTAGTTATGTAATAAAAGATTTTGAAAAAAAAGAAGGAATTAACCTTTATAAAGAAAAACAAGCTTTACAACGTATAATTGAAGTAGCAGAAAGAACTAAGATTGAATTATCAACATTACAGTCAACTAGAATGAATTTACCTTTTATTTATATAGATGGGCAGATACCTAAACATATAGATTTAGAAATAGATCGTTCAAAATTTGAAGAATTAACTAAAAATTTATTAGATCGTTGTAAGCAACCTGTACTAAAAGCTTTAGAGGATGCTAAATTAACTAAATCAAAAATTGACCAAGTTATTTTAGTTGGAGGATCCACTCGTATACCTGCTGTTAGAAATTTATTGTTAGATCTTTTAGGCAAACCTTTAAATGAAACAGTAAATCCAGATGAAGTCGTTGCTCTTGGAGCAGCTGTTCAAGCTGGTATAATTGCTGGTGAAATTACAGATTTAATTTTATTAGATGTAACTCCATTATCATTAGGTGTTGAAACAATGGGTGGATTAATGACAACAATTATTCAAAGAAATTCTTCTATTCCAGCAAAGCAATCTGAAATTTTTTCAACAGGTGCAGATTTTCAAGAAACTGTAGAGATTCATGTATTACAGGGAGAAAGACCTTTTGCAAAAGATAATAAAAGTTTAGGTATTTTTAAGCTAAAAGGAATTCCTTCAGCTCCTCGTGGAGTTCCAAGAATTCTTGTTACCTTTCAATTAGATGTTAATGGTTTATTATCAGTTTCTGCTCGAGAAGAAAAAACAGGAATTGAGCAGTCTATTAAAATTGAAGGAGCTTCTACTTTATCTAGAGATGAAGTTTCTAAGATGATAAAAGAAGCAGAAAAAAATGCTTTAGTAGATAAATCAAGAAAATCAATTGTTAACATTACATATGAATTAGATAATTTATTATTAAAAAGTGAAATCTTATTACAAAAATATGTGGAAAAATTATCAACAATCGATTTATATTATGAGCAAATTTTAAAAGAACTTAAAAATAATTATAAATCAAATAACTTTTTAAATTTAAAGGAGAAAACTTTAAACCATTTAAAAAATTCTTCGACACTTTCTTTACTAAGTTATATTAATAAAAAATTAGTATCTTCTTCTTCTAAAAAAGGAAATGGGAAAGTAATTGATATTACAGAAGAATAAGCTATCAATTAATATATATGCTCCAGTTGGTGAAGAATTATTCTTAAATTTCATATAGTTTTTTCTTTTTTCTTCTAATGTAAGCTATAAATTAATAAATAAGATGTTGAAAATTCTATT
>Ga0116230_10000558_pt1 | contig 33108 bp, 32 predicted proteins | sample S1TSphfallax_3_FD_88678 | JGI IMG/M metagenome (GOLD analysis project Ga0116230, IMG submission 88678) | Host-associated microbial communities from peat moss isolated from Minnesota, USA - S1T2_Fd - Sphagnum fallax MG | ecosystem: Host-associated > Plants > Peat moss > Unclassified | place... | reverse complement strand
GCCGGCGTTCAGGCCGCCGGCCACAATCAACCGCTTCTCGCCAAGCTCCGCAAGCGCCGCCCGCGCCGCAAGCCAGTCGAACGCTACACCCGTGCCGCCCTCGGCGACCGCCGTGCGCGAGTCCACCAGCACCGCATCGATCGCAGGCTCCGCGCGCAACTGCCGCAGCTCCGCTGCAAACGCAGACGCTGTTTGGCCGCCTACCCTCCAATGGTTCGTCTGGAGGATTGTGAACCCAGGACCGAATGCACTTCGCAATGCTGCTACCCAATCCGGCATATACGGAAAGTGCAGTTGAACGCCCGTCAGACCGGCGGTTCTGACCGTCGCCGCCATCGTCTCCAGCTCCTGCTCACTGAACACACCGATCTTCTCGACAGCTTGCGGCAGCTGTGCTGTGATCGCCGCTACCTGCTCCGCGCTGACGCGTCTTGGACTCGCTGCAAATACAAAGCCCACCGCGTCGGCACCCAGCTCCGCGGCCAGCCGCGCGTCTTCGACGTTCGTATTCGCACAGATCTTGATAAACATCTACGCTGACCTGCTGTCTCGCCGACCTGCCGACTCGCTCAACAACTCCCGCAACGCCGCTCCCGGCTGCGGCTGCCGCATCAGCGATTCGCCGATGAGGAAGGCCTGGTACCCGGCCGCGCGCAGCCGCTGCACGTCGGCCGCGGTGTGGATGCCGCTCTCGGCCACCTTCACCGCACTCGCCGGCAGCCTCGCCGCCAGCGCGCAGGCGCGGTCGAGCGACACCGCAAACGTGCGCAGGTCGCGGCTGTTCACGCCGACGCACTCGCAGTCCAACGCCCGCGCGCGCTCCAGCTCCTCTGCATCGTGCACCTCGCACAGCACGTCGAGCCCATGCGTTCGCGCCGACGCGCGCAGCTCCCGCAGCTCCGCGTCCGTAAGCGCCGCGACGATCAGCAGAATCGCATCCGCGCCGTTGGCCCGCGCCTCCAGCACCTGAAACTCATCCACCATGAAGTCCTTGCGCAGACACGGCAGCGCCACCGCCGCGCTGGCCCGGCGCAGGTTCTCAAGCGAGCCCCGAAAAAACCTCTCATCCGTCAGCACGCTCAGCACGGCCGCACCGCCGGCCTCCATCTGCCTTGCAAGAACGGCCGCATCGAACTCCGCGCGGATCAGCCCGCGCGACGGCGAGGCCTTCTTCAACTCGGCTATGACAGCAATGCCTTCCGCTTGTGCCTTGGCCCGCAACGCCCGCGCAAACCCACGCGGCGTGTGCGCCGCAGCCGCGCGCTCCAGCAGACGCACGTCCGCTGCCGCCTTGCGCTCCGCGACCACCGTCCGCGTGTGCGCCAGAATCTCCGGCAGGTACATTGTGTTGGTCGCTGCGACGGTCATCTCTTCCATGCTACGGCAGATCGAACGATCTCTGACAGATCGTCACGATTGCAATGGAATCGACTCACTCGGCTTATCGCGGACCGCCTCGAAGATCGCCAACGGTTTTCCAGCCTTGGTGATGATGAAGGTCTCGCCCTTCGATATCACTCTGACCAGCCGCGATCGATGCGTCCTCGCGTAACTGATTGTCACCGTCTGCATTTCGACCCTCCAAGCCTTCATCTAACCAGCAGCATGGACACAGCTAATCGCAAGGATTCCAAGTAACGAACCCTTCCTGCCGAGCGGCGACAAGAAGCTCTTGGTCAGAGGCGATGAACCGCATATCGGGAGCCGCTAACAAATCCCGCGCAACAATGGCGGAGGCCAGCTGAACGGCGTCCAGAGAACGAAGATACCGTTCTTCAGCGAGGACTGCAGCACGGTCCAGCACGGCTGCGGCGACGGGTTGCACTGTCATACGCCCTATCGCTTCTATTGTGAAGTCGAAGGCCAAGGCAGCTTCATCGGAGAGCAGGCGGTGGCCCTTACGAAGGCGGGAAATAGTCGAGGTGGCTTCTATCCTCGCCAGCGCCGAAACGACCTTCTGGCTGCCGTCTACCGATTCATCGAAGCCCAGCATATATTCGCTGCCTTGCTCCGCGATGACAAGCTTGATGAAAGCGCTGGTATCGATAAAGTGGAGGATTAGAATCTCCCGCGATCACGTATTACGATCTCAGACGCGGTAGGACCATCTCCTCGCAGTTTGATGGGCAGATATCTGGGCTTTGGTTCCGCTTCCACTTTTTCAACCTCCGCGCCCTCTTCACCAAAAGACCAACACCGCTCACGGATCAATGTCGTCCGTAAATCTCGAAACAACGTGCGGTGATAGCTCACGGATTCAGGGTTGTTCGTTACCGTGGTTCTGCAGGGTCCTGTCAGGTGAATCTCGATCCATTCCCCATGCTTTTCAGCCCATAAACCAACGCCAGCAACCACAGCGTTGCCATCACCGTGTTTGAAGGTTCGGATATCTCCGGGACTCATCAGCGTCGCCATAGTAGAAAGCCTACGCCCTCCCCGCCAGCTGCCGCAACACATACTGCAGAATCCCGCCATGTTGGTAGTAGAGGATCTCCTGCGGTGTATCGATGCGCACCGTCGCGGCGAACTGCTTCTGCTTGCCGTCCGCCGACGTTGCGGTTACCGTCAGGCTTTTGCCGTCCGCAAACTTCGCGTCCAGCATCGTCTTCAGCGCGCCGGGGTTCGCGCCCAGCGTGTAGGTCTCCTCGCCGGTCAGGCCCAGCGACTCCACGCTCTCCCTTGGGGCAAACTGCAGCGGCAGAATCCCCATGCCCACCAGGTTCGAGCGGTGGATGCGCTCATAGCTCTCCGCAATCACGAAGCGGATCCCCAGCAGCTTCGGGCCCTTCGCCGCCCAATCGCGCGAGCTGCCCGACCCGTACTCCTTGCCGGCGAGGATTCCCAGCGGAGTCTTGCGCTCCGCGTAGATCACCGAAGCGTCATAGATCGACATGCCGTCGCCCTCGGGCAGCAGCCGCGTCACGCCGCCTTCGGTGCCCGGCGCGAGTTTGTTGCGCAGGCGCACGTTGGCGAAGGTCCCGCGCACCATCACCTCATGGTTGCCGCGGCGGCTGCCATAGCTGTTGAAGTCCGCCGGCTTCACGCCATGCTCGGTCAGGTACTTGCCCGCCGGCCCGTTCGCCTTGATCGACCCCGCCGGCGAGATGTGGTCGGTCGTCACCGAGTCGCCCAGCACCGCCAGCACACGCGCGTCTGCGATGTCCTGCACCTGCCCCGGCACCGCGGGCATGCCATCGAAGTACGGCGCTTTACGAATATAGGTGGAGTCCGCCTCCCAGCCATACGTCTCGCCGGATGGGAATTTCAGCCCCTTCCAGTTCGCGTCGCCGTCGGTCACGGTCGCATACTGCGTGCGGAACATGGCGGAGTCGATGCAGCTCGCGACTGTATCGGCGACCTCCTTCTGCGAGGGCCAGATGTCGCGCAGGTACACCGGCGTGCCGTCCTTGCTCTTGCCCAGCGCATCCTTCTCGAAGTCATGCGAGATGTGACCGGCCAGCGCATACGCCACCACCAGCGGCGGGCTCATCAGGTAGTTCGCGCGCACCTCCGGCGAGATGCGGCCTTCAAAGTTGCGGTTGCCGCTCAGCACGCTCACCGCCACCAGGCCATGCTCCTCAATCGCTTTCGACACGTCCGTGGGCAGCGGTCCGCTGTTGCCGATGCACGTCGTGCAGCCGTAGCCCACGGTCTGAAAGCGCAGCGCATCGAGATACCGCGTCAGCCCCGCGCGGTTGTAGTAGTCCGTCACCACGCGCGAGCCCGGCGCGAGCGAGGTCTTCACCCACGGCGGCGTGCGCAGGCCCGCCTCCACCGCCTTCTTCGCCAGCAGCCCCGCCGCGACCATCACGTACGGGTTCGACGTGTTCGTGCACGAAGTAATCGCGGCGATCACAATCGAGCCGTCGCTCAGATACTTCTCGGGGTCCACGCCGAAGCGCGACTCCACCGCATGCATGAGCTCCTGCTGGGTGGTCTCCGCAGCTTCAGCCACGCCGACACTGCTCTCCAGATTGCCGCCCTTCGATCCGTGGCCGCCCTCGCCCTCCCAGCGCACCATCTGCCGCGCCACTCCCTTGTTCGCGTTCGGCCCCTGCAGCTCAGGCAGTTTGGACGCAAAGCTCTTGGGCGTCTGTGAGAGCAGCACGCGGTCCTGCGGCCGCTTCGGGCCGGCCACGCTCGGCTCCACCGTGTTCAGGTCCAGCGACAACGTCGAGCTGTACTCCGCCTCCGGCGCGTCGGCGGTGTGGAAGATCCCCTGCGCGCGGAAGTACGCCTCCGTCAATGCGATGTGCTCCTCCGTGCGACCGGTAAGGCGCAGATAGTTCAGCGTCTCGGCATCTACGGGAAAGATCCCGCATGTAGCCCCATACTCCGGCGCCATGTTCGCAATGGTCGCGCGGTCGGCCAGCGGCAGCTCGCCCACGCCGGGCCCGTAGAACTCCACAAACTTGCCCACGACGCCGTGCTTGCGCAGCATCTCGGTCACGGTCAGCACCAGGTCGGTCGCGGTGGTGCCTTCCTTCAACTTTCCGCTTAGGCGGAAGCCCACCACCTGCGGAACGAGCATGCTCACCGGCTGGCCCAGCATCGCGGCCTCAGCCTCAATGCCGCCCACGCCCCAGCCCAGCACGCCCAGGCCGTTGATCATCGTGGTGTGCGAGTCCGTGCCCACCAGCGTGTCGGGATATGCCGTCACCGAACCATCGGCCTCGGTCTTCGTAAACACCACGCGCGCCAGATACTCCAGGTTCACCTGGTGGCAGATGCCCATGCCCGGCGGCACCGCCGAGAAGTTGCGGAAGGCCGTCTGCCCCCACTTCAAGAACGCATAGCGCTCGCGGTTGCGGCTGAACTCCAGCGCGGCGTTCAGGTCGTAGGCGTTGGCGCTGCCGTACTCATCCACCTGCACGCTGTGGTCGATGACCAGCTCGGCCGGCACCAGCGGATTGATGCGTGCGATCTGCTCCGCGCCGCCGCCCAGCGCCTTCATCGCATCCCGCATCGCGGCCAGATCGACGATCGCCGGCACGCCGGTAAAGTCCTGCATCAGCACCCGCGCGGGCATGTAGGCGATCTCACGGCTGGGCTCCGCCTTGGGGTCCCACGCGGCAAGGAAGCGGATGTCGTCCGCGGTCACGGTCTTGCCGTCCTCGCAGCGCAGCAGGTTTTCGAGCAAAATCCGCAGCGAAAACGGCAGCCGCGTCAGGTTCACGCCGGGCAGCGCGCTCAGCTTGTAGTAGTTCACCGTCTGCGCGCCGCTGGTGAGTGTGGCGGCGGCGGCAAAGCTGTTGGGGTGGGTAGCGTTCGGCATGGCGGTGCGTCTCCTTGTTCTTGTGGGAGCTGTTGCGTTGGCATCGGCTCGTTGGGAGCTGGATCGCTGCTGACCAGAGTGGGCGCGGCGAGTGACATCCGCGCCTGCGGCGGAGCTCTGCCGTGAGGCAGAGTCACTCAGGAAGCATTAGAAAATCAGAAGCCGGGAAGGGAGCTAGCTACGCCCGCGGTCATGCCGGCCACGGCGAAAGCGCTTGACGCGGGGGGCGCGTACAGGCACGCAGGGCGGGCTCGCGGCAGGGCGGGACATAGAAAAATTGTACTCCCGCCGCCGCACTTTCATCACAGTTCGCCGGCGTGGTAGCGGGTCCGTTTGGCGGTCGTACCCTCCGGGGCTAAAACCCTGGATCATTCTTTCCCTTGTTACGGACGAGCGAAAGCTCATCCCCTGCAAGGCAAAAGCAAACTGACCCACTACCCCGGCGTGTGGTCAGGCACCTTTAGGTTGCGGCCCATCCCAGCCGCCCCGGGCGGCATCTCATGACTCTGCACCACGACGGAGTACACGCGCATGACACCCCTCGACCTTGGTCCTCTCGACCTTAGAACGGCAAGCCCTATGAAGACCCTTCGCCCCGCACTCGCGCTGGCCGCGCTGCTCGGCTGCAGCCTCGCCTTCCCGGGCCTCGGCTGCAAGAGCAACGCCCCCGCGCCCATCGTCACGGGAACCGACAGCGGCGACCCCGGCGATGGCAACCTCGCGCCCGTCGCCGGCCAGACCGCGGTGCTCGGCCAGAGCTCCTCCTACGCGCCGCAGCAGAGCGGTGAGAGCTACGCGCCCGGCCAGCAGGCCCCCGCGCCCATCGTCCGCGGCAGCAACGACACCGCCTACAACAACGACGCCTACGACAACACCCAGTACGCCAGCCCCGACGAGCAGGCCGGCGCCGAGGCGCTGGCCGACCAGCCGCCGCCGCCGCTGCCCGACTACGACCAGCCCCCCGATCCCGAGCCCGACTACATCTGGACCCCCGGCTACTGGGCCTACGGGCAGAGCGGCTACTACTGGACGCCCGGCGTCTGGGCCCCGCCGCCCTACTACGGCGCGCTCTGGACCCCACCCTACTGGGCCTACGACGGCGGCCACTACCGCTTCCATCGCGGCTACTGGGGCCCGCACATCGGCTACTACGGCGGCATCGACTACGGCTTCGGCTACATCGGCATCGGCTACTTCGGCGGCTACTGGCGCGGGCATGACTTCTACTACAACCGCCAGGTCAACAACGTCGGCCATGTGAACAACAGCTACGTCTACAACCGCCCGGTGGTCTACAACAACACGCACTACGGCGCGCAGCCGCAGAACCGAGTCAGCTACAACGGTGGTCGCGGGGGCATCAGCGCGCGCCCGCAGCCGGCCGAGCTCGCCGCCGCGCACGAGTACCACACCCCGCCGGTCGCCGCGCAGACGCAGGTTCGCACCGCCGCGGCGCAGAACCGTTCGCAGTCCTTCGCCGCCAACCACGGCCGCCCCGCCGAAGCCGCCGTGGCCCGTCCGCCGATCGCCGGTCGCATCGCCGAGCCGCCCGCCCCCGCCGCCGCGCAGATCCAGCGCGGCCAGCAGGCCCGCGAGCAGCTACAGCAGCGCCCTGCTGCCGAACAACAGCGCAACGTGCCGGAACAGCAGCGCAACGCCACCGAGCAGCAGAGGAACGGCCCGGAGCAGCAGAGGAACGGCCCGGAGCAGCAGAGGAACGGCCCGGAGCAGCAGAGGAACGGCCCGGAGCAGCAGCGCAACGTGCCGGCCCCGCAGCAACAGCACGCCGCTGCACCGGAGCGCGCCCAACCCGCGGCCCTCGCGCATCCTCAGCCCGCCGCGCATGTAGCGCCCGAGGCACGGCCAGCGCCGGAAGCACGGCCTGCACCTCAGCCTCGGCCCGAAGCAGCGCGGCCCACACCCGCGGCCAGGCCAGCGCCGGAAGCACGGCCTGCACCTGAGGCCCGTCCAGCACCTGCGGCTCGCCCGGCCGCGCCGGCACCGCACCCAGCGCCGGCATCGCATCCCGCAGCCGCTCCGCACCCTGAGGCACCGCACGACGACGCCCACCCGCGCTAATCTCTAGTCTCTAACCCCTCGCCAACTGCACCAGCAGCACTGCGTTCAGCGCCACAATAATGCCCGCCACCAGCCAGCCGGCCGCGCGGGTGCGCGGTGCGCTGGCGAAGCCGCCCATCACGCTGTGCCGGTTGGTCAGCAGCAGCAGCGGAATGAGCGCCGCCGGCAGCGTGAAGCTCAGCAGCACCTGCGAGTCGTTCAGGATGCGCAGCGGGTCGCTGCCGATGCCGATCACCACCAGCGCCGGCACCACCGTGATGAAGCGGCGCAGGAAGATCGGGAACTTGATGTCGAGGAAGCCCTCGATGATGACCTGGCCGGCCATCACGCCCACCGTGGAGCTCGACAGCCCGCTGCACAGCAGCGCCACCGCGAAGACGGTCGCCGCGCCCCCGCCCAGCAGCGGCCCCAGGGTGTGGAAGGCGTCCTGGATGGTCGGGTAGCTCGACGGCCCGCGATACAGCACCACCGCGGCCATCACGATCATGGCGGAGTTGATCAGCCACGCGCCGTTCATGGCGATGAAGACGTCCACCAGCTCAAAGCGCAGGTACTGGCGGAGCGTCGCCGGCCACTGCCGCGGCGGCCCCTGGGTTGCGGCCAACTCGGTCAGCCGCGGCTGCACCAGCGCGGAGTGCAGATAAATTACATGCGGCATCACGGTCGCGCCCAGCATGCCCACCGCGGCGAAGACGCTGCCGCCCAGCGCCTTGCGCGAGGCGAAGTCGAAGGTCGGCAGCACCGCCGCCACGAACGCGCGGTGCCAGTCCGGATGCACCAGCAGCACCTCGAAGCCGTAGCACAGCCCGATTACGCCGACGAAGGCCATGATGCCGCGCTCCAGCCACTGGAAGCCGGCCAGGTCCAGCGCCAGGATGGCGAACACCACCACCGTCGCGACCGCGGCCGCGATCAGCAGCCCCGCCACCGGCGCGATGCCGTGCGCCAGCAGCGTCGGCCCGATCAGCAGATCCAGCCCCAGCGCCGCGCCCAGAAACTCGGCCATGTCGGTCGCCACCGCGGAGACCTCCGCGCACAGCCACAGCGTCACGCTGGTGCGCCGGGAGAAATGCTTGCGGCAGTTCTGCGGCAGCGTCAGCCCGGTCACGATGCCCAGCTTCGCCGCCAGGTACTGGATCAGGATGGCCATCGCGTTCGACCACAGCAGCACCCACAGCAGGCGATAGCCGAACTGGCTGCCGCCCAGGATGTTGGTGGCGAAGTTGCCGGGATCGATATACGCCACGCTGGCCACGAAGGCCGGCCCGAAGTAGCTCCACACCTGGTCGCTGCGGAAGGAAGGGCGCTTGGGCGTGCCCGCATCCAACAGCCCGGCGCTGCCGGCTGCCGTCGCCGCCGGAGACTGCGCCAGCTGCTCCGACGCGTCCGGCTCCGACGCCATGCGCTCGGCTACATTGTCCTGGTCGTGGAAGGCAGCGGATCGCTGCGGCGGTTGCTCAGCCATCGCTCCCGATTATAAGTTGCTGCCTTGAACACTGGCCCCCGGCAAAGCACTGTCATCCAATACGGAAAAGCTTTGACGCAAAGTGCGCAGGGTTGAACGCCAGGTTTCGCCACGGCAGCCGTGGCGAGACCTGGCCTACTCCGCGGACTTGGCGTCAAGGCCTGCAAAGGCTTGTGGAGTCGAGGCACTCAGTGCAGCATCACGCTGCGGCCCGCGTCGCTGGTCGCCACCTGCAGCAGCGCCTGCCCGTTCACCTTCGGGTTCTCGGTGCTGTACATCCGCACCACCGCGCCCACCGGCACATACACATGCAGCACGCCGGTGATGGGCACGCGGTACTGCGTATCGCCGAAGCGCACCTCGCGCTCCTGCGTGGTGAAGTTGACGAAGGTCATATACACCGTCGCCGGGGCCTTCGCGCTGTGCGAGACAGCCAACGGGTCGGTGTACTTCGGGGTAGCGGCGGCCGCGGCCAACGGCGCGGCAAGGGCGGAGGCAAGGACACAAACAGATACAAGCGAACGCATAGCGGTTCTCTCCTGAACGACGATCTCGAGAGGACCTCTGCCATGGTTCAGAGATGCTCTGTGTGTTCAGGGATACGCCCGCGCCGTTGCATCGGTTCCACGGTTCCATTGCATTTTTGTAAAACATCGCGCTGAAAGAGGCCCAGAAAACCTATGCCCAAATTTTGCTTTGAAGGGGCGGGACTTCCGTCCCGCCGTAGATGGTCGGCAACTGTAGATGGTCGGCAACGACTGGGCTTTAGCCCCGGAGGGAAAGGATGCTTGAGCGATCTCCCCGTATGCAGAGCTGCCCTTAGCTGCCCGTCGACCCGAAGCCGCCCTCGCCGCGCGGCGTCTCGGCCAGCCGGTCGGTCTCCTCGAACACTGCCTGGATGCGCTCTACGACACGCAGCTGCGCGATGCGATGGCCGGGCGCGACCGTCTGCGGCTCCGCAGCCAGGTTCGTGAGCACCACCTTCAGCTCACCGCGATAGCCCGGGTCGATCACCCCGGCCAGTGTGGTGATGCCGCGCACGGCCAGGCCGGAGCGGTCCTCCACCAGCGCGCCATGGCTGCTGGGCAGCTCCATCGCGAGCCCCGTGCGCACCACCTGCGTGCAGCCCGGCCGGCCCGCCGGCGCCAGCGTCGCCGCCTCCGCCGCGAACAGGTCCGCGGCCAGGTCGCCGTACGGCCCGCTGTGCGCATAGCGCGGCAGCTGCGCGGAGGCCAGCAGCCGCTGCACCCGTATCTTCGGCTGTCCATCGTTGCCTGTGGGGTTGCCTGTCGCCATCGTTGCAGTGTACGCAACTTCGTATACGCATTCATGCGCCCAAATCGGTACAACCCGTGCCTGCATATCCACAAGAAATTTTCCGTGCACCCGCGTTCCACGCAAATCTGCTGTCGCATCTTAACCAGCATGCTGCCTGTAACCCTGCACGGAAACCGAGGCCCTCTGGTCGTGCTGTTGCACTGGCTGGGCGGCAGCGGACGAACCTGGAACGAGACCGCCGAACGGCTCGCGGCGCTGGGCCTGCGCACCGCCGCACTCGACCTCCCCGGCTTCGGACAGGCCGTCGATATACCCGGCTACTCCACCGCGGCGATGGCCGGCGCCGTACTCGCAACCCTGCGCACCCTTCGCGCTGAAGATCCCGCTCCCGCCGACGCGCCGGCCACGCCCTGGCTGCTCGCCGGCCACTCCATGGGCGGCAAGGTGGCCACGGCGCTCGCGCGCACCGCCATGGGCCCGGCCGCGCACCCGGAGCTCGCCGGCCTCGCCGGACTCATACTGGTGAGCCCGTCGCCGCCCGGCCCCGAGCCCATGAAGGACTCCAAGCGCGCCGACCTGCTGCAGTCCCTCGGCCTTAGCTCCGGCGACGCCGACGAGGACCTACGGCGCGCCTTCGCCTTCCTCGACGACAACACCGGCAAGCTCGCGCTCGACCCCGCCCTGCGCCAGGCCGCCGTCGCCGACGTGCTGCATATGAGCCGCGCCGCCTTCACCGAGTGGCTCGAGCTGGGCAGCCGCGAAGACCACTCCGCCCGCATCGGCGTGCTGCCCCTGCCCGCGCTGGTCATCGCAGGCCGCGAGGAGTCCGCGCTCGGCCCACGCGCCCAGCGTGAGCACATGTTGCCCCACCTGGCCGAGGCCGAGCTGGTGGAGCTGGAGCGCTGCGGCCACCTCGCGCCGCTGGAGCGGCCCGGCGAGCTCGCCGAACTCATCGCCGGCTTCGCCCGCAGGCTCGCGCAGCGGCAGCCCGCACTGATGCCCACGCCGCCTACGCGCGCGCTCTCAGCGGAGTTCACCGCCATCCTCAACGGCCCGCGCACCTCGCCGCACACCCGCGCCGTGCTGGAGGCGCGGCTCGCGCCGGACGCAACCCCCGGCGCCGATGCGGCCGGCCCCTTCGAGCCCGCCCAGCTGGCCACGCTGCGCGCGCTGGTGGCGTGCGTCGTCCCCGACGCCGGCTTCGACCTCACCGCGCGCCTGTGCCACGCGCTCACCGCCGGCCCCGGCAAAGGCTGGCGCTTCGACACCCTGCCGCCCGACGTCGAGGCCTGGCGCATCGGCCTGGCCTCGCTCGACGCCGCCGCCCGCGGCACCCACGGCGTGGCCTTCGTCGCGCTCTACCCCGCGCTGCAGCAGGAGCTGCTGCAGCGCGCCCAGGAGGGTGCGCTCGGCCGCAGCCTGCTCGGCGCCATCGGCGTCGGCGAGTCCGCGCAGCTCTTCTCCGCGCAGCAGATGCAGCACTGGTTCGAGGAAGTGCGCGGCCTGCTCGCCACCCTCTACACCGCCGACCCGCGCACCTTCGAGCGCATCGGCTTCACCGGCTTCGCCGACCAGGAGCTCACCCCCGCGCTGCCTATGCACGGCCCCATGCCCACGCCGGTGTTCAGCCTCGACGAGATGGACGCTGAGATCGAGGCCGAGGAGCAGGCCGCGTGAGCCGTCCCCAGAACTCCCGAGATGTACGGCTGGCCGGCCTGGCGCGGCCGTCGAGCAGCATGGGCCCGTCCAGCGGCGCGGAGCGGGCGCCCGCCGCGCCCAAGGAGTTCGCGCGGCTGCGCGCCTCCATGCGCCGCATCCCGGAGGACGAGCCGGCCGACGCGGTCGTCATCGGCACCGGCGCCGGCGGCGCGCCGCTGCTGGCACGCCTCGCCGAGGCCGGCATGCACGTGGTCGCGCTGGAGGCCGGGCCCTGGTGGGAGTCGCCCGCCGACGACTTTGCCACCGATGAGCTCGATGCCGCCAAGCTGTACTGGCTCGACGAGCGGCTCTCCGCCGGCGACACTCCGGAGGCCTTCGGCAGCAACAACAGCGGCACCGGCGTCGGCGGCAGCATGCTGCACTGGGGCGCGTTCGTCCCGCGCGCCGACCCCCGCGACCTGCGCCTGGCCACCGAGGCCGACCCCTCCAACGGCAAAGGCGGCAACGGCAAGCCCTCCAACGGCAAGTCCACGCGCGCCGGCGGCATCGCAGACTGGCCGCTCAGCTACGACGATCTGGTGCCCTACTACGAGCAGGTGGAGCGCTTCCTCGGCGTCAGCGGCCCGGAGAGCTACCCCTGGGACCCCGCGCGCCGCTACCCCAACCCGCCGCTCGCCATCAACGCCCCCGGCCGGCTGATGCAGCGCGGCTTCGCGGCGCTCGGCATGACCGCCAGCGCCGCGCCCATCGCCGCGCTCTCCGTTGCCGACGGCGAGCGCCGCCCCTGCGTCCATCGCGGCTTCTGCCATCAGGGCTGCCGCAACGGCGCCAAGGCCTCCATGGACGTCACCTACCTGCCCGCCGCCGTGCGCGCCGGCGCGGAGCTGCGTCCGCTCTGCTTCGCCCACGGCTTCGAGCGCGACCCCGAGGGCCGCATCGCCGCTGTGCTCTATACCGACTCCACCGACCCGGAGCGTCCTACGCTGCGCCGCCAACGCTGCCGCGCCGTCTTCCTCTGCGCCGGCGCCATCGAGACCCCGCGCCTGCTGCTGCACACCGGGCTCGCCAACGGCTCCGGCCAGGTGGGCCGCAACTTCATGGCCCACGTCGCCACCCAGGTCTGGGGCACCTTCGAGCAGCCCGTCCACATGGACCGCGGCTTTCCCGCCACCGTCATCTCCGAGGACACCCTGCGGCCGGAGGGCGTGCACGCCCCCGGCGGCTACATCGTGCAGTCCCTCGGCGTGCTGCCGGTCACCTTCGCCCGCCAGGTAGCGCGGGGCCGCGGCCTGTTCGGCGCCGCGCTCACCGGCTACCTCGACCGCTACAACTACGTCGCCGGCATCGGCATCAACGGCGAGTGCCTGCCTTCACCCCGCAACTTCGTCGAGCTCTCCGACGAGACCGACGCCCGCGGCCTGCCCAAGCCGCGCATCCAGTTCAGTTACGGCCAGTCCGAGCTCGAGCTCGCCGACCACGCCGGCCGCCTGCTCACCGCCGCCTGGCAGGCCGCCGGCGCCACCGACATCTGGACCTTCCAGCGCTCCGCCCACATGCTCGGCACCTGCCGCATGGGCGCCGACCCCGCCGCCTCCGTCGTCGACCCCTTCGGCCGCTCCCATGAGATCGACAACCTCTGGGTCGCCGACAACTCCGTCTTCCCCAGCTCGCTCGCCGCCAACCCGGCCCTCACCATCATGGCGCTCAGCCTGCGCACCGCCGACGCCTTCCTGCATGCGTCAAGCAACTAACGAAGAACCGGCGACCGTCGCGCGCTCGTCGAGCGGAACAGGAACACCGTCAGCACCGCGATCGGCGGCTCCAGCGGATGGCGGAAGCGCGGCTGCACCGTCACCACGTAGTACACCAGCGGCACCAGCGCGAAGGCCAGCGCGAACAGCCCGGCACCCTCCACCCGCCGGCGCAGCATCAGCCCCAGCCCCAGCAGACCGCACAGGCTGATCAGGCTGTAGCTGAGCTGGCGCAGATACTCCATCCCCGGGTGCCGGTCCGGCGGATGCGGCGTGCCGTCCCAGAAGAACAGCACGCGGTCCAGCGTCCAGCGCGCAAACAGCGCCGGCCGCGCGCGCAGCCGCGCCATCGCCTCCGCGCCACGCGCCTTGGCATAGGCCACCTCGCCCATGCGCACATAGCGGCGAAACTCCGGGTCGCCCGGCCATAGCGGCATCGCCGTCCCCCAGGGCAGGCCGTCGTTGGATTCGAGCGAGCTCTGGTACAGCTCCACGCCGAAGTTCGCCCGCGTGGGCACGAAGGCATGCAGCGCGCGCTCATTGCGCAGCACCCACGGCGTCAGCACCAGCGCAAACACCACGCAAGCAAGCACAGAGCCGCCAAGCACACCCCAAAAGCCCGACTGGCCGTCGCTCGTCTGAAGCCTGGACCCTAAAGCCTTCTGGACCCTGGCCCCTGGGGCCTGGACCCTGATCCACGGCCACGCGATCCACACCAGCGTCCCCGGCAGGCACAGCAGCAGCGACGCATTCGAGAGCGCCACCAGCCCCCACAGCGCACCAAACCACACCCAAAGCCCAACCGCCGGCGCCTCCAGGGAGCCCGAAGCTTCAGCCTCGGGTCTCATGGCTCCGATTGGGATCTGGGCTTTAGCCCCTGGGGCAGGCTCCCCGTCGCCGACCCCGCGCAGCTTCAACGCCAGCGCCAGCGTCCACGTAAACAGGAACGCCGAGAGCGACATCTCCCAGATCCAGTGCACCGCATACTGCATCGCCGCCGGATACAGCGCCCACAGCCACGCCGACCACAGCGCCACCGGCGTCGCTGTCTCGCGCCCGAAGAACCTGCCCGACCGCCGCGCGATCCCCTGGGCATCGAAGCAGCGCGCGGCGATCGCATACACCGGCACGACGATCCCGGCCGAAAACACACTGTTCACCACCAGCAGAAACAGCGCCGCGCCGTTGCTGTAGATGCCGAACAGCTGGAAGCTCAGCGCCATCAGCAGCGGATAGAGCGGCGGCGTCCACGCCGTCGGCCCGGAAGGCCCGTTGAACGGGTTGGCGTAGCCCTGCCCCAGCACCAGCGAGCGCGCGATCCGCCCCATCTCCCAGCCAAAGCCGAAGTGGTCCATCGGCACCCGGATGCGGTAGGTGTGCCCCACCAGGATCACCGCCACGCGCACCCCAAACGCGACCCAGAAGATGGGCCACGCAGCGCGGAACAGCTGCCGATTGTCAGTGCGTATCATCCCGCTCAGTCTACCCATCGCAGGATCGGCCCGCATGTAGGAAGCGAACCCCTTGTGTGGAGTGGAAGTTAGTGGTCAACTCCATTTGAAGCGGCAGGATGCAATCACAGCAGCCAGCGACGGAGATAGAAATGTCGGACAGCCACTTTCAAGACGACGAGATCCAGCGGCATCTGCGCGAGACATCCAGCAAACGAAAGAATATCGACTACGACCGACTTATAGCTCATGAAGGAGCTTAAGACCCTCGCCTTACGCGGCGATCAAGCTGAGTTTGAGGCGAAGATGTTGGCTGCGGGGATTCGACCGGGATCGGAGCAGTGGACGAAGGCTATGCTTGCTTATCAAGCGTTTCGGCAGTCGCGCTGAGTTCCTCAAGCCACGCCTTGCGCTTGTCGGGAGCCATCTCGCCCAAAGCATCTTCCACGACATCGAACAGGTCGCAGAGTGCCTGCTCCGGGGACGCGGAAGCCGCTTTCTCTTTGTGGCTGTTCGGCGGATGCGCGGCAGTCGCCATGATGCCTCCCCTGACTCCAAATCCGCACAAATCGCGGCTGGTATCCGAATATTAGCACCGATACGCCCGCCGCCGGTTGACCCCCACCCCCCATTCCCGGTACACTCGTAGAGTTTGGCAGTGCGGTCTTGACCCATCGGACTGCAAGGGCCGGAGAGCTTCGCGCTCGCACCCGCCTCCCCCGACAAGACATTCTGACGTTCCTTCAGGAAAGCGGCCGCGGCCTTCTGCGCGCCGCCAAGAGGTTTCAAGCCATGTACGCAGTCATCAAGACCGGCGGAAAGCAGTACCGCGTCGCCCCCGGCGACACTCTCCGCATCGAGAAGTCCGAGCACCACGACGGCGCCATCGAGTTCTCCGACATCGTCGCCGTCAGCACCGAGGCCGGCAGCTTCGCCACCGACCTCAGCGGCGCCAAGGTCACCGCCGAGGTCCTCAGCGAGGGCCGCGGCGACAAGATCCTCGTCTTCCACTACAAGCGCAAGAAGCAGTACAAGAAGCTCCAGGGCCATCGCCAGAGCTTCCTCGAGGTGAAGATCAAAGAGATCTTCGTCGGCAACTTCAGCTACAACAGCTAACCTTCCGCCGGTGCACCCCGGCACACAAGAGGCACACCATGGCACATAAAAAAGGTCTGGGCAGCTCCAAGAACGGCCGCGACTCCAACGCCCAGCGGCTCGGCATCAAGCGCAGCGACGGCCAGGTCGTCACTGGCGGCAGCATCCTCGTCCGCCAGCGCGGCACACCGCACAAGCCCGGCCTCAACGTCGGCCGCGGCTCCGACGACACCCTCTACGCCAAGGTCTCCGGCGTGGTGAAGTTCCAGAACCGCGGCCAGCAGGGCCGCTTCGTCAACGTCATCGCGGCCGAAGTCACCTCCGTCCCCGCGTAACGAACCCAAAACAGATCGTCTCAAAGCAGAAGGCCCCGCTGAACCGCAGCGGGGCCTTCTGCTTTCTGCAACTTCATGCTTTAGTGACGACCGCCGCCGCCGCGACCACCGCCACCACCGTGGCCGCCGCCCTGTGCGCCCGCGCTGTGCTCTCCCGCAGCGCTGTGGCCGGCATTGCCCATGTGGCCCTGTCCGTCGCGCGCCTCATTGCCCTGGAAGTGGCTGAACGCATGGTCGCCGCGGCCCGGCATCGGCCCCGCGTAGCCATTGTGGGGATCGTAGCGATTGTCTACGTGGCCATAGAAGCCGCGCGGCCCATGGAACCACGGCCCCGCGCCCATGAACCGTCCGCCCACAAACCAGTCCGGCCCATAGTAGCCATAGGGCGAGCAGTTGTACGGGGAGTAATCGTAATAGCCGTAGGGACACTCCGGCGCCACACCGATCCCCAGCGTAATCTGCGCCGGCGCAACCGTCGCCCCTGCCAGCAATGCAGAGCCCACCGTAGCCAGCGTAAGAGCCTTCAACGTCGAAATCCGAAACTTCATCCTGGACATACTTGTTCCTCGATTCTTCTTCTACTCGAGTTGAAGTATGCGCCTCGCGCGCGGCCATGACTGAGCCGCATTGCTCTAAACACTCACTGCGAATAGGCAGAACTCACTTGCCCGGCAACGGCCAGCTCTTGCGCTCAATCACAAACGTGTCCCGCGTCGTGCAGTAGCCGCCCCCGCCGTGCATCCTGCCGATCAGCCGCATCCGCGCCGGGTCGATGTGCAGCCGCGCCAGGTCCTCGAACGCACTGGCCCGCACATGCGCATAGACCACCTTCGCCAGCACGATCGTGCTGCTGCCGCCCGGCGAGAGCTCCTGCCACAGCCGGCACTCCAGCGCTACCGGCGAGCCCGCGATCCGCAGCACATCCACCACCGCGCAGCCGGCCAGCGCCAGCCCCGCCAGCCCGGTCTCATCCACGCCGCGCGGCGCATTGGTCGCGGTCACGTTCATCGCCTCGGCCAGCTCCTCCGGCACCATGTTCACCACGAACTCGCCCCGCGCACGGATGTTGGCCAGCGTGTCCTTGCCCTCACGGTCCGGCGCGGCGGAGAAGCTGACCGCTACCACCGGCGGATCGCTCGACAGAATGTTGAAGAACGAGAACGGCGCCGCATTCAGCCCGCCGGCAGCGTCCTTGGACACCACCCACGCGATCGGCCGCGGCAGCACCACGCTGGCCAGCAGCTTGTACACATCGCCCTTGGCCATCGCGCCCAGGTCGAAGTGCGCGAATGCGTCGTCCGGCGCTGCGTTCCCCGTCGCTGCGTTCCCCGTCGCCGGCGTATCGTCGGTCATCCTTGCCCGCTCCTCCATCATCGTTACCCTTGCCCCTCTGCGCTCGCCACCACCGGCTTGCCCTTGTCGTTCCAGGCCAGCCGAGCCGCCGGCGTCTCATGGTCGTGCGTAAACAGCACCAGCCAGCGCTCCGCGATGGCCCTCGCCAAAAAGCGTTTGCGCTCCTCGATCACACGCAGCGGGTCCAGGTCGAAACCCATGCACCAGGTCGGCTCCAGGTGCCGCGTCGTCGGCATCAGGTCGCTCACATAGCAGGCATGCTCGCCGGCGCCGCCGTGCGCGCGCGCCTCCATGTGCACCGCCAGCATGCTCGCGGTGTGCCCGGGCAGCGTCTCCACCCACACCCCCGGTACGATCTCCGCCTGCGTCTGCACCGTCACCGGCGGCAGCGGCGGGCCCTCCGCATTCAAACCGCGCAGCCGCGCATCGTCCGCGGTGTAGCCGCCCGCGCCGCCCAGGTCCAGCAGCGTCATCTGCCCGCTCGCGATCGCCGGGTCGTAGTTCGGACCCAGGTAGCTCACGCGGTCGCGCTCCAGCTGCCGGCGCCCATGCGCCAGCTCGCCGGCGGCCGCATAGTAGCGCGCATTCGGGAAGGTCGGCGTCACCCGCCCGTCGGCGTGCCGGGTCGTGTTCCAGCCGCAGTGGTCCCAGTGCAGGTGGGTGTTGATCACATGGGTCACCTCTTCGGCGCGCACGCCGGCCGCGGCCAGGCTGGCCGGCAGCTGCTCCTGGTTGCCCACAAACTCCCGCTGCTTCGCCGTCAGCTTGTTGCCCAGTCCGGTCTCGATCAGCACCACCGCCCGGCCGGTCCGCACCACCACCGAGTTCAACCCCAGCCGCACGCGGTTGTCCACATCGCTGGCCATGCGCTGCCGCCACAGCGTCTTCGGCACCACACCGAACATCGCGCCGCCGTCCAGCAGAAAGCTGCCATCGCTGCACAGCGTCAGCTCATGCTCGCCGACGCTATGCCGGCCCCGCACCAGCGGCTCTGTCCCCAGCTCTGCCGTCCCCAACGCCACCGGTCCCGGCCCTGCGCTCATAGGCACAAGTCTAGAGCATTAGGCCTCGACCGGGCCGCCCAGCAACTCCGCCGCCGCGCCTTCGCTCTCCTGCACCAGCGCCCCGGGCGAGTCCGCGATCATCTCCATCGTCCGCGCCTCCATCGTCATGGTGTCGCCCAACTGCTCGGCCAGCGCCGAGTCCAGCGCCGCCGAAGCCGCCGCCACCTGCGCCGCCGGCGAGTCCAGCGCCACGGCCGCCGCCACCGCCGAAGGCACCCGCTTCAACTGGTAGCAGCTCCGGCACAGCACAGGCCTGCCCTGCGTCGGCTTGAACGGCACCGTCGTCTCGATCCCGCACGCCGAGCACTCCGTCTTGGTCTCGGTGCGCGAGAGCGGCAACGCCGCGGCGCCCGGCTTCGCCGGCCGGCCCATTCCGTCGCGCTTCGCCTTGCACAGCTTGCACCGTTTGGGGTCGTTCTTGAACTGCTTGTCGTAAAAGAACAGTTGCTCGCCTGCTGTAAAGACGAAATCGTTGCCGCAGTCCATACACTTTAAATATCGGTCTTCAAATTGCATCGCACCCTCTCCCATCGTTCGGGATTAGGTTTGAATCGCAACCCGGCTCTTGTCTTGGAATCTTCCAGGGTCGCGTTCAAGCCTGATTTTGCTACCTGCTCTGCGGGGCCCGGTGCTTCCATCCTCCCGTCGCCCTCCGCGAATTCCGCAAGGTCGCATGCACAGGGGGATGTTCCTGCTTCGCGGATAGGACGCCGGAAAAGCCGTGGCGCGTTCTCCGCCTTCGAACGTGTAGTGCTGGAAACGTGTACTGCTACAAACGCCGCGCTGCGCTCCGGCGGGTACGAAAGGCCTGCGCGGCGCGGTACGCGCTTGTCGGCAAAAATTGACAATCACTGCCGCGGGCGTCCGTTCTATCACGAAGGCAGCGGCCAGAGCTGTCGTGAAGCCGACATTGTCTGTCGATTTCACTCCCGCTTTGATCCGCTGCCCTTGCCTTGCGAAAAACCGCCGACCGGAGACTGCCGGCTCAGTCCTGCTCCTTGCGTACCTTCTTGCGATTGCGCTTGCGCGCCAAGGCTTCCTTCACCCGCTTCTTCTCACCCGGTTTCAGGTAAAAAGAGTGGCGTTTGACCTCCTTGATGATGTCTTCGGTCTGCACCTTACGTTTGAACCGGCGCAGCGCATTCTCAAGGGGTTCGCCCTCCTGCACTCGAACCTCTGCCAATGGAAATACACCTCCAAACCTGCCCAACTGGCTAGCCTCCATGATACCGCCCGGCGGCCTCGGCTGCGCGGAAAATCCCCTCCGGGCCGGGCGTTTTTACCCTGCGCAACGGCGCTTCCGTCGCTCCAGGACACATCTGCCGGCCACGCTTACCCACGCCCCGGCGGCATATGCCTTCCGGCCACCGGCTACACTCTCGGGATATGCTTCGCAGCTTCCGCGGCCACACCCCCACCGTCCCCGCCACCTGCTACATCGACCCCTCCGCCCAGCTGCTGGGCGACGTCACCCTCGGCGACCACTGTTCGGTCTGGCTCAACGCCGTCCTGCGCGGCGACGTCCACTCCATCCGCCTCGGCCCCGGCACCAATGTGCAGGACTGCGCCGTTCTCCACGGCATGCGCGGCCTGCACCCCGTCGTCATCGGCGCCGGCTGCACCATCGGCCACAACGCCACCGTGCACGGCTGCACCCTGGAGGACGACGTCCTCATCGGCATGGGCGCCCTCGTGCTCAACGGCGCGCACATCGGCGCCGGCTCCATCATCGCCGCCGGCGCGCTGGTGCCGGAGGGCATGGTGGTGCCGCCGCGCTCGCTCGTCGCCGGCCTGCCCGGCAAGGTCCGCCGCCCCACCACCGACGCCGACCTCGCCCTCATCCGCCGGTACGCCGCCAACTACCTCGACTACACCCGCACCTACCTCGCCGAGCTCCGCTAGACCGCCACGGATTTGGGTGCCCCATCCTCGACCGGCAGCTTTATCGCCGGGCAGGGTGGGGTATCGCTTGCGGTAGCAAGCGACCGTTCTCCTCTTCTCTGACCGCCATGCCGGTTCGATAGACTAAACCTCTATGAGCAACACCGATCCCTCGTCCGGGAAGACGCCCGCGCGACCCACCCTGAAGGCCGTGCGCGGCACCCGCGACCTGCTCCCCGCCGAGACCCCGCTCTGGAACCACGTCGAGGCCACCGCCCGCGCCGTCTTCGCTCGCTATGGCTTCGGCGAGATCCGCACCCCCATCTTCGAGGACACCAGCCTCTTCGCTCGCGGCGTCGGCGAAGAGACCGACATCGTCAGCAAAGAGATGTTCACCTGGGAGGACCGCGCACGCGCTGCAAGCGAAAAAGCGCAGCAGCTCACGCTCCGCCCCGAGAACACCGCCGGCGTCGTTCGCGCGGCCATCGAGCACAAGCTCATCGAGACCGGCGCGCTGCAGAAGCTCTACTACATCGGCCCGCAGTTCCGCCGCGAGCGCCCGCAAAAAGGCCGCTACCGCCAGTTCTGGCAGATCGGCGCCGAGGTCCTCGGCGCGCCCAGCTCCGGCGCCGAGTCCCCGCTGCGCGACGCCGAAATCCTGGAGATGCTGGCCGCGTATCTGAACGAACTCGGCGTCCGCGACTGGAAGCTCGAGCTGAACTCCGTCGGCAGCGCCGACGACCGCGCCCGCTACAACGCCGCCCTGCGCGAGGCGCTGCAGCCCGTCAAGCACCTGATGTGCGAAGACAACCAGCGCCGCGCCGAGACCAATCCGCTGCGCGTGCTCGATTCCAAAGACGAAGCCGATCAGGCCATCATCGACGCGCTGCCCAAGATCGCCGACTTCCTCTCGCCCGACTCGCGCGCCCACTTCGACGCCGTGCTCGCCGCGCTCGACGCCTGTTCGGTCGCCTACACCCTAAACCCGAGATTGGTCCGCGGCCTCGACTACTACACCCGCACCACCTTCGAGTTCACCGTGACCACCGGCCTGGGCACGCAGAACGCTCTGCTCGGCGGCGGCCGCTACGACGGTCTCAGCGAGATGCTCGGCGGCCCGCGCGCCCCCGGCATCGGCTTCGCCATCGGCGAAGACCGCCTCATCCTCACCCTGCAAGCCCAGGAAGAATTGGGTGCCCCATCCTCGACCGGCAGCTTCACCGCCGGGCAGGGTGGGGTAGGGGGAACGAAGAAACTCGACGCCTACATCGCCCCGCTCTCCCCCGCGCAGAACCCCGCCGCGCTCGCGCTCGCCAAGGAGCTCCGCGCCGCCGGCCTCACCGTCGAAGTCGGCGAGGGCAGCTTCAAACTCCGCAAGAGCTTCGACATCGCCGACTCCCTCGCCCGCCACATCCTCCTGCTCGGCGAAGACGAGCTCGCCACCGACACCGTCACCGTCAAGACCTTCGCCACCGGCGAGCAGAGCAAGGTGGAGCGCACAGCGCTGATCGCGGCACTTCGCCCTTGAATATGGGCCTCTTGAGGCAGATACTTTCAGCATGGCGACTTCGCCCCAACTCGGAGCAGTAGATCCAACGCAGCCTTCATCCACTCGACGCAAGCACACCCGTGAAGAGATGCTGGCGATCTTCCGCGCTGCCCGCGAAGAGGTGCAGTCTCACAACCCTGAGGGACGCGACATCCTAGCCGAGTTCCTGGCGGAACGCCGCGAGGCTGGCGCGCGTGGCGAATGAAGCTGTAATCGACAGCTCCGTTGTTTTGGCAATCCTCAAAAACGAGACGATCGACGAGCAGGCATATTCCATTGTCGATGGTGGCGTAATGAGCGCTATAAATGTGGCTGAGGTTTACACCAAGCTTTCAGACTTTCGCATGATCACCGCTCATCGGGTCGATATTTTGCTTGGAGCGCTGGATCCAATTGAGCCCCTTACAACCTCTCAAGCCCGTGCTGCTGGCTTCATGAGAGAACGCACCCGGCACGCCGGTCTCTCCCTCGGCGACCGCTGCTGTCTTGGCCTAGCTCTTGAGCTAGGCGCCGATGCCTATACCACGGAGCACGCATGGTCTCGCGTAGAGGTAGGCTGCCGAGTGCATCTCCTGCGCTAAGCCCCAATACCCCCGCCGTCCTCTTCCGCTCAGGCAGCGGATGCCGGCAGCCTTCGACAGGCAGCCCACTCCCGCGCTTCCGTACAATAGAACCATTGTGACCCTCGACTTTCTCGGCGCCCTTGAGCGCACCCACACCTGTGGCGAACTCCGTTCCTCCAACGCCGGCCAGACCGTTACCCTGATGGGCTGGGTGAACCGCCGCCGCGACCACGGCAACCTCATCTTCCTCGACCTGCGCGACCGCACCGGCATCACCCAGGTGGTGCTCGACAAGGAGGCCGCGCCCGTGGCCCACGCCAAGGCCGAGGCCGCGCGGCCGGAGTACGTCGTCGCCGTCACCGGCCGCCTCCGCGTCCGCGCCGCGGGCCTGGAAAACCCCAACATGCCCACCGGCCAGGTCGAACTGGTCGCCGCCGAGCTGCTGCTGCTCAACGACGCACGCACGCCGCCCTTCTCGCCCGCCGAAGACGCCATCGCCAACGAAGAGGTGCGGCTGAAGTACCGCTACCTCGACCTGCGCCGCGCCGAGATGCAGCGCAACTTCGCCGTGCGCAGCCGCGTCGCCATGGCCATCCGCAACTACCTCGCCGGCCAGGGCTTCCTCGAGATCGAAACCCCCTTCATGACGCGCAGCACCCCCGAGGGCGCGCGCGACTACCTCGTGCCCAGCCGCGTCCACCCCGGCCACTTCTACGCGCTGCCGCAGTCGCCGCAGATCTTCAAACAGCTATTGATGGTCTCCGGCTTCGACCGCTACTTCCAGATCGCCCGCTGCTTCCGCGATGAAGACCTCCGCGCCGACCGCCAGCCCGAGTTCACCCAGATCGACCTCGAGATGTCCTTCCCGCAGATGGCGACCATCTTCGCGACGACCGAAGGCTTCCTCCACGCCGCATTTTCCGCGGCTGGAATCAGCCTCGCAGCCGCACCCTTCCCCCACATCACCTACGACCAGGCCATCGCGCGCTACGGCATCGACAAGCCCGACATGCGCCTCCCAGAGATGATCAACTTTAGCGACCTCTTCACACCAGAGTTGCGTGAAAAACTCAAGATAGAACCGTCTCTGCCAATCCTGGGTTTCACAATTCCGAAAGCGGGCTTGAGTGGAACTGGGCACAAGGGCCTCAGCAACGAGATTCGCGCCGGATTCGGAGAGACTGGTCTAGACCTTCTCGACATTCGACGTTTGAACAACGCAGAAGAATTCAGGCCACTCGCCGAAGCCATCGGCAGGCGTATCCATAAGAACTATGCCGAGTTCCTGGGAGAAGACCCTCAGTTTTATGAATACAAAGAGAACCATCTTTCCGTCGTCATAACGCCCAAGCCAGGCACACCCGCGTTTTGGAACTACGACCCGCAGTGGATCTACAAACGCGCCGGCGCGCTGCGGCTGGAGCTCGCCAGGAAGTTCGCCGACAAACACCAGCTCTTCGAGCCCACCGGCGACCCCGCCCGCGACTTCCGCTTCCTCTGGGTCACCGACTTCCCCATGTACGAGTGGAACGAGGAGGCCAAGACCTGGGACGCCGCGCACCACCCCTTCACCTCGCCGCATGAGGACGACATCACCAGCGGCCGCCTCGTCGACGACAAGGGCGCGGTCCGCGCGCTCGCCTACGACGTCGTGCTCAACGGCACCGAACTCGGCTCGGGCAGCATCCGTATCCACCGCAAGGACGTGCAGCAGCAGATCTTCGCCTCGCTCGGCATGAGCGAGGCCGAAGCGCACGAGCGCTTTGGCTTCTTCTTAGACGCGCTCGAATACGGCACCCCACCCCACGGCGGCATCGCCCTAGGCCTCGACCGCATCGTGATGATCCTCGCCGGCGCCAACAGCCTCCGCGAAGTCATCGCCTTCCCCAAAACCGCCAAAGCCATCGACCTGATGGTCGACGCCCCCACGACGGTCAGCGACATCCAACTCCGCGACCTCAGCTTGCGTATAGTAACTCGTAGTTGATTTCTGGAAGAGGATCACCATGCACTGCGTTCGCGAGCCATTCAATATCGGAAAGCTCATCATCGAGAAGAACGTTATCGACGATTCTCCCGAGTATCAAAGGGAGTCTGGCGTTTGGGCACCCGAAAAACAACAACTCTTCCTTGATTCGATCTTCAACGGCTTCGACATTCCTAAAATTTATTTCCATGATTTGAGAGGAAAAGGTAAAAAGGCTCATTTCGCAGTCGTGGACGGAAAACAGCGGCTGCATGCGATCTGGGAGTTTGTAAATGGCAAATACGGACTGGCTGACGACTTCAAGATGCGAGACCCAGGAAACCGTGAACCACCGGCTCCGGGAAGCTCCTACAAAGACCTTTCTTTGGAGTGGCAAGAGCTCTTCAAATCGATGACTCTGGATATCGTCGTTCTTCAAAATGCAACTGTGGACGACATAGAAGACCTCTTTTCACGGTTGAACAATGGAGAGCCGCTAAACGCTGCCGAGAAGCGGAATGCAATCGGTGGAGAGATATGCAAGCTGATTCGCGGGGTCGCCAATCACAAATTCTTTGTAACAAAACTTCCATTCAGAAACGACAGGTACCAGTACTTTGAGCTCTCGGCGAAGCTGATCCTGATAGAAAAAAATCAGCTGAATGGCGGGGATTTTTTCTCAGACCTTAAGAAACGACACCTGGATCGTCTTGCCAAGGACGGCAAGCACGAGCCTGCACCCCAAATCGAAAAGCTCAAAGAGCGCGTGGAGAGCACTCTCAATCTATTGAACAAGGTCTTCTCTAATGAAGACCCGCTGCTTGGAAAGCAAGCTGCGATTCCCATGTACTACCTTTTCATCAAATTGATGGTTCAGGAATATGCCGGTCCGACGCTCTATGCAGCGCTGAAAAAATTCTTGGAAGATTTTACCGCTCGAAGAATTGAAGATCTCGATAAGCCGGAGGAAGATCGGGACCCCTATCTAACTGAGTTTGGCAGACTCTTGCAGCAGGGAACCAACGATATAAATAGCCTACGCAGCCGAGTTTCTACGCTACGAAGGTATTTCTTGATGTCCTATCCCGATGTCGCATTACGCGACCCGAAGCGTGAATTTACGGAAGAAGAGCGTCTCGCAATCTATATTCTCGGCGGAAAACGGTGCGGAGCGTGTTCGACTGAGTTCGCGGACATTACCGAGATGGAGGCGGATCATAAGAGACAGTGGGCATTCGGGGGAACTACTTCACTGAAAAATGGTCGGGCTCTATGCTCTACATGCAACAAAGCTGCCGCACAGAAGGTCAAATGAGCCGCTCAGACTCACCGCCACGGCTCGTGGTAGATTAAGTGCCTGAGTGCGACGAAGGGCCGAAGCTGGGCTAGAATAGCTCCAACCTTGGAGGTGCTTCATGGCGACTGTAGTCACCCCATCCGCAGCCATCCCCGTCGGCGTCCTCAAGACGTTCGGCGAGTTCGGCCCGATGTATGAAGTGCTTGGTCCCGCAGCTCGCGGCACCAAGGGTGAGATGGTCGCTATCCGTGTCTTCCATAGTGGCGAAGAGCTCGATTACCCCCTGGCGGATGTTCTCGCAGATCCCCTGAAGCTCTAATGTTCGCCATTGCCTTTGACATGACCGTTTCCGAGATGGAGAAGCTCCATCCACGCGGCGTCCGCGCTGGGTACGACGAGATTGGCCGCACGCTCGCCCGGTACGACTTTGCCTGGATTCAAGGCAGCGTCTACCACTGCATGAACGAAGACCTGGCCAATCTCACCAAAGCGATGACCGCCCTCAAAGCTCTCCCGTGGTTCCCACCCTCGGTCCGAGATATCCGCGCGTTCCGCGTAGAGCAATGGTCAGACTTCACCTCATTCATCCAGTCCTGAGCCCTCGCTCAGCCCTAATTCATCCAGTTGCGGTCGTTCAAATCCCGGGGCGTGCCATTCGGGTCGATGTAGCGGCCTTCGGCGTCCAGGCTTACTTCTTTGCCTTGCTTCTTCATATAGACCGTGAACTTCTTCGCCGCGCGCCGGCGTTTGGCGCGGTCGTAGTCGTTGCGCAGGCCGAACCACCACTCGGAGAGCGCGGCGCCGGGGCCGCGGGTGCGGCGGGCGGGCGCGAAGCGCAGGTAGGCGTAGCCGGCCAGCGCGTTCGACAGCGCCACCAGCGCGCCGAAGCGGTCGCCGCCCACCAGCGCCGAGGCCAGGTAGAACAGCACGTAGATCGCCGCCAGGTACTTCGCCTTGAGCTGGAAGATGAAGTTGAAGCGGAGGGTCTGCTCCGCGTGGAAGCGCGCGAAGGCCAGCACCAGCGCCAGCACAAACGGCCACAGCCCCGCGGTTGCGGCGCCGGCTGAGAGCCCCGGCACGCGCTCGCCGGCGGCCAGCGCCAGCAGCGAGGCAAGCAGCCCGCCGCCGATGGTCGTCGCCAGGAAGTACTCGCCCAGCCAGCGCGCGCCGCGCTCGTCCTCCAGCGACGCGCCGAAGAACCACACCGAAAGCATGGCGAAGGCCGTCCCCAGCAGCCCGCTGTCGAGAAAGGGGTACGTAACGAACTCCCATACCAGCCCATGCAGCGCGTCCACCGGGCGCAGCCGAACCAGGCTGGCGAGCATCTCGGCGACCCCGCGCGCCGCCAGCCCCACCACCGCGAACAGGAAGAACGAACCCAGCGCAATCAGCAGGATGCGCCGCGTCGTGCCGCGGAAGGGCGGCAGCGCCAGCACGATCGGCCCATTGGAGCGAAATGCCATCGCTGATTAGACTCTCACATCCCCGCTGCGATGCGGAGCCACGATGCGCCGGTCTGACGCGCTGCGCGGGCTGGTCGCGACGGGCCAGTTGACGGCCTAGGTTGACGCGCCGCAGCGCTCCCGCTAGAACTGAGGAAGCTGCTGCAACCTCCACACACCTTCCGGACTCCTAGCTGGCAGGTGGGGCGCGCACGGCTCACCCCAGTTCGAACTTCAGGAGAGGCTTGTATGTCAGTGGTTTGCCCCGAATGCGACAACCTTTTGGATATCGATGCCGATGATGTCGAGGAGGGTGAGATCGTGCAGTGCGATGAGTGCGGGACCGACCTTGAGGTCGTCTCCGCCGACCCGCTGCAACTGGCCCCGATCGATGAAGAAGGCTACGATGATGAAGATGAGGGCCTGCCGGATGCGGATGAAGATGAAGATGAGTAGTCGCGGGCGGCGCACCCGGGCCGGCCACGCGGCCCTGCTCTTCGCCGCTGTATGCGCGCTGGCCCTGCCGCTCGGCGCGCCCGCGCAGCCGGCGGTTGAGCTGGCCGAGATGCAGCGCGCGCCTGTGCAGCGCACCTGCGACGGCAAGGTCGTCAACAAGAGCGAGGCGGCCATGCCCGGCGCCATTGTCTACCTCAAAGACAGCAAGTCGCTCGCGGTCCGCACCTTCATCGCGGACGACGGCGGCCACTTCCACTTCGGCCAGCTCGCCCAGAACACCGACTACGAGCTGTGGGCCGCGGACGGCTCCGGCCAGCGTTCCAAGTCCAAGACCATCAGCTCCTTCGACAGCAAGAACGACTACAACTTCACCCTCCGCATCGATTCCGACAAATAGCTCCGACAAGTAGCGGCGATAAGCAGCCTCTGGGGCGAAAGCCTCTGGTTCTTTCCAGGCGAGTCTTTGGACGAGCGTAAGCTCGTTCCCTTCAAAACAGGAAGGACTTAGGAATCTCTAAGATTCCTTCTTTGAAGCGGCCTAAGTCGTGCTTTGAAGGGGCGGGGCTTCCGTCCCGCCGTAAATGGCCTGCAAACACTGGGCTTTAGCCCCGGAGGGACTGGATTCCGAAGTCACAGAGGACCAAGGTTGCAGACCCTCGCCAAGGCGAAGAAAAATCGAATAGAATCTCCCCATGGCCCTCGGCCCCCAACCCGACCCGGATGCCCCCAGCTCCGAAGCCCGGCCCGACGCCCCGACGCCGCCCGACCGCTTCGGCTTCCTGCACATCGACCTCAACAGCTTCTTCGCCTCCGTCGAGCAGCAGCTGCACCCCGAGTACCGCGGCAAGCCCACCGCCGTCGTGCCCACGCTCGCCGACACCACCTGCTGCATCGCCGCCAGCTATGAGGCCAAGGCGCTCGGCATCAAGACCGGCACCCAGGTGGGCGAGGCCAAGCGCCTCTGCCCCAGCATCATCCTGGTGCACGGCAACCACGCCGACTACGCCGACTACTCCCACCGCATCGCCGCCGCCGTCGAACTCGTCTGCCCGGTCGCGCACACACCTTCGGTCGATGAGATGGTCTGCCAGCTGATGGGCCGCGAGCGCGAGCCGCCCCAGGCGCGCCGCATCGCGCTCGCCGTCAAGCAGGTCATCCGCGACCGCGTCGGCGAGACGCTGCGCTGCTCCATCGGCATGGCGCCCAACCGCTACCTCGCCAAAGTCGCCAGCGACATGCAGAAGCCTGATGGCCTCATCGGCCTGCTGCCCTCGCAGCTGCCCCGCGCCATCGCGCACCTGGAGCTGCGCGACCTGCCCGGCGTGGGCGCGCGCATGGAGGCGCGGCTGCACGCCCGTGGCATCCGCACCATGCCGCAGCTGCTCGCGCTCGACCGCGGCGGCATGCACCGGCTCTTCGACTCCGTCTGGGGCGACCGCATGTACCACTGGCTGCGCGGCGTCGAAACCGACGGCGACGAGCCTGCAGCGGAAACGCAAAAGTCGCTCGGCCACTCCCACGTGCTCGCGCCGGAGCACCGCTCGCCCGAGGGCGCCTGGGCCGTCGCGCACAAGCTGCTGCACAAGGCCGCCATGCGCCTGCGCATGGAGCACTTCCACACCGGCTCGCTCAGCGTCACCGTCAAGTACGCACTCACCCGCGAGCAGGCCGCCCGCCACGCCGGCTCGCGGCAGCACTACAGCGGCATCCGCAACGTGGGCTGGGGCATGGAGGCCCGCTTCCGCCCCTGCCAGGACACGCTCTCGCTGCTGCAGGCGCTGCAGGGCTGCTGGCGTCACGCGCCCACCGGGCCGGAGTACGCGCGGCCGTTCTTCGTCGGCATCACAATGCACCGCCTGCTCGCCGAGCATGAGCTGCAGGCCACGCTGTTTGAAGAGCCCGGCAACCGCAACCAGCTCTCCGCCACCATGGACAAGCTGAACCTGAAGTACGGCCACACCACGCTGCACTTCGCCGGCATGCTGCCCGCCCGCGGCAGCGCCCCCACCCGCATCGCCTTCACCCAGATCCCGGTGCAGTACGGCCAGGAGTGGATGTAGCAGGCAGTGGGTCATGTGCACTATGCGCTGCGCCGCCGCCAGAGCCGCATGACAAACGTCACCACCGATTGCTGACGACGCGCACTGCCCCCCGCGCGCCGCGGCGGCGAGACTCATCCTTGTCAGACACACTCACAAGGAGCCAGCCGATGAGCCTCGTCCTAGAAATGCCCGAAGCCGCCGCAACCTCGAGCCTTCCGACCGCAGCCACGAACACCACAGAAGCTACGAGCACAATCGCAGAGCCCGTTGCCTCGCTCAGCCACATCGCCAAGCGCTACGCCAACGGCGTGGTGGCGCTCGACGGCCTCTCGCTCACGCTGGCGCGCGGCGAGATCGTCGCGCTGCTCGGCCCCAACGGCGCCGGCAAGTCCACCGCCGTCAAGCTGCTGCTTGGCCTCAGCGCGCCCACCGCCGGCCAGGTGCGCATCTTCGGCCGCGACCCGCGCGACACCGCGGCGCGCCTGCGCACCGGCGTGATGCTGCAGGTGGGCAAATCGCCGGACATGCTGCGCGTGCGCGAGCAGATACAGATCTTCCGCGGCTACTATCCCGCGCCCATGGCCTACGCCGAGATCGTCCGCGCGGCCGGCCTGGAGGGCATCGAGGAGCGCACCTTCGGCCAGCTCTCCGGCGGCCAGCGCCAGCGCATGCTGTTCGCGCTCGCGCTCGCCGGCGACCCCGACCTGCTCTTCCTCGACGAACCCACCGTCGGGCTCGACATCGAGGCCCGCCGCGCCATGTGGGCCACCCTGCGCTCGCTCGCCGCGCGCGGCAAGACCATCCTGCTCACCACCCACTACCTTGAAGAGGCCGACGCGCTCGCCCACCGCATCGTCGTCGTCGACAAGGGCACGGTCGTCTGCAGCGGCACGCCCACCGAGGTCAAGTCGCTCGGCGTCGCCGCCGGCTCCGCGCAGCCCTCGGCGCTGGGCCTCAAGCTCATCCGCTGCGTCACCGCGCTGGGTGAGGAGCGGCTACGCGCGCTGCCCGGCGTCGTCAACCTTGCACTCCCCGATGGCCGCACGGATGGCCGCACGGATCGCCTTACAGAGGGCCTCATCACGCTCACCACCGCACGGCCCGAGGCCGCGCTGCGCGAGCTGCTCGCGCTCGACCCCACGCTGCACTCGCTCGAAGTCGCCAGCCCCGCGCTCGAAGACGCCTTTCTCGCCCTCACCGGCAAGTAGGTGCGCTCTCCCCTTTCACCGCTCTTCACTCACATCCACTGGAGAAGACCATGTCCACCGCCGCCCTCTCGCTCGATCCTCGCCGCAACCTGCGCATCCTGTTCACCGAGACCCGCTATGAGTTCATCCGCCTGCTGCGCACGCGCAGCTTCTCGCTCTCGGTCATCGGCTTCCCGGTGATCTTCTACATCTTCTTCGGCCTCATCATGAACCGTCATGAATCCATCCAGGGCGTCGCCGTGGCGCGCTACATGCTCGCCGGCTATGCGGTCTTCGGCATGGTCGGCGCGGCGCTGTTCGGCATCGGCGTCGGGCTCGCGTCGGAGCTGGGCGCGGGCTGGCTGGAGCTCAAGCGCGCCAGCCCCATGCCGCCGCTCGCCTATCTGCTGGCCAAGTGCATCAGCGCGATGGCCTTCGGCGTGGTCATCGTATGCCTGCTCACGCTGCTCGCCGTCACCGTGGGCGGCGTCGCGCTCAGCCCGCTGGAGTTCGCCCGCATGGTCGGCCTCACCGTGGCCGGCGTCGTGCCCTTCGCCTGCCTGGGTATGTTGCTGGCGCTGCGGGTGCCGTTCAGCGCCGCGCCGGGCATCGCCAACATGCTGTACCTGCCCATGAGCTTCCTCGGCGGCCTGTGGGTCCCTATGCAGTTCCTGCCGCACATCCTGCAGAAGCTCGCGCTGTTTCTGCCCACCTATCACCTCAACCAGCTGATGCTCGGCGCCTTCGGCCTGCCCGGCGTGGGCAGCACGTTCAGCCACTGGAGCGGCCTGCTCGGCTTCACGCTGCTGATGCTGGGGCTGGCCGCGCTGGCCTTCCGCAGCCTGGAGCAAAACTCCTAATCCCGGCGCACCCTGCTCTACACTGCTCAAGGAGCCCAACCATGGCCATCTCCGCCACCCAACAACGCGAACGCAACTGGGCCTACATCTGGCTCGCCTACACCGGCTTCCTCTTCATCGACCCCATCCTCGATCCCAGCCTGCCGCTTTGGCTGGGCACGCTGGCCGCCTTCGCGCTCTTTCTGCTCATCTTCTACTTCATGGTCCGCGCCAGCGACCGCAACAGCCCCACCCGCTTCCTCTACATCGCCGCCACCTTCCTGCTCGGCCTCGCGGTCTTCCCCTGGAACCAGGGCGCCTCCTGCCTGTTCGTCTACGCGCTCGCGTTCCTGCCCTTTGCGATGCCCAGCGTCCGCCGCGTGCTTTGGCTCTTCCTGCTGCAGATGCTGGTGGTGCTGGCGGAGGGCGCGCTGTTCACCGTCGGCCGGCCGCACGGCTTCTTCCACATCGGCTGGCCCAACACCTTCATCGCCATCTTCCTCATGGCCGTCGTCGGTGGCGGCAACATCTTCTTCGCCGAGCAGAAGCGCACCGACTGCAAGCTTCGCGCCGCGCAGGAGGAGAACGTCACGCTGGCCGCCGTCGCCGAGCGCGAACGCATCGCCCGCGACCTGCACGATGTCCTGGGCCACACGCTCTCCGTGATCGTGCTCAAGGCAGAGCTGGCCGGCCGCCTGCTGAGCCACACCGACCCCGACCCCGTCCGCGCCGCGGCAGAGATCGGCGACGTCGAGCGCATCGCGCGGACAGCGTTGGCGGAGGTGCGTGAGGCCATCGGCGGCTACCGCGCACGTGGCCTTGGCGCGGAGATTGAGGCGGCGCGCAGTACGCTCGACGCAGCGGGAGTGACGCTGGCAAGTGTGGGCGCTCCGGATGTGATCGCGGGGCTGAGTGCGGCGGAGGAGACGGCGCTGGCGCTCGCGTTGCGCGAGGCCGTGACGAACATCGTGCGCCACGCCCGGGCGACCCGGTGCACGGTGCGGTTTGCGTGCGAGGACGGGCATCGAAGGCTGGTCGTCGAGGACGATGGGCAACATGCATCAGCGCGCGAGGGCAACGG
>Ga0116230_10000557_pt1 | contig 33111 bp, 33 predicted proteins | sample S1TSphfallax_3_FD_88678 | JGI IMG/M metagenome (GOLD analysis project Ga0116230, IMG submission 88678) | Host-associated microbial communities from peat moss isolated from Minnesota, USA - S1T2_Fd - Sphagnum fallax MG | ecosystem: Host-associated > Plants > Peat moss > Unclassified | place... | reverse complement strand
TGGCAAGCCTTGGGGATCGCGGCCATTGCCGGCCTCGCGATCGGTTTCTTGGTGACCCGCCGCTCCTAGGCGCCGAGCCATGGATTTGCTGCGCGCATTGCCGGAGGCAGCGCCGATCGTGCTTCGCCATCTCGCCGCCTACGCGGAGTTGTTGAGCGAAGACCTGGCTCGGGCACAGCGCGACCTCGCGGCGCGACTGATGGCCAACCTGCTGATCGTCTTGAGTCTCGTCTTCGCCATCGCGATGGCCTGCCTCGGTGTGTTGGCTCGGACGTGGGACACGCCCTATCGGCTGGTCGCGATCGGGTGGATGGGTGGGGCGTTCTTGTTCGTCGCGATCGTCTGCGGTCTGGTCCGCTCGCGGATCGTCCGTGCCCAGAGCCCCTTGCTGGGGTCCTTCAAGGACGAATGGCGCCAGGACAGGATCGCGCTCGAGCGGATTTTTTCCGTCAATTCGGACTGAGCGATCATGAGTTCCCTACTCGAGAACGATAAGATGCGCACCGAGGCGCGCCTGGCGAAAACACGCCAGGAACTCGTCGACCTGTTCACGGCCGATCGCGAGGAGTCCCAGCCGGGACAGCCGTCGGCCGGACCCGGGGGTACGTTCCCGCGCAGCCGCACCCTGCAGCTCCTCCTCCGCAAACAAGGCCTGGGCGCCATCGCCGCGGTCTTGGGCGGCCTCATCGTGGCTCGACCGGCCATCGCCTGGCGGCTGCTGCGCCTCCTTCCCGTCAAAACTTTCGCGCGCACGATGTTCGTGCGTCTACTCACCTCCTATGGATCCAAACTATGAACAAACCCCTCGAAGCGACTCCCACGACGCCCCATTTGAGCGACATTCAGACGATCCGCGAGCGCGCGCGCCAGCACATCAGTGCCGGCGCCGTGACGCCCGGCTACGACGCGAATCGGGAGATCGTCCTCAAGCTCCTGAACGAGGCGCTCGCCACCGAGTTGGTCTGTGTGTTGCGCTATCGCCGTCACTATTACATGGCCGATGGCGTGCTGGCCGAAGCCGTGAAGAAGGAGTTCCTGGAGCACTCGAACGAGGAACAGGAGCACGCCGACCTGATCGCCGAGCGGATCATCCAGCTCGGCGGAGAACCCAATTTCGATCCCAACGGTCTTACCTCCCGCAGCCACGCGGAATACAAGGCCGGCGTGTCGCTCGAGGACATGATCGTCGAGGACCTGGTTGCCGAGCGGGTGGCGATCGAATCGTATCGCGAGATGGTCGATTACATCGGCCAGCACGACTCCTCGACGCGCCGTATGCTCGAGAAAATTCTCGGGGTCGAAGAGCAGCATGCCGAAGAACTCGCGAGCATGCTCAAGGGCGTGCACGCGCTCAGCCGGTTGAACGGCTCCACGGCCAAAGCGGCCGACGGGACCTGATAACCTCAGCCGAGCACGACGCGCACGGTGTGATTCTTCCCATCGTCGCGCAGCGCGATATCGCAGCCCGGCCCCGGTAACGGGATGCCGTCCAGCACGGTTTCGCGAATCCCACGATTGACGCCGTGCGGGTTCGAGACGCTGATCAGGTAGCTGGCGCTGCGGTAGCGGTAACTGATCTCGAAGCTCGCCCACGTGCGCGAGATGCAGGGCTCGATGCGCAGCCGGTCGCCCCGCAGCTGAAACCCCAGCATGCCCTCGACGGCGGTCCGATACATCCAACCCGCCGATCCGGTGTACCAGGTCCACCCGCCACGCCCGACGTGTGCCGCCGCCGTGTAAACATCTGCACAGGCCACATAGGGTTCCACCTTGTAGCGGTGGATTCCCGCGCGGGTGCTCGCGTGGTTGATGGGGTTCAGCAGCGAGAACAGCTCGGCGGCCATGTCCCCGTCGCCGAGCAGGGCGAAGCCCAGCGTCGTCCACATCGCGGCATGCGTGTACTGACCGCCGTTTTCCCGTATTCCCGGGGGATAGGCCTTGATGTAACCCGGATCGTGTCGGCTGTGGTCGAACGGTGGTGTGAACAGCTCGACGACCCCGTCACTGCGCCTGACCAGCTGCGAGTTGACCGCCGACATGGCCCGCTGCGAGCGTTCACGGTCGCCGCCCCCGGAGATGACCGCCCAAGATTGCGCTATCGCATCGATGCGGCATTCGTCGCTCGCGACCGACCCCAGGGGGGTGCCGTCGTCGAAATAGCCGCGTCGATACCAGTCGCCATCCCAGGCCTCCCGTTCGATCGATTGCTGAACCGCGAAGGCATGCTTGCGCCACGCAGCTCCGCGCGCCGTCTCGCCGCGACCGTCCGCGATGGGTGCGAAGGCGAGCAGCGTGGCGTGGAGGAACCACGCAAGCCAGACGCTCTCGCCCTGGCCGCCCATGCCGACCCGATTCATGCCGTCATTCCAATCACCGGTGCCGAACAGCGGCAGTCCGTGCGAACCGATCGCCAGGCTGGAGTCGAGCGCGAGGGCGCAGTGTTCGAACAGCGTCGCGGTGCGTGCGGTCGCAGCCGGCGAACCAAAAGACTCCTGCTGATCCGGCGTCAGCGGCGGCCCCTCGAGGAAACTCACGAGTTCGTCGAGAAGGGCGGAGTCACCCGTGACCTCGAGATAGTGGACCGCGACGTACGGCAGCCAGACCCGGTCGTCGGCAATGCGCGTCTTGACGCCTTGCCCCGTCGTCGGCAGCCACCAGTGCTGCACGTCCCCGGCCTCGAACTGCCGTGCCGCCGCGCGCAGGATCTGTTCCCGCGCGAGCGACGGCCGCGACAGGCAGAGGGCCATGACGTCCTGTAGCTGATCACGAAAACCGTAGGCGCCGCTCGCCTGGTAGAAGCCAGCCCGCGCCCAGACCCGGCACGCCAGCGTCTGGTACAACAACCAGCCGTTGAGCATCACATCCATCGATCGGTCCGGAGTCCGGACCTGCACGGCGCCGAGAGTTTCCTCCCAAAACTCCTCGACCGATCGCAACGCGAGATCCAGATCCTCCTGACGGTACTCCTCGATCAGTCGCAGGGCGTCGGCTCGCGAGGCCTCTTCGCCGAGCAACAGCACGAACTCACGGGTTTCGCCCGGTGCCAGTCGCAATTTCGTCTGCAGGGCGCCACAGGGATCGAGGCCGCCGCCGACGCGGTTCGAGAGAGCCTCGCTCACGAGCAGTGCCACGGGCTCCGCCATCGAGCCGTGCCGACCGATGAATTCCGTGCGATCGCCGAGCCAGCTTTGCTGCCGGCCGCTCATGTCGATGAAGGCCGTGCGGGCATGGAAGTCGGAGTTCCAGGGGTTGCGGGCAAGGAGAGCCCCGCTCCCAGCGTCCATCTCCGTGACGATGAACGGCGCCATCTTGGCCCGCTGATTGCCGAGCACCCACTCGACGTAATAGGTCAGCGACAGCTGTCGCGCCTGTTTCGACTTGTTCGTGATCCGGATGCGCGACACCTTGAGGGAACCCTGCAGCGGGACGAACTGCAGAAGATCGAGGGCGATCTCATGCGCCAGATGTTCGAAGCGCGTGTAGCCGAATCCGTGGCGCACGACATAGGGCGAGTTCTCGCGAATGGGCAGGGGCGTTGCCGTCCACAGGGCGCCGCTCTCCTCGTCACGCAGGTAGATCGCCTCGCTCGGTGCGTTGCTCACCGGATCGTTCGACCAGGTCGTGATCTGATTCTCGCGCGAATTCAGCGACCAGCTGCTGCCGGTTCCATCCGTGGAAACCTGGAAGCCGAAGTGCTCGTTCGTGATCACGTTGGTCCAAGGCGCCGGCGTCCACTGGTGTTCGTCGAGCACCGTGACGTACTCACGGCCGTTCGCCGCGAACCCGCCGAGGCCGTTGAAGAATTCGAGCGCCGGCAGCGCGCGTCCGCCGCCGATTTCCGCTGTCGCCTTCAAACGACCGATGCTTTGGCGGGGCTGCGGCTCAGCCTCCCGCAACCGCGCCAGCTGATCGGCGAGGCTCCCGCGCCGCGCGATCAGGATCGCGCGGGCCGCGGTTTGCAGCAGTTCGCTGTTCATGGTCGTCATCAGATCGCCGCGAAGCAGGAACACCCGCCCGCGCTCGGGCCCATCCTCGTCGTGGACGCGCGTGCGCGCGGTGCGGATCGCCGCCTCGATGCCATGTTGCAGGTCCGACGCATAGGAGGGCGGGCGGTCGTTGAGCACGACGAGATCGACGGCGAGCCGTTTCGATTGCCAGTACTCGTGCGCGCGCAGCAGCTGTTTGACGATGTCGATGTCGTGCTCGTCGTCGATGCGGATCAGCACGATCGGCAGATCTCCGGAAATGCCGTAGGTCCACAGCAGGCCCTGGCTGGCCTGGTTGCGCGCCAGGATGTCACGCGACGCGCGCATTGCGGGATCGGAATACAGCACCCGATTCGCGATCCGCTGGAACTGCTGGGCCTCGTCGAAATCGATGCCGAGATAGCGCAATTGCACCTGCGCCTGGGTCCAGCTCAGGGTCCGGACCCGCTCGAACGCGGAGGGGTCGCTGTGCTTGTCGGCAAGCGCGATCGCCTGGGAGCGGTCCCGGGCCACCATCGTCCAGTAGGCGACGCTCGCCGACTTCCCCGGCGCGATGCGCACGCGCCGCCGCAGGCACAGCACTGGATCGAGGACGATACCGGTGGTGTTCGACAGGGGACGCGCGTCCATGATCGAGACCGCGTCGCGCAGTTCGCGACCGCGCCCGAGGAACCGTGCCCGATCGGTTTCGTACTGCAGACCGCCGATCGTCTCGCCATCGACCGCGGTCACGTGCGCCACCCACATGGGCTTTTCCTCCGTCTCCTTGGTCCGCCGGGTTGCGAGCAGGGCCCCGCCGTCGTTGACGAACTCGGTCTGCACGAACATTTTCGAAAAAGCCGGGTGCGCCGAATCGGCCGCGGGCAAGGCAAGGACGACTTCCGCATAGGACGTCAATTCGATCTCGCGGGCGCGATTGCTGAGGTTCGTGATGGTGATGCGCCGAACTTCGGCATCGTCTTCGGGGGAGACGAGGATCTCGGTCGAGGTCACGATACGGCCGTCCTGGCGCGTGATCTCGGCGCGGTCCTCGTAGAACGAGACCTCGTAGCGATCCGGCTCCACGCCGACGGGCTGGTAGCCTGCCGACCAAACCTGGCCGCTCGCCACGTCGCGCAGAAAAATGTAGGAGCCCCAGGGATCGCGCGTCGGATCCTCGCGCCAACGCGTGACGGCCGCCGTGCCCCAACGACTGTAACCCGAGCCGGCCGCGGTCACCATGACGCTGTAGCTGCCGTTCGAAAGCAGATGGGTCCGCGGCGTCGCGTGGTGGGGCGAGTCGAATCGGCGTGGCACCGCCGCGGCGAGTTCGTGCAATTGGGGGGCGGTCTGCAGCTCGTCCGCCCGCGGCGCCTCGGCGTCGCCGTTGCGCGGCGTGCGTTCCTGGAGCAACAGCTCGTTGGCCTGGATCATCGGCTCCCCGCCGAACCGGTTCCGGAACACCCCGTCGAGCAGCACGTTCGCAATCGACACGATGACCATGCCCTGGTGATGCGCCATGTAGGCGCGGACGAGCACGACGCCCTCCCCCTCCGGCAGGCGTGACGGCGTGAAATCGAGCGCCTCGTACCAGCCGAATTCGCCGCGGGCGCCGAGTTCGGCCATCTTGCGGAAGTTCTCCAGCGCCGCACGCGGATCCACCATGGCCGCGAGCGCGGTCGCATAGGGCGCGATCACGGCCTCGTCGCCGAGGCCACGCTGCAGTCCGAGCCCCGGTACGCCGAAACTCATGTACTGATAGGTCAGCTCGACGTCGCGGGCGTTGAATGCCGATTCCGACACGCCCCAGGGCAGATTGCGATCCACACCGTATTCGATCTGCCGTCTCACGACGAGGCGCACGGTTTCTCCGAGCAAGCTGCCCGGCGGGTCGTTCATGACGAGGTCGGGCATCAGATATTCGAACATGGAGCCCGACCAAGACACGAGCGCCGAGCCACGATCGACCGGGGTCAAGAGCCGTCCCAGGCGAAACCAGTGACGGACCGGAAGATCGCCCTTCGCGATGGCCAGGTAACTCGTGAGGCGCGCCTCGGAGGCGAGGAGATCGTAGCAACTGGAGTCCGGCTCCCGCTCGACGACGCGGTAACCGATCGTCAGCAGCTGACGCTCCGGCTCCACGAGGAAGCCGAACTCCATCGCCAGGGCGAAACCGCGGCCGCGCGTGGCGAGGCCGGCCAGAGGCTGACGCAGATCGTCGCTCTCCAAATCGCGCAGGTGACCGGTGATGTTCGCGTGCAGCGCGGTCGCGAGTCGCAGCAGCGGTGTATCGCCGCCCGTGCCGCGTTCCTCCGTCAGCGCTTCCGCGATGTCACGGATGTTGACGGCCTGCAGCGCAAGCGTCTCCAGACGCTCGCGTATCGCCTGCGGATCCGCCGCCGGGATCGTCAACGCGCCGGCCATGGCCGCGAGGGCATCGGTGAGCTGCCGCGGCGACACCCCGTAGTTGCGCCGCCCGTCTTCCTGGGAGCGCGCGTACGCCGTCAATTCGTTCAAGCTGTCCTGGATGCCTTCGCGCCAACGCGCCACGGTTCCCGCCGGTTCCCCCGCCCAGAGCCGGCAGGACTCGGCCAGCACCAGCAAATGGCCGGCGAAGTTACCGCTGTCGACGGTCGATACATACTTGGGATCCAGAGGCCGCAGATCGTGGGTGTCGTACCAATTGTAGAAGTGCCCTCGATAGCGCTCGAGACGATCGAGCGCCGCGAAAGTCGCCGTGATCCGGTCGACGGCATCGCGGGTGCCGATCCAGCCAAACTCGCGGGCGGCGACGACCGACAGCAGATAAAGGCCGACGTTCGTCGGCGATGTTCGGTTGGCGACGACCGGTGCCGGGGTTTCCTGGAAGTTGTCCGGCGGCAGCATGTGGTGCTCCGGCCCGACGAAGCGCGCGAAGAAACCCCAGGTCTGTCGCGCGATGCTGCGCAGCTGATCTCGGTCCTGCTCCGTCAGCGGCCGTGAACTCGGTGTGGCGACGGGGACACTGATCCAGCGGGCGGTGAGTGGCGCGATGATCCAGGCCGCGATGAACGGGCTCAGAGTCCACGGCAGGCGGTGAGTGAAAAAAAGAATCGCCGCAACCACCGCCGTGCTCGCGAACAGGCTGCCGGCCATGCGTGCGTAGGATCCGACCGCGGTCGGCGTCTGGCGCAGGCGCGCTTGCGCGGCGGTCGTCCACTCCAGCAGCCTGCGTCGCGACAGCGCCAGTCGATAGAGCGTGCGAACGATCGCGTCGGTCTGCATCCAGGCCTGATCGGCGAGAAACACGAGCCGCAAGCCGGTCGCCCAAGCGGCCTCGCGGAAGTCGGCGCGCAGCGCCCGAAGGTAGTTGCGCACCTCGACGTCGTCGCCACCCGGCCAAAGGCCGAACACGAGCGGAATCGCGGCCGGCAGTGCGATGGCGACGACCACGAACAGGCTCCAGGCGAGGGCCGCCGACCCGCTCCAGGCGAGAGCGAGCAGCAGGAACCCGGCCGGCGCGATCAGCGAGCGGCGCAGGTTGTCGAACATCTTCCAGCGGCCGAGCGCGGGCATTGCGGATCGCGCACCGAACACCCAAGGCAGCAGCTGCCAATCTCCGCGCGTCCACCGATGCTGGCGCAGGCTCGCGAGGTCGTAACGGGCGGGAAATTCCTCGACGACCTCGACGTCGGAGGCGAGACCGCAGCGAGCATAAACGCCCTCGAACAGATCGTGACTGAGCAGCTGGTTGTCCTTGACACGACCGCGCAGCGCCGCCTCGAAGGCAGCGACGTCGTAGATCCCCTTGCCGGTGTACGAACCTTCGCCGAACAGATCCTGGTAGACATCCGAAACGGCGAAGGCATACGGATCGATGCCGGACCGGCCGGAGAACACGCCCTGGAAGATCGACGCCTCTCCGACGGGCAGTGCCGGCGTCACGCGGGGCTGCAGGATGGCATGACCCGCGACGACGCGTTGGGAGGCCGTGTCGAGCACGGGTTGATTGAGCGGATGCGCCATCTTGCCGATCAGCTGGCGCGCCGCGCCGCGCGGCAGACGCGTATCGGCATCCAGGCTGATGACGTAGCGGACACCGCGCGGAACGCGGGGCTGCGCTTCGCCGATCCCGATGAAGCTCGTGTCGGCCGATCCCAGCAGCAGGCGGTTGAACTCCAGCAGCTTCCCGCGCTTTCGCTCCCAGCCCATCCAACAGGACTGGCGTTCATTCCAGCGACGGCGACGATGCAGCAGCAGGAAGCGCGGTTCACCGGCGATCGGTCCATGCGATGCGTTGAGCGCGGCGATCCCGGCGCTCGCCCGTTCCAGCAGGGCCGCGTCCTCGGGCATCGATTCGCTCGGCGCATCCAGCCAATCCGACAGCAACGCGAAGCGGATGTCGCCGTCCGGGCTCGCCAGGTAGTGGACCTCGAGATTCTGTACCTGGGCGTCGATGTCGTCGGGACCGGTGAGCAGGGTCGGTACGGCGACGATCGTGCGAAACTCCGCCGGCACGCCGTCCGCGAATTCCATCGCCGGCAGCACGGAAGCGGGACAGAAGTGCGTGACCCAACGATTCACGAGTGCGACCGCGACGTCCGAGGCCAGCAGCAGCGCGCACAGGCCGGCCAGGGCCGTCAGTGCGGGCTCGCGCAGTCCGAACCCGGCCCGGCCGGCCGTCAGCGCCAGGATCCCCACGGAGAGCACGCCGATCGCTCCGACATAGGCGACCAGGCCCGCCTGACGCGTGGCGCGAGCCAGGCGCTGATTCCAGGGCGTCCGGAAACCTATCGCGCGCTCGAGCGCCGCACGACCGTCCGCCACGAGGTAATAGCCCGGCACCCGGACCCGAGCCGTTGCAGACGCCTGTTTGCCGAGTTCCACAGCGCGGCGCGCGATGTCGAGTTCGCTCCTGCCGGAGCCGCGCGAGAGGTCCTCGATCGCGTGCCGATAGAGGTCCCGTGTCGAGAAGTCGAGGGCGCCGAAATGACTCTCCGCGCGCAGCAGGTCATCGACGAGGCTCACGCTCTCGACGAATTTGGCCCAGTCGACCGCCGAGATGAGCTTCAGACTCGTGATGACGTTGCGGACGCTGACGTTGATCGCGCCCTGGCGCTGATGCTCTGCATGCACGATCTCGTCGGCGCTCGTGCCCTGCGCGCTCAGCTGTTGGTGCAGCCACGGCAGGGCGGGCGTCGTGGCCGGATCGTGGTCGCGCAGGCGCTGGAACAGCTGGGCCGCGAAGCCCATCGGCAGCGGGCCGCCGGACAATTCCGCCAACCGCGCCGCCTTCACTTCGGAGAGCGCCACGTCCTCATCGAGCAACAAATCGGCGAAGGAGTCCGCCTCCGCGCGCAGCGCGCGTCGGTAGACGATGCCGGCCGCCAGCCTCCTGAGGTTCTCGATCAGCACCACACGCATCGTGATCGCGATCGCCCAGAGTTCGCCTATCGTCAGCGGTTGCACCTGTTGGTACGCGCGCGTGAACCGATGCAGGGTGTCCACATCGAAGCGACTGTCGGTATGGGCCACGAGGGCCCAGCTGAACCCGTAGACGCGCGGATAGCCGCGCAATGCGCCACGCGCGAGCTTCGGCAGCTGGCGGTAATAACCGGTCGGCAGATCGCGGCGAATCGCCCGCACGTGCTCGTCGATGATGTAGGAGTTGTCGACCAGCCACTCGGCCGCCGGCGAAAACGCCTTGCCCACGCGCGAGTCGGCGACCAGCGTCTGATAGGCGCCGCGCAGCACGGTGGCGTTGTCGCGCAGACGACGATGCAGGGAGATTCCGGCCGCTGCGGCGGGCGCGCCCACCTCCTGTTCGTTCGCGAGGACGTGGGCGTAGTGCTCGAGTCGCTCGACGCTGTAGAGCTCGGCCGAGATCGGCTCTTCGAGAGCCGACAGTTCCGGCAGTGGCATGCGTGCGCGACGGCGCGACCCGAAGTGGTTCAAGTGCGCCTCTTTGCTCGATTGTGCGATCCGGACGGACACGCAGATCACTTGCAGTATTTGTGCCACGGCGGGAGTTGGCGCAATTGGGCGCCGCTTGCCTGCTTGCAGGCGCGGGCGGGGCGTGTGGGCGCCGGGAAGCCGTGTAAGTCTTACCGGTCACGCGCCGGTTTGTTGCAAGCCCTCAGCGCAGGCGTGCGAGACGACGCCGCGACCAGAACCCCGCTGCGATCAAGACGAGCGCGGCAGCAATCGCCGTCCAGCCCAACCACGCGTGCGGCAGGGCGGTGGCCAGCCAGAAGAAGCCGGACAGCCAGAGGAGCCCCGCGAGCAGGTGACTGTCCCGCGATGCGTTTGCCGCGGCGATCTCCCGACGCAGCCGCTCGACCCCGTCGTTTTCGACGCGCAACCTGAAATTTCCGTCGGCCGCTTCGCGCACCGCCGACTTGAAGATCTTGGGCAGGAGTTTCAGGGTTTCGACGGCGTCCGGGACCTGGGCGCGCAGACCTTTGAGCACCGCGCGCGGGCTGGCGCGCTCGCGCATCCACTGGCGCAGGACCGGTTGCGCGGTCTTCCACAAGTCGAGCTCGGGATACAGCTGACGGCCGAGTCCTTCGATGTTCAGCAGCGTCTTCTGCAGCAGGATCAACTGCGGCTGAATGCGCATGTCGAAACGCCGCGCGGTTTCGAACAGGCGCAGCAGAACCTGTGCGAAGGAAATGTCCTTCAGCGGCTTGTTGAAGATCGGCTCGCAGACGGTGCGCACCGCCGATTCCAGTTCGTCGATCCGCGTCGTGCTCGGCACCCAGCCGGATTCCACGTGCAGCGCAGCGACCCGCCGGTAGTCACGATCGAAGAAGGCCATGAAATTCTCGGCGAGGTAATGCTGGTCGCGAGCCTCCAGCGTGCCGACGATGCCGAAGTCGACTGCCGCCCAGCGCGGATTCTCGGGGTCGTCGATCTGCACGAAGATGTTGCCCGGATGCATGTCCGCGTGGAAAAAATTATGGCGAAAAACCTGCGTGAAGAAGATCACCACGCCGTGCTCGGCGAGCTTCGCGATGTTCGTGCCCCGGGCGCGCAATTCATCGACGCGGCTCACCATGATGCCGTGGATGCGCTCCATCACCATGACGTTCGTGCGGCAGTAATCCCAATAGACTTCGGGAACGTACAGGAGGTTCGAGCCGGTGAAATTGCGTCGCAGCTGCGAAGCGTTGCCGGCTTCGCGCAGCAGGTCGAGTTCATCGAGGATGGTCTTGCGGTATTCCGCGACCACCTCGACCGGTCGTACGCGCCGCGCCTCTTCCCAGTACGCGTTCGCCAGATAAGCGAGCGCTTCGAGCACCTCGAGGTCGCGTTCGATCAGGCCCCGCATGCCGGGCCGAAGGATCTTGACGACGACGTCCTTGCCGTCGTTCAGGGTCGCCGCGTGGACCTGGGCGATCGACGCCGCGGCGAGCGGGACGCGGTCGAAGCTCGCGAAGATCTGCGCGATCGGGCGGCCGAACGCGGTTTCGACGGTCGCGACCGCGACGTCGCTGTCGAATGGCGGGACCCGGTCCTGGAGCAGGGCGAGTTCGTCCGCGATGTCGACGGGCAGGAGGTCGCGGCGCGTGGAAAGCGCCTGCCCGAACTTCACGAAGATGGGTCCAAGCTCCTCGAGCGCCAGACGCAGCCGTTCGCCGCGCGTCGCACCGGTGCTGCGCTGGAACCAGGTCCAGGGAGACAGCAACACGAGAAAGCGAAACGGCCGGTACAGGTGCGTCGCCCGCACGAAATCGTCGAGGCCATGGCGGACCAAGGCCCGCTGAATGGCGAGCAGGCGCCCCAGAACGCGCAGGCGCATCAGCCCGCGTCCTGCAGGCGTCGCTCGAGGCGCTTCAGGCGCGCTTCGACGCGATCGCCGGTCTCTCGCAGCGCGTCGACGCCGCGCAGGAATTCCTCGAGCTCGACGCTGTTCACGAGGTCCCGGCTCTCTTCCTGCAGGTACTCCGCGATGTTTTCGCCGACACTCCGCCGCGCCCTCCGTCCCCAGGACAGGGCATCGCGCGCAACTCCCGCGAGCCTGTGCGCCGCGATGTCCCCGAGCCAGCGCGAGAGCTCCTCCTCCCAATCGGGTCGCGCGGCCTGAAGGAGATCGCGATACTGGGCGGCGACCTCCACATCGCCACGGACCTGCACGCCTTGTGCGCTCGCGGGGCGGTTGCCCCCGGTCGACATGGCGATCAAGGCCGCAGGGGATCCACTGATCACCGCGTCGGTGGGCGTCGAGCCTGCGCCCTCGCGCGACAACAACAGCCGACCGCCGAGGCAGATCGCGCGCACGGTGATCACTCCCGTCACCGCGACGCTCAGCGACTTGGCCTCGAGGCGGCGGGCGAGATTCAGGGCCCGGGACTGGCCGGCGATATTGCGGTTCATCAGGGCTTCAGCCGCTGCGAGCCAAACCGGAGTTTCGGCCATCAGATCTTGTAACCGCGGTGCAGCGCCACGATACCGCCGGAAAGATTGTGATAACGCGCCTGCGCGAATCCGGCCCGCTCCAGCATTGCGAGCAGGGTCTCCTGATCGGGATGCATGCGGATGGATTCGGCAAGGTAGCGGTAGCTGGCCGCATCCTGCGCCACGATCCCGCCCAGCCACGGCAGCACCTTGAACGAGTAGGCATCGTAGATCGGGGCGAGCCCGGGCAGGGTTGGCTTAGAAAACTCGAGCACGAGCAATTGACCACCGGGCTTCAGGACTCGATGCATGGAGCGGAGTGCCGCGTCTTTGTCGGTCACGTTGCGCAACCCGAAGCCGATGGTCACGCAATCGAACGAGTTGTCGTCGAATGGCAGCCGCTCGGCGTCGGCGACCAGGCACTCGACGTTGCCGACCAAACCCGCGTCGATCAATCGATCGCGACCGCGCTCCAACATCGCGGGGTTGATGTCCGACAGCACGACCCGCCCCTGTTTGCCGACCTGACGGAGCATGCCCGCCGCGAGGTCGCCCGTGCCGCCGGCCACATCGAGCGCGCTTTGCCCGGGACGCAGTCCCGTCAGGCTCAGTGTGAATTGCTTCCAGAGCCGGTGGACGCCGAACGACATCAAGTCATTCATGATGTCGTACTTGCCGGCGACGGACGCGAATACCGAGCGCACCCGGGCCGCCTTCTCGGCCCAATCCACGGTCTCATACCCAAAGTCCACGGTGCGTTTTTCGTCGGTCATGGCCGACATTGTAGCCGAGTAAGACCCGGGGATTCCGACCGCAGGTCAGGTTCCGCTCTTGGCCGCGAGCGCGCAGCGCTCGAGATACCTTCGCCAGTTCGTCTCGTGGTCGCGGCCGAGTGCGTACAGCAGAGTCCACGAGTACAGCCCGGTGTTGTGCCCGTCGTCGAACAGCAGCCGGATCGCGTAGTTGCCGATCGGCTCCACGCCCGTGACCCCGACCCGCTGTTTGCCGACCTGCAATATTCCCTCGCCCGGTCCGTGCCCCTTGACCTCGGCCGACGGGGAAAACACCCGCAGGTATTCGAAGGGCAGCGCGAATCGCGCACCGTCGTCGAATGCCACCTCGAGAACCCGCGACTGCGTGCGGATCTTGATGTCCGTCGGCTGTGGCGCGCTCACGCTGGGCTCACGCGCTCACAGGATGTAGCGCGACAAGTCCTGATCGCGGGACAATTCCCCGAGGTTCGCCTCGACGTAGTCCCGGTCCACGTGGACGTGCGTTCCACTGCGGTCCGCTGCATCGAAGGACACGGCCTCGAGCAGGCGTTCCATGACGGTGTGCAGGCGCCGCGCGCCGATGTTCTCCGTGCGCTCGTTGACCTCGAAGGCGACTTCAGCGAGCCGCCGAACCCCGGAGTCCGCGAATTCCAGAGTCACCCCTTCGGTGCCGAGCAGCGCGGCATACTGCCGGCACAAGGAGGCGTCGGGCTCGGTGAGTATGCGCACGAAATCCTGAACCGCGAGCGGCTCCAATTCGACCCGGATCGGCAGGCGGCCCTGCAGTTCGGGGATCAGGTCCGAGGGCTTGGACATGTGAAAGGCGCCCGACGCGATGAACAGGATGTGATCGGTCTTGACCGTTCCGTATTTGGTATTCACCGTACATCCCTCGACCAGCGGCAGCAGGTCGCGCTGCACGCCCTCGCGGGACACATCGGCGCCGACCGTTTCCTGGCGACGGGCGATCTTGTCGATCTCGTCGATGAAGACGATGCCGTTTTGCTCCGCGTTCTCCACGCCGAGCAGTTTCAGTTCCTCTTCGTTGATCATCTTCGCCGCTTCCTCCTCGAGGAGCAGCTTCAAGGCTTCCTTGATCTTGACCCGCCGGGTGCGCGTCCGTCCCGCGCCCAGGTTCTGGAACATGCCCTGCAATTGCTGGGTCATCTCCTCCATACCGGGCGGTGCCATGATGTCGACGCCGACGGGGAGCGTGCGTACCTCGATTTCGATTTCGCGCTCGTCGAGGGCGTTCTCGCGCAGCATCTTGCGAAATCGCTGCCGGCTGTCCTGGTCGCGCAGGCTCGAGCCGTCGCGCGGCGCGTCGCCGGCGGCGCGCGGCAGAAGCGCGTCGAGAACGCGCTCCTCGGCCGCGTCCGCGGCTCGGTGGCGGACCTTCGCAGTCGCTTCCTCGCGGGTCATTTTGACGGAGATCTCTACAAGATCGCGTATGATCGAGTCAACTTCGCGACCGACATAGCCCACTTCTGTAAACTTCGTGGCCTCGACCTTGATGAAGGGGGCCTTGGCGAGGCGGGCGAGCCGACGCGCGATCTCGGTCTTGCCGACGCCGGTCGGACCAATCATCAAGATGTTCTTGGGCGTGATCTCCTGGCGCAGCGAAGCATCGACTTGTTGCCGTCGCCACCGATTACGCAACGCGATCGCGACCGCGCGCTTGGCCGCCGACTGACCGACGATGTGCTTGTCGAGTTCCTCCACGATTTCGCGCGGCGTCATTTGCGACATAAGGGCCTCAAAGCTCCTCGATGCTCAAATTTCGGTTCGTGTAAATGCAAATGTCCGCCGCGATGTTCAGCGAGCGCTCAACGATTTCGCGCGCCGACAGATCGCTCGCCTGCAGAAACGCGAGCGCCGCGGCCTGCGCGTAGCTGCCTCCCGATCCGATCGCGATCAAGTCGTGCTCCGGTTCGATCACGTCGCCGGTGCCGGAGATCACGTAAGTACTCTCCGCATCGGCGACGCACAGGAGTGCTTCCAGCCGGCGCAAGCTGCGGTCGCTGCGCCAGTCCTTCGCCAATTCGATCGCAGCCCGGGTCAAATTGCCGAATTTCTCCAATTTCGCCTCGAAGCGTTCGAACAGCGTGAAGGCATCTGCCGTTCCGCCGGCGAAACCCGCCAACACCTTGCCGCCGTAGAGCCGGCGCACTTTGCGGGCGTTGCCCTTCATGACCGTTTGCCCCAGGGTCACCTGCCCGTCGCCGCCGACCGCGACGCGGCCGTCCCGGCGCACCGCGAGGATCGTCGTGCCGTAGAGGCGGGCGGGGTCGTGGCGGGTCGGATCGTGGAGGGTATCGGAGGGCATCGGGATTCAGCGACGTGGGGCCGCCGCGCGCCGTTTCAAGAGCGGCGGCGTGCCCGCGGGTGCGCGGCCTCGTAGACGGTGGCGAGACGCTGAAAATCGAGATGGGTGTAGACCTGCGTCGTGCCGATATCCGCGTGGCCGAGCAATTCCTGCACGCCGCGCAGGTTGCCGCTCGACTCGAGCAGGTGCGTCGCGAAGGAATGGCGAAACATGTGGGGATGGACGTGCAGGCCAATTCCCTGACGCCGCGCCCAGGTGGCGACCCGCAATTGCACGGCGCGCGTCGTGAGTCGTGTCCCTGCGGCGGTGACGAACACGGCGTTGCTGGAGGCGGGGTGCCGGGCAAGAATCGCGCCGCGTTCCACGAGCCAGAGACGCAGCGCGTCGATCGCGTACCGGCCGATCGGCACGATCCGCGTCTTGCCGCCCTTGCCGAGGACTCGCACGGTCCGGTCGGCGAGGTCCAGTGCGCCCATCTCGAGGCCGACGAGTTCGCTCAGGCGCAACCCGGACGAATAGAACAGCTCCATGATCGCCTTGTCCCGCAGCGACAGCCAATCCTCTCCATGACGCGCAAGCAGTCTTCCCATCTGGTCGGCGTCCAAAGTCGACGGGAGCCGCTTCTTCGGCTTCGGCGCGCGTACGTCGACGGCGGGATTACGCGATGCCAAACCCTCGCGCTGCAGGTAAACGTAAAAGCCGCGAACGGCGGAGAGGCGGCGCTGGATGCTGCGCGGACCGAGGCCGCCGGCATGTTCGCCGGCGGCGAAGGCGCGAACGCCGGCGTGCTCGAGCGCCTGCCAGTCGCCGATGCCGCGGCGCTCGCAAAAGCGTCGGAGCGATTCGAGATCGTGACGATAGGCCGTGACGGTATGCTCACTGAGACGCCGCTCCTGACGCAGATGGGCGAGGAACCGCGCCAGCCAATCGTTCATGATCAGCGCGTCAAGGCATGGGCGACGAGTTCGCCGATCCGCGAGAGGAACTCGGTGCTCATGGTCGGATGGAAACGATCGACGTCGCTCGCACCGAGCGCCAGCAGCCCGAGACTGCCCTTGGAGCCGATCGGCGTGAGCGCGACGGAGCCGATTTCGATCGTGTCCTTGCCGAACAGGTAATCCCGCTGCGTATCGCGAATCTGACCGCAGCGGGGTTTGCCCGATTGCATCAGGGTCTCGAAGGATTTGATCTCCGCGCTCCCCGCGTCGCCGGCCCGCACGAACCTACCCGATTGTCCCTCGAGCGCGGCCGCCCCCGGCATCAGCAGCACCAGCACGGAATGCATGGCGTCGAAATCCTCGCGCAAAGAGGTCTCGATCGCCGTGATGGTCGCGGGCAGGTCGCGCGCGCGAATCAGGCGCTGGCTCAAGCGATGAATGCGATCGGCGAGGGCATCGTTGGCACGCGCGACGTCGACGAGTTCCCTCAACTTGCGCTCCAGCGTCTGATTTCTGTCGCGCAGAACCTCCACCTGTCGCTCCACCAGGCTGACGGTCGCGCCGCTCTCGCGCAGATGCGGCAGCCGCAGCTTGGCGAGCAGGACTGCGTTACGTTCGAAGAAGTCCGGATAGGTCTGCAGGTAGTCCGAGACCTCCGTATCGCTGAGAGTCGCCGGCTTGATCTCGCGCGCCTGGCTCGTTGTCATGGTGTCATTGCTCCCGGGTGTGCATTCGAAATGGTGCTTGAAAATCGTGCTCGAAAAAAACGTGTCGTCAAATCTCGATCGATCCCGTGAACACGGACGTTGCGGGGCCCGTGAGCCACAGCGGTTCGTCCTCGGCCGCCCAGGAAACCCGTGCGTCGCCACCCTTCAGCGAGATCGCCACGTCCGCGTCGAGCAGATCCTGACGGCGTCCGACGGCGACGGCCGCACAGATCCCCGTGCCGCAGGCGAGGGTTTCGCCCACGCCGCGTTCGAAGACGCGCAGCCTGATGTGACCGCGATCGACGATCTGCATGAACCCCACGTTGGTGCGCCGTGGAAACATCGGATGCCGCTCGAGCTGCGGGCCCCACTCGGCGACCGGCGCGGCATCGACGTCCGCGACCCGGAGCACGATGTGGGGGTTGCCCATCGATACGGCGCCGAATTCCACGTCGGTGTCCGCGATCCGGACGCGATAACTCGGGGCCTCCTCGGGGGCCTGCATGGGCAGGGACCCCGGCCTGAAATCCGGCACGCCCATCGAGACGGACACGAGTCCATCCTCGCGGACGAATGCCCGCACCGAGCCGCCGCAACTCTCCATCGTCAGCTCACGACCGAGTCCGGGCTGACGCGCATAGAGCAGCGCCGCGATACACCGGGCGCCGTTGCCGCACTGTTCGACCTCGCTGCCGTCGGAGTTGAATATGCGGTAGAAAACCCGCGAACGGCCGTCGCGCGGTTCCTCGAGCATCAGTGCTTGGTCGAAGCCGATGCCGGTGTGCCGATCCGCGAGCGCGCGCAGTTTGTCGGAGTTCAGACCGCCGGTGGAGGCGGGCGGCGCGTTGAAAACCACGAAGTCGTTGCCGAGCCCCTGCATCTTTGAAAACTCGATCCGCATTGCCTGAAGCATACCCCCAAGCACCCGTCGGCGGCGAGCGCCGACACGATGGGGGTTGCGTAATGCGTCCGCGGCCGCTACCTTCGGATAAAACAACAAGCGGCGGAACGTATGCGCCATATCATGATCCTGAATGCGAAGGGGGGGTGCGGGAAGAGCACTCTGGCCACGAATCTCGCGGTTCTGTTCGCGCGCGAGGGTGCCGCCGTCTGCATTGCCGACTACGATCCCCAGCGTTCCAGCCTCGATTGGCTCGCGCAGCGCCCAAGCGATCTGCCGGCAATCAGCGGCGTCGCTGCGTTCGAGGACGGAATCCGCGGCGTTCCACGCAGCACGGACATACTGGTCATCGACGCGCCGGCGCGCGCCCACGGCGCCGAACTCAACGAACTCGTGCGGCGGGCGGAAACCATCATCGTGCCGGTGCTGCCCTCGAGTATCGACATGAAGGCCTGCAGCCACTTCATGAAGGATCTGCTGGAGATCGGCAAGGTCTCGCGCAAACAGGCGCGCCTCGCCGTCGTCGCGAACCGGGTCCGGGAACACACACTGATCTTCGAAGAACTGGACCTGTACCTGACCCAGCTCAAAGTGCCCTACCTCGGGCAGCTGCGCGAAGCGCAGAATTACGTGCGCGCCTACGCGCGCGGCATGGGCGTGCTGGAATTGCCGGAGTATCTCGCCTGGCCGGATTGGAAGCAGTGGGAACCGATCGGCGAATGGCTGCAGAGTAAACGCAGCCAGCCCGTCGCCTGAAGCCCGGGGGCCGCGGTCTCTACAGGCTGGCGGCGATGCCGACGTCGAGATCTTCATAGGCGAGGCGCAATGCAAGCTCCTCGCGCAGCCGCCGATTGCTCACGCGCCGTGATTCCCCCAGGAACGACCAGGTCGATGCCGAAAACGTCCGCAGCGCTTCACTGCGGCTGACGAGCGGAGGCGCCGGCAGATGGGCGATGCGGGCCACCCGCTGCAGGAACGCCGTGGAGCTGTCGTCGCTGCCGTCGGTGACGTTGATGATGCGCCGGTCCGCGGCCGCCGCCCCGCCCGCCGCGTAGGCGGCGCTGACGAGATCATCGACATGAATGCGATTCGTCGGCGTTGCCTCCGCCGGATCGATGGCCGGCTCCGCGCGCAGCAGGCGGGTCAAGGGCAGACGGCCGGGCCCGTAGATGCCGGCCACTCGCAGGATGCACCACGACAGATTCCGGTCCTCGGCCCACGCGCGTAATGCCGTCTCCGCGGCGAGCCTGCGTGCGGCGCGTTCGGTCCTCGGGGTTGGCGGCGTGTCTTCATCCACCTCGCCCCCCTGGTGATCGCCATAGACGCCGGTCGTGCTGAGGTAGACCAGGCGCCGCGGTCGCGCGATGGTCGCCGCGAGCAAGCGCGCCAGGCGCGTGTCGGTCGGCCCGACCGGTGCCGGCGGGGCGCAATAAAAAACCACGTCGTCGGTCCGAACGAGTCCAGCGAGACGCGAGTCCGGATCGGCCCGGTCCAGATCGAGCTGCACGGGCTCGGCGCCCACGGCCGCGATCTGCTGCAGGCTGGGCGTGCTCGTCGCGTAGCCGCGCACGCGCGCGCCGGCATCGAGACAGCGACGGGCGAGTCGCAGGCCCGTATAGCCGCAGCCCACGATGACGACGGAGTGCATGATAAGGTGTTGCTGCCAGGAGCTCCGATGCGCATCAGTCTAACCAACTCCAATCGCAGTTTCAGCGCCGCCGGGGAGCAACCGCTGCTCGAGGCCGCCTTGGCGTCGGGGCTGCGCCTGCCGCATCGCTGTAAGAGCGGAAATTGCGGGTCCTGTCGCGCCCGCCTGAAGCAGGGGACGATCCGCTATCCCGGGGGTGCGCCGCTGGGACTCAGCGCTGCCGAGGTCGCGGACGGCCAGATCCTGCTCTGCCAGGCGCGCGCCCAGACCGATCTCGTGCTGGAACCGACGGAAATCCGTGCGGCTGACGAGCCGGGGGTCAAGCGGCTGCCTTGCCGCATCGAGCGCGCGGAGCTCCTCGCGCACGACGTGCTCGCCCTGTATCTGCGGCTGCCGGCCGTCGAGAGACTCGAATTTGCCGCCGGTCAGTATGTCGACGTGCTGCTGTCCGGCGGCCGCCGACGCAGTTTTTCGATCGCCTCGCCGCCGCAGGACAGCCGATCTCTCGAGCTGCACGTGCGTCGCGTGCCGGACGGGGAATTCACGGAGACGCTGTTCGCGCGGGACCCGCGCGGCATGCTGCTCACGATCGAGGGTCCCTTGGGTCGGTTCACGATTCGTCCCCCCGAAAGGGGCAGCGCCGGCAGGGCCGCCGCGCGACCGCTGCTCATGGTCGGCGGCGGCACGGGTCTCGCGCCTTTCAAGAGCATGTTGTCCGCTGCGTTCGGCGGGGGCCGGACCTCGGCGCCCGCGGGCGACGGTCGCGAAGTGACTCTCTACTGGGGTGTGCGTGCGGCGAGAGATTTGTACGCCGACTCGCAGCTGCGTGAACTCGCCCGTGTGATGCCGGGTTTTCGCTATGTAGCGGTGTTATCCGAGCCCGACGCCGCTTGGTCGGGCCGGCGCGGCTGGGTGCACGCCGCCGTGCTCGCGGACTTCGAAACCCTTGCCGGGCTCGACATCTATATCGCGGGGCCGCCGGCGATGATCGACGCCGCAAGTGTCGGGTTCGTGGCCCAGGGCGCCGATCCCGAGCGGCTGTTCTGCGATTCCTTCGACTATGCACTCGATTCGGTCGCGCGCCATCGCAGCAACGCGGCGACCAGATCGTGATCCTCGGCCGAAGCCGCCAGAATCGGCGTCCGTCGCAGATCCCAGCGCGCGAGTCCCGAGACGATTCGTTCGCTCGCGATCAGCCAGTACGAGTCGCACAGTAAGTCGCGCATCGGCGGCGGCGCGAGCGCGAACAGGCCCTCGCCGATGTCGAGACTCGTCGCGGTGACGACCTGGATTCGGCCGGAGCGCAAAGCCTCCTCGGCATGGTGCAGGTCGGCGGGTTTCGGAACCGCCGGACTGCGTTCGTAAACGTCTGCCGTCTCGACCGCCGCGCCGCGCCTGGCGAGCTCGGCGCCCAGCATTTCGCGCCCCGCGCGGCCTTTGACGAGCAGCACGCGCTTGCCCGTCAAATGCGTCAGGCGCGGATCGGCGAGCAGGCTTTCGGTGTCGTAACCGGCGGAGGGAACGATGGCGACGCGATAGCCCGCCTGATTGAGCGCGCGAGCCGTCGCGGGGCCGACCGCCGCCAGCGATAAATCGCGTCGCTGGTCGAGCAGCGGGGCACCGTATCGCACGGCATTGGCACTGACGAAGACGATCAAGTCGAATCGCTCGAGATCACCGAGGCCGGTGTTTCGACGATCCGCGGTTGCCCTGATCTCGATGGCAGGCAGCCGCAGCGTCAGGGCGCCCTCTGCCTCGAGCAGCCGGCACAACGGCGTCGCTTGCTGCTCGGGGCGGGTCACCAGAACACCGACGCCGTGCAGTGCGGACATGCGTCAGTCCGCGCGCAGGCGCTCGAGCAGAGGCCCCGCTCCGGCCGCAAGGACGCGCTCCGCCAACTCCTCTCCGAGCGCCAGTCCCTCGCGTGCCGAGCCCGAGATCTCCTCGCGCAGCAATCGTGACCCGTCCGGTTCCGCCACCAAGCCGGCCAGCGACAAGCGGTCGCCCAGCAGGGCCGCATGCGCGGCAATCGGCGACTGGCAGCTGCCGCCCAGACGACCGGAAAACGCCCGCTCCGCGTCCATCGCCAAACGCGTCGGTGCATGTTCGAGACAGGCGAGCAATCCGCGCGTCGCCTCGTCATCGATGCGGCACTCGACGCCGATGACTCCTTGACTGACGGCAGGCAGCGAGACCGACGTATCCAATCGGGCCGTGATCCGCGCCTCCCAACCCAGGCGCACGAGACCGGCGCAGGCGAGGACGATCGCATCCAATTCCCCGTCATCGAGACGCCGCAGGCGGGTATTGACGTTTCCGCGCAGCGCATGGATCTGCAAATCCGGCCGCGCCGCGAGCAGTTGTGCCTGACGTCGCAGGCTCGAAGTGCCGACGCGCGCCGCGGGCGGAAGATCCTCCAGGCGCGCATAGCCGCCTGCGATCAGCGCATCGCGTGGGTCGGCCCGCTCGAGCACCGCGGCGATCAGGAATCCCGGGGGCAGCTCGGCCGGCACGTCCTTCATCGAGTGAACCGCGATCTCGGCCCGATTCTCCTCCATGGCCACCTCGAGCTCCTTGATGAACAGGCCTTTTCCGCCGATCGCGGCGAGACTGCGATCCTGGATCAAATCACCCTTGGTCGACATCGGGACGAGTTCCACGGCGAGCGAGGGATGAGCCGCCCGCAGGAGGTCGGCGACGTGGTCGGCCTGCCACAGTGCAAGCTGACTCTTGCGGGTCGCGATACGGATACGGGGCGTGGTCATCGGTTCACCCAAACAACAAGGATTTGAGCCGATAGATCGCGGAAATGTCCTCGTCGCCGTGACCGTCCGCGATCAGACGCTCGTACTCTTCGAGCGTCGATTCGACGACGGGCAGGGTCGCGCCGTGGGCGGCGGCCATTTCTCGACAAATGCGCAGATCCTTGTCGTGTAAGCGCACGCGGAAGCCCGCCGGATACCGCTCCTTCGCCATGAATGGCGCCCGATTGACGAAATACCAGCTCGACCCCGCGCCCTTGCCGAGGGTCTCGATGAGTCGATCGAGCGGCAAGCCCTCCGCCTTGGCGAAGGCCATCGCTTCCGCGACCGCCTGGATGATTCCGGCACACATGATTTGATTGGTCGCCTTGGCCGCCTGACCGGCACCACTCGTACCCATGTAGGTGATCGTCCGCCCGAGCTTCTCGAGCAGGGGACGCGCGGACGTGAAAACCGGCTCGTCACCACCGACCATGATCGCGAGCGTCGCGTTGCGCGCACCCTCGACGCCGCCGCTGACCGGACAATCGAGATAATCGACGCCGATCGCGTGCAGTTCCGCGTACATGTCGCGGGCGGTCCCTGCGCCGATCGTCGAGCAGTCGATCACGAGGCTGCGTGGCCGCAAGCCGGGTTTCAAGGCGGCCACGACCTGCCGCACGTCGGCGTCGGCGGAGACGCAGACGACGACCACGTCGCAGGCCGCGCCCAGGGCAGCGAGGTCCGCAAACGCGGTCACCTGCAGGTCGGACGCCAAGGCGGTGGCCTTGTCCGAACCGCGATTCCAGACCCCCGAGAGCAATCCCGCGGTATGAAGATTCCTGGCCATGGGCGCGCCCATGGCTCCCAGGCCGACAAAGCCCGTGCGCGTAGTCATTGAACTTAAATCCCCCGGCGACCCTCGGTCGAAGACGCGTAGCCTACGGCTTTGCGTGCGCAGAAACAAAGGCGGGTCCCGGGGGCGCCCGGTCGACGGGCCGCGCGCGCCTGGATCCTGAGGACCGCGAGCTCAGGGGGTGTCGGCGGTGCAGGCGTCGTCGACGGCTTGTTTCGCGGTCAGGCGCTGGGCGTCGATTTCCTCGGAGCTGAGATAGATGCGCTGGCCGTTGTCATCGGTCTTGTAGATACGCCGGCCTTCGATCAGTTTCTGATAGGCGACCCGAGCGTCCGCGCATTCTTTTTCTTTGGAGGAGGCGACGTCTTGAGCGACCGCCTGCTTGTCCTGCGCGAGCTTGGGCGCGACGGTTTGAGGGGTCAGCACGGGCTTCGTCGATGGTGCCGGAGGGGTCGATGAGGAATGAGAGCCCAGGATCGGCACGATCTCCGCATGGACGCCGTCGGGCGGCGTGTCACCGTACTGGACTTTGCCTTGCGAATCGACCCACTTATAGACGACCGCGGAAGCCATGCCGGACCAAGCCAGCAGCGCCGCGCACAATAATACCCGTTTCATGTAGCGACTCCCGATGTCCTTCCACGGCAGCGGAGTCTACAGGGCGCCCGAACCCGATTCTCCTGTGCGAATGCGCACTGCCGACCCAAGTTCCGCGATGAATATCTTTCCGTCCCCGATCTTGCCCGTACGCGCCGTCTCGATGATCGCCTCGACCACACGATCGACCTGGTCATCGTCGACGGCCAGTTCGAGCTTGACCTTGGGCAGAAAATCGACCACGTATTCCGCGCCTCGATAAAGCTCAGTGTGACCTTTTTGCCGGCCAAAGCCTTTGACTTCGGTCACGGTAATGCCTTGAACTCCCACTTCGGCCAAGGCGGATCGCACATCGTCCAGCTTGAAGGGCTTGATGATGGCAATGACCATTTTCATCGGGCAACTCCTCGATTCTCGATATTGAGCGTACAACGAATTCCGCGGCAGTGTGGCAATCGTTCGCTGCCGAATGCTGCGCTACAGCATGGTGAATTCGCTACTTGTAATGTATAACCGTGCAGCGTCTTGCGCCGGGTGCGCGAATTAAAAAACGGCGTGGATTCCGTTAGGAAGTCCACGCCGCCGGAATATCGCACCGACGGGGGAGTTGGCTGGCTTGCCGGCGCGAGATGCTCCTAAATCGTCAGAAATTTGCCTCTCTGGCATCCGAGGCGAGGCTTCTGATTTCCTCGTAATCGTTCATGGCCTATTAACCCTCGTCAAATCGCGTCGGGTCCGGTTTCCCCGGTGCGCACCCGCAAAGCCTGTTCCAGTTCCAAAACCCAGACTTTGCCGTCGCCGGTCTTACCCGTCCTCGCCACGTTACAAACCGCTTCCATCACCTGTTCCGCGATCGAATCATCAACCGCGAGCTCAATTTTAGCCTTGGGCAAAAAGTCCACACTGTATTCCGCACCGCGGTAAATCTCAGTATGTCCGTCTTGCCGTCCGTAACCATGCACCTCCGTGACGGTCACTCCTTGGATCCCGATATCCGCGACCGCCTGCCTAACCTCATCCACCTTGAAAGGCTTGATGACTGCGGTGATCAGCTTCATGCATTCGCCCCCGCCTTCACCGATCGCGTTGTATCCTTGCTGTTGTTCTTTGCAGCTTCCGTGCCAGAACTCGAAAGACTTGAAATCAATGACTTACGCCCGATACAAACGATTGCTCGCACCGACTTGGCGCGCCGGATTGACCGGCTGCGTTATGAAAGTGCGACTGTCCCCGTCATCGCCCCGCTAGGAGGTCGCACATGAGTTTCATCAATCCCAATGCTTTGGACGATCTGGCCCGCCGTCTCGCCGAATCGGTGCCCGAATCCGTGCGCGCGTTCGGCCGCGACCTGGAGGGCAATTTCAAAGCCGTATTGCAGGCGCAGTTGAGCAAACTCGATCTTGTCAACCGCACGGAATTCGACGTGCAAGCCGAGTTGCTCGCCCGCACGCAAGCCCAGCTCGCGGCGATGGAGGCCCGCCTCAAGGACATCGAGGCAAAACTCATGCCCCAGTGAGACCCAGGGGCTGGCGCCGGCGGGGCCGGGACCTGTCAGGGTCGGGCGACGGCGGAGATCTTCGCCTGCGGTGTTTTGCGCATGTCCTGAATCCGGCCCGTGTCGAGATCGACGGCGTAGTCGACCACGCCCAGCAAGGTCGCCTGAACCTGGCCGAGGAGGAGGGTCTCGCTGGAGCCATAGGTTTCCGTACGAATCTCCCCGGATGCCTCGCGCCCCGTATATCGACGCGCCAGTAAACAGTCCTCGATCGGCGCGCAGCGTTGTCGGGCGAACAACAGAATCTGGCCCGGCTCGAGTTCGGCGAGATCCGGGTACTCGATGATCGTCAGCACGTTCTCGGCTGGCGACTCCGCCGTCGTCAGTACGGCTCCCGCCAGCAACAGCGATCCTCGACCCGTCTGCGCGATGCGTTTGGCACGCTCGATGGCCGTCAAGGCGATGTCGATCTGTGCGGGCGTCATGTCGGCGATCGACAGCTCGGCATGCGCCGGCCGGATGAGCATCAGCAGGGTGGCAGCCAGTCCCAACATGGCAGTTTTCATCACGAACCTCCTGACTCTCGTCGATTGGTGCAGCTTAAATAAACCGCGCGAGGCAGTTCGGTGTCGCCGGTGCAGATTTTACAATTTTCAGGGATTGCCTGACGGCGTTCGTTCGATCCGTGCCGCGAAGCAGCCGCGCTTCGCGAAATGAACCTGCAAATACCCGGTCCGCTCGTCGGCGAAGAATCGCGTAATCAGCCCCTCGAGATCGGCCCCCGCGCAAAGTTCGGCGTCCAGCATCCAATGCGCCCGGTCGAACGCGCGCACCGACAGCGGTCGGCGGACCAAGACGTCGGGAACCTCGTTTCGGAAGCAGCGGGGCTCGAGGGCTCCCTCGCGAACGAAGATGGCGTGACTCGACTGATACGGGGTTGGGTGGGGTTGGTGCTGATAATTGACGAGCAGCACGGTCTCTCCAATCGTCGCATCTCGCAGTTCGATCCTATCCGGGAAACCGGGCACGGCATCGACGCAATAGCGGCGCGCGTTTCTGGCGCCGAGCGCTGCATCCGACAGGCCGTAGAGCGGCAGAAACGGCTGTGGCGACAAACCGACGATACGGTAATCCATGGGACCGACTCCTGATGTTTGGCGAGGAAGCGCAAGCTACGTCGGTCGTGCGCTGCCGACACTCCGATTGTTGCGGTCCCGGCCGGCGCAAGAATCGGAGTGCAGGGCGAACGGGCGGGCGCTAATCTTCGGTCCATGGCAGTTGGGGGGAGAGCAAAGGTGAGCAATTCGATTCGTCAGCGCGCGGTGAGCGATCATCGCGCCGATCTCATGCAGGCGCTGGCCAGCTTCATCGAGCGCCACGCCGACGAGAAGCTGCCCCTTGCGCGTCTCGCGACCGAAGCGCAACTCTCTCCCGCCCACTTGCAGCGCGCGTTCAAGGCGGTCCTCGGTGTGTCGCCGAAGGTCTACCAGGACGGCGCCCGGCTGCGCCTGCTCAAACAGGGTCTCAAATCAGGCAAGGGCGTGCTGACCGCGATCGCCGACGCCGGATTTCAATCGACGAGCCGGGTCTATGGGCAGGCGACACGGGAGCTTGGCATGACGCCGACGCTCTATCGACGGGGCGGCGAGGGCGAAACGATCGCTCACGCCAGCCGTCCGACCCGCTTGGGGTTGTTGGGGATGGCGGCGACGGCGCGCGGCGTCTGCTTCGCCGAATTCGGGGCCGATGAGGCTGAACTGCTGGAACGATTGCGCGCCGAATTTCCGCGCGCCGAGCTCGTGCGCTCCCCGCGGTCGAACTCTCCGGAGCTCGACGCGTGGATCGAGTCGCTGGACGCGCACATCGCCAGCGGCGCGCCGCGTCCCGAGCTGCCTCTGGATCTGCGCGGTACGGCATTTCAAATCCGCGTGTGGCGTTTTCTGCTCGGAATCCGCGAGGGCACGACGCTCAGTTATTCGGCCCTGGCCGCCGGTGTTGGTTCGCCCAACGGCGTGCGCGCGGCGGCGTCGGCCTGCGCCGCCAATCGCATCGCCGTGCTCGTGCCCTGTCATCGTGTCTTGCGCGGTGACGGTGGCCTCGGTGGTTACCGCTGGGGCCTGGAGCGCAAGCGGGCGCTGCTCGCCGCTGAGAGCACCCGCCGCGCCGCCGGCTGAACTCAGGCTTCGAATCCGAACCCTGCCAATTCGCACGAACGCGTGCTTTATTCCTGCGGCGCCGACCACCGACCTTGCCTAGAGTCTGGGCACCGGCATGCAGCCGGGAACCGGCATCCAGCGCGGACGGTGGCAGATCGGCAATGCAGAAAAATTCCGCGGTCAGTACCGTGCTCAGCCGGGCTCCCCTGGGGCTGGCGGCCCCCCTGGTCCGTGTCGAAGTCCACCTGGGCGCCGGACTGCCGAATTTCGTGATCGTGGGATTGCCGGAAGCCGTGGTGCGCGAGAGCAAGGAACGCGTCCGCGCGGCCATTGCGAACGCGGGTTTCGACTTTCCGGTCGCCCGCATCACGGTCAATCTGTCGCCTGCGGACCTGCCCAAAGAGGGCGGCCGTTTCGACTTGCCGATCGCCATCGGAATTCTCGCGGCGAACCAGCAACTGCCGGCAAGCAGTGTCCGCGGCCGCGAGTTCTACGGCGAGTTGTCCTTGAGCGGAGAGTTGCGCGAAACCGCGAAGCTGCTGCCGGCCTTGGTAGCGGGCTCCGCCGCCGGGCACGAGCTCGTCGCACCGACGGCGAACGCCCTCGAGGCGGCGTTCGCGGATTCGTCGCGGATCCGGCTCGCGGATCACTTGGCGCGCGTTTGTCGCGCACTCCAAGGCGGTGCGGAACTCGGTCCCGCCACGCGTCCCGCGATCGTCAGCCGCGCGCCCGTCCCGGATCTCGCCGAGGTCCGCGGCCAGTTCCGCGCCAAGCGCGCGCTCGAGGTCGCGGCCGCCGGCGAGCACGGGCTGTTGATGCGGGGACCTCCCGGTGCCGGCAAAACCTTGCTGGCTCAGCGATTACCCGGTTTGCTGCCCCCTTTGAGCGCTGCGGAGGCGCTCGAGCTTGCCTGCCTCGAGTCCGCCGCCGGAAGGCGACCTTCACCCGGCGCCTCACGCCCGTTCCGTCAGCCACAGCACACGGCCTCCGTGGCCGCCCTCACCGGTGGCAGCGGCTTCCGTCCCGGGGAGTTGAGTCTTGCGCATCTGGGCGTCTTGTTTCTGGATGAACTGCCGGAGTTCGCGCGCAACGCGCTCGAGGCCCTGCGGGAACCTTTGGAAAGCGGTGTCGTCGTGCTTGCGCGTCTACGGCAGCGATGCGAGTTCCCCGCGCGCTTCCAATTGATCGCGGCCATGAACCCCTGCCCCTGCGGCTATCACGGCGACTCCCGTGGTCGCTGTCGCTGTACCGGCGAACAAGTCATTCGCTACCGCCATCGCATTTCGGGGCCGCTGCTCGATCGCATCGATGTCCACGTGGAACTCGCGGCGCTGCCGCCGGAGCATTTGCTATGCGCTCCTCCGGTCATGCCCGAGACTTCGGCGGTGGTCGCCGAGCGCGTTGCTCGCGCCCGAGACATTCAGCTCGCGCGGCAGGGGAAACTCAATGCGCGTCTCACGAGCATCGAGGTCGAACATCTGTGCCGTTTGGATGGACCCCCGCGCGAGCTGTTGCGAACGGCCGTCATGCGATTGGGCTTCTCGGCTCGCGCCTACGATCGCGTGCTCAAGCTCGCGCGCACCTGCGCCGATTTGAGCGGGGTCGCGGAGATTCGTGCTTGCGATGTCTCGGAAGCGGTCGGTCTTCGCGCTTTCGACCGGCCGCCCGCGTGCTGAGCGAAACTCAGCCTCGCGAGACTGGGCTTTCTGAGGGAAATCGACTTACTTGTTGAGGGAAACCATGTAATCGACAGCCGACCGGATCGTCGCGTCCGGCCAGGTCGTGCCCCCGCGGGCCGGCATATTGCCCTTGCCGCCGATCGCATGGGCGTAGAGGGTTTCCTTGCCCTGCGCGATGCGCGGGCCCCAGGCCGCGTGATCGCCGATCTTGGGCGCCCCATTGATTCCGAGCGCGTGACAGCCGGAGCACACCTGCTTGAATGCGTCCTCGCCGCTCTTCGGAATATCGGCCGCCGGGCCCGCTCCGGACTTCGGTTCGTCGAGCGCCAACAAGGCCGAGTTGTCCTTGCCCGCGATGGCTTCACGCGCGAACGGTGCAATGTTCTTCTCGATTGCAGCAGCATGCAGCGGGTCGCTCAACTGGTCTTCCAGCTGCTTCTGGCCGATCGCCCGCGCCGCCGCGAACAGGATGATGGCGAAGACGATCAAGATACCCAGTACGACGCTGAATGAATTGAAGAAATGGGTATCCGAAGACTCAGGATTGGACACGGTAACTCACTGAATTTAAGATGAAAAACGAGTCGGGCGGTTGCGAAGTATAGCGGCACACGCGTTGCGACGGAATAGCGGGGGCACCGGCAGCCGGAAGCTTCGCTAGAATCTATGCCCATGAGCATCCCGCCACCCGAAATCCTGTCCACCGACGGTGGCTGTCTTTGCGGCGCGATTCGTTACCGCCTCACGGGCCCGCCCCAGGACTCGGTCGTGTGCCACTGCGCGACCTGTCGGCGGGCGACTTCGACGCCGACGGTCGCCTGGCTGACGGTGACTCGGTCGCAGCTGGCGTTCCTGGCGGGTGAGCCCACCGCATACCGATCCTCGCCCGCGGTGCGGCGTCGATTCTGTGCAAGCTGCGGCAGTGCCCTGACTTACGAGACGACGGCTCGCCCGGCGACGATCGACATCACGACCGTTTCCTTGGATGATCCGACCCTCTTTCCGCCGACCCGTGAAGTGTGGTTGGATCATCGACTGCCGTGGCAAGCGGTCGATTCGGCGCTGGCCCATTATTCAAAGGACAGCGGGCTCGACTCCGGCTGAGCACGCGTGAGGAACAGAAGGCATGTCACAAACCATCACCGCCGCGCCGCTCGCTGAGCCAGGCTCCGCTAACCCCTCCGCGCCTCGCGCCTCGGCCGCACGGGGATTCGGTACGACCGCGCAGTTGCGCTCGCTACTCGTTGGAGGCGCCCTGCTGGCCGTCGCCGCGGCCTATTTCGTGGGCGATCCGACCGCTTATTTGCAGGCTGATCCAAAATTGGGCGTGTTGCTGCGCGGGATGGCCGTCATCAAAGGCATGATCTCTTTGGCGGCAATGGGGGCTCTTTGGTGGCGCTTCGGGCGACCGATCCCCAGTGCGGTCGCGAGTGTTTATCTCGTTGCGACCTGGATGACCGCGGGGGCCAGCATGCTCGTTTGGCAACTCTGGCACATCGGTATCGGCGCGGCCGGCTTTCATGCCGGCGAGTTGACGCTGTTATTCATGGCGTGGCGGGAGCATCGCGCCGAGTGAGCACCGTTGCCGGGCGGATGCCGACGCTCGCCCCCTCGCAATGTTTCGCACCGATCGCTCGTCCCTCGGCGCGCGTTCTGATCCTCGGCTCCTTGCCGGGCCAGCGCTCCCTCGCGCGCGCTCAGTACTACGCGCAGCCGCAAAATAGTTTTTGGCGGCTCATGGGCGACTTGTTCGATGCCGGCCCGCAACTCGGCTACGAAGAACGCGTGCGGCGTCTGCTTATGCGAGGCGTGGCCGTCTGGGACGTCTGCGCCAGCGCGCAGCGCGCGGGAAGTCTCGATACCGCGATCGTTCGCACGAGCGTCGCCCCGAACGACTTCGAGAAGTTCTTCGCCGCGCATCCGCGCATTCGCCTGATTGGTTTCAACGGCGCGGCGGCGGCGCAACTCTTCGAACGTCACGTCCTGAAGAGTTTGTCCCCGAACGTCGCGGCGATCGCCCGTCTGCGTCTGCCGTCGACGAGTCCCGCGCATGCGTCCCTGTCCTATGCGGCGAAGCTGGAAGCGTGGCGGGCGTTGACCGCCAGGGAACCGACGTGAGCAGTCGCGCATGACTTCCCGCCGTGTCGGGCTGATCTCCGATACGCATGGACTCGTTCGGCCGGAAGCAATTGCATTCTTGCGCGGCTGCGATCATCTGGTGCACGCCGGTGATATCTGCACGCCCGACGTCCTCGCCAAGCTGTCCCGGGTCGCACCGTTGACCGTCGTTCGTGGTAACAACGATCACGGCGACTGGGCCGACGCATTGCCCGAACGAACCACTTTGGACGTCGACGGAATCCTGATCGGAGTGGTGCACGACTTGGGACAGTGGGGGGCGGAACCCGATGCTCCTGGTGTCCGCGTCGTCGTCTCCGGTCACTCGCACAAACCTTCCATCCGCGAACACGAGGGAATTCTCTACGTCAATCCGGGCAGCGCCGGCCCAAGGCGTTTCAAGCTGCCGGTCAGCGTCGCCGAATTGGTCATCGACGCTGGCTCCGTCGCGGCGCGGCTCTGTACACTGACGCCGAACCACTGAGCGTACCCATGCCTGCCAAGCTTCGTGTCTATGTCGCCAACTCGGGAAGCCAGGACATTTCTGTGTTCGTGCTGCACGAGGACGGACGTCTGGAGGCGTTGCAAGACGTGCCGATCCAGCGACCCGCGGTCAAAGGAAAGTCGATCGTCCTCGCCACGAGTCCCCGGCAGGACTTCCTGTACGCGAGCTATGGCAACGAAGGGGGCCCGCCGACGGTCGTCAGCCACCGGATCGACCCCGAAACCGGAATCCCGAAGGCCTTCTCCAGCACACCGCTCGGCGACAGCGTCGCTTACCTCGCGACCGATCGCACGGGGCGATACTTGCTCGGCGCGTCCTACGCCGGCGCCAAAGTCATGGTCCATCCAATCGAGCCCGACGGCAGCATCGGTGTGGTCCAGCAGATCGTCTCGACGGAACCGATGGCGCACTGCATCCTCACCGACCCCGCGAACCTGCATGTCTTGCACACGAGTTTGGGGGGCGATTTGATTTACCAGGAGTCGTTCACCGCAACCACCGGGCGGCTCGCACCGCAGGAGCCGCGGGCCTTGCACGTCCGCAAGGGGTCGGGTCCGCGCTTCCTGTGTTTCGGCATCGTCGCACCCGTGGTCTATGTCCTGTGCGAGCTGGACGGTTCCCTTCTCGTGCTTCCCTACGACGCCGAGCGCGGCCACCTCGCCGCGCCGATTCAGACGCTGACAGCATTGCCCCCCGGCTTTACCGACAAGCCCTGGGCGGCGGACTTGCATCTCACGCCGAATGGCCGGTTCTTGTTCGCTTGCGAGCGCACTAGCAGCCTCCTGTCGGCGTTCCGGGTGGAGTCGGCGACCGGCACGCTGACCCCGATCGGTCGTTATGAAACCGTGAAACAGCCGCGGGCTTTTCAGATCGATCCTGCCGGACGATTCCTCGTCGTTTCGGGGCAACTGGCGAACGCGGTGATCGTTTATACGATCGACGGGGCTACCGGGGCACTGACCGCCTTGGCCCAGTACCCCGTGGGCATCAATCCCACCTGGGTGGAAATCGCCGACTTGGGGTCACGAGGGTCGTCTTAGACGGTCGAGCGTTCGAGGGTCGAGGGTTCGCGACGGCGCCGCTGCGGCACTGAACGCCCGAACGGCGCCCCGAAGGGGCGAGCGCGTCCGCGCGAGTCATCCCTCCGGTTCCGGCAACGCAAGTAGACGGTGGGTGGGCAGTGCAGATAGTATCGCGCCCCCGCTAGAGACGCGCCTGTAGCTCAGCTGGATAGAGTATCGGCCTAGGACGCCGAGGGTCGTGGGTTCGACAGTGCCGCTACGGCACTGAACGCCCGAAGGGCGGCCCCGGAGGGGCGAGCGCGTCCGCG
>Ga0116230_10000554_pt1 | contig 33229 bp, 26 predicted proteins | sample S1TSphfallax_3_FD_88678 | JGI IMG/M metagenome (GOLD analysis project Ga0116230, IMG submission 88678) | Host-associated microbial communities from peat moss isolated from Minnesota, USA - S1T2_Fd - Sphagnum fallax MG | ecosystem: Host-associated > Plants > Peat moss > Unclassified | place... | reverse complement strand
GGTTTTGATCCGAGTCCACGCGCGCGTGCGCAAACGATCGTAGTCGGAGCCCAGTTCGAGTGGGAGATAAAGACGGGCGCGCACCTCAGGGGGCGGATAGATGGCCACGTCATTCAAGATATCGGCATTCACAAAGGGCCGTGCGGCAAGATTGTCGTTACCGTAGTAGATGTCATTGGTGATTTCCGCGATGACTTTCGGTTCCAGAATGAAGTTCAGGAATTTATGGGCGGCCTCCGGATGCGGCGCCGACGCGGGGATGAGCAGGGCGTTGTAGGTGATATTGGAGCCTTCCTTCGGGAGAGTGAATCTGAGATGCGCACCTGTGCCGTCTTCTCGCGCCCGTAGCACGGCCGCCGAGTAATCGCTCGACCAGCCCACAGCGAGACAGGTTTCCTTCGACGCTAGTTGGTGCCAATAGTCGTCCGAGTCGAACTGCCTAATGTAAGGCCGCACCGCCATGATGACATGCTCGGCAGCGTTGAGGTCCTCGACGCGTGCAGAGTTCGGGTCAAGATGTAGGTAGGCGAGCGCCAGCTGCATCACGTCCGCCGGTGAATCCAAGAACGTGACACCGCAGTCGGCGAACTTCGCGATGACCTTTGGATCAAAAATCATCGCGAGGCTATCCGTCGGGGCATTCGCCATTCGAGCCTTGATCATATCGACGTTGTACGCGAAGCCGTTCATGGCGTGCAGATAGGGGACGGCATAGCGATTGCCGGGATCCACGCGTGCCTGTATCGCGAGCACGGCGGGATCCAGGTAACGCCAGTTCGGCAGCTTGGACTTGTCGAGTGGCAAATACGCTTTGGCCTGGATCTGGCGGCCGTAAAATGCCGTGGTCGTACTGACGATGTCGTAGCCGGAGGTTCCTGCTAGCAGGGCAGTTTCGAGCATTTCGTTCGAATCATAGAAGGCGTAAACCACCTTGATGTGAGTCTGCTGTTCGAACTCCTCGATAGTGTGATGACCGATGTATTCCGCCCAATTGTAGATATTCAATACAGGCTCTTCGGCGACCGGTTTTGCTGGGTGCCTTGCCCCGCAACTGCCGAGCAGCAGCCCAAGGCCGAAGCACGCGGCGAAAACCCAAAGCGTCCGACCGCGACTACGGGCGCGCGAGTTCAGCCTGAATCCACGCATGAAATTGCCGAATCAGGTACTCCTCGGGCATGACGACGCCTCGATCATGCGGCAGAGCCCGCAAGCCACGCTGATTCAGCTCGCAGGCCTGGGCATCTTCGGTCATGACGGTATTCGTGAAATCGCGGATGTTGGCCAAGTCGAACCCAGGGGCAGCAAGGGTCTCCCGGGAAAATAGGTACTCAACGCGCAACTCGGTTTGTTCCGGCCCCAAAGGTCGAAGCCGGACGACGCGGACATAGTCAATGTGGCCGACGATGAACATCGATGGGAGCCCCGTCATGTACACATGCCCAACTTTCGCGTCCGCCGCCGTCACCTTCTCGAAGGGAATGCCGGTCACTTGGCCGTCCAAAGACCAAGTTCTCGCGCCGTTTCGTAGGCCTCCCTTATACCTGGGATCAGCGTCGCCACTGTGCGCGGACCACTCCGGATCGTCGCGCTCATCTTGCAACCCGCGGCCGTAAATGGGGACTAGGTCAGAGAGTTGCGGGTGGATTCCGGGGCAATGCAGGCACTCGTTGTAATTCTCCCAAAAAATCTTCCAATTACATTGAATGGTCTTCTCGAGAACATGCCCCACGACCAGATCCGCTAAGGACCAAGCGTCGAGTCGATTCAGGGGTACGTCGAATAGGGCCTCGAAGGGCGGCGGATGGTTGCTGAGCGACACAAAGATGAAGCCCTGCCACTCGCGGACCAGGACCCGATAAAGCGGATAGTCGGCGACCGCAAAACCGCTTCGATTCTTGGAGGAAGTTCGCAACAACTCCCCATTCTGGCTATAAGCCCACGCGTGGTAGGGGCACACGATCGCGCTCGACCGCATGAACCCCGCGGGTTCCCGGCATAACGCCGCGCCCCGGTGCCGACAGGTGTTGTGAAAGCCCTGCAAAACTCCTGCATCGTCTCGCAGCAACAGCAGTTTTTGATCACCGATTTCAAACGTCCGAAAGGCTCGACTGGCAGCAACCTCACTCGATCGACCCACATAAATCCAGTGACGATACCAAATGCGCTCCAGTTCCCGCTCGAATTGACTTGGATCGAAGTAAGCCGCGGCGCTGAGTCCCGGTACGGGGCGCTCCAAGCCGTTGTAGCCGGCCGAAGGCGCGATCAATGATGAGGACATGACCTTACCCCTCGCGTTCAGGTTTGCATTCAATCATTCTGGGCGTTGCACTCCAGGTCCGTCAACGTTTCCGAAATCGAAACGTCAAGACCGAATGATCGAAAGCGTCCTTGCCACCCGTTTGGACGGCCGCGGCGACGCGGGTTGCAAGCGTCATGAACCACAAACGACACCCGCCGTCGCGGTTACACCACCGCCTTCTCGAGCGGTGAAGAGGGTCGATCGGAAAGCTCCTCCAAACTCTTGCCCTTGGTTTCGGGCAACAAGAAAGTCGTCACGATCAGTCCTAAGACGCTGACGATGGCGGCGGCGCCTTCGGCGGCGGGTAACCCGTTCCACGCCATCAGGAAGGGAAATGTAAAGACGCCGACGAAGCCGCCAATCTTGCCCATGGCCGCGGCAACGCCATGACCCGTCGTGCGGACTTTGACTGGAAAGATCTCGGACGGGTACACGAACGTCGTCGCGTTTGGTCCGAACTCCGTAAAGAAATAGCTAAGGCCATAGATCAACAGGAATGGATAGACCAATTTCTCGATGTTGGGGATGAATGCGAGCAGCCCGAAAGTCACGGCCATCATCGCGAAGCCGAGTATTTGGATCGTCTTGCGACCGAGCTTATCCATCGTGAGCGCGGCGACGGCGTAGCCGGGCGCAGCGAAGATGACGAATATCCCCAGCTGCGTAAGGGTCTTTTCTAACACGGTATGGTCGCTTCCCAGGTTGGACAGCACCAGCGGGCTCGAGACCGTATTACCGTAGTACGCGAAGTCCATCAGAAACCACGCCGCCGATGCTCCGATCAGGCGCAACAAAATTTTCTTGTCATCGACCAGGCGATGGAAGCCATCCCAGAAAGAGACCGAGTGAGTTGCCGCATCATAGTGCGCCGCCTTCCTGAGTTTGCCTGCTTCATCCTCTTCTTGCGCCGCCGCTTTGAGAAAGCGCGGCGTCTCCTTGAGCTTGCGGCGAGCCGCATAGACGGCGAGCGCAGGCAGCGCGCCGAATGCGACCAAAATTCGCCAGATCACGTCATGCGAGAGCGAGGTGCTCAGCAATGCCGCTGCCAGCAGAGGGCCAACGATGAGGCCGGCCGCTTGCATGGCAAACACCAAGGTAACCAGCATTCCCCGGTGGGCTTTGCCCGCGTATTCACTCATGATGGTCGCGGAGACCGGATAGTCACCGCCGATGCCGATGCCGAGTACGAAGCGAAATCCGATCAACCACCAGATGTTCGGGGAGAAGGCGCTCGCGATCGCCCCCGCAGCGAGGACCAGAACTTCGACACCATATATTCGTTTGCGGCCGATCATGTCCGCAATTCGACCGAAGAGCAGCGCGCCGAACGCAGCGGCAATCAGCGCCGTCGACTGCACCAAGCCTTCTTCCAATCGACCGACGTGCCATAGGGGCTTGAGCAGCGCCATGACCACGCCGATGACGAACAAGTCATAGGCATCGGTGAAGAATCCCATGCCGGAAATGAGCATGATCTTCCAATGCTCTTTGGATATCTTGGCGTTATCCAAGGCGGAGAAATCGGAGACAGTCGCGTCGGCGGATACGGCCATAAGTTCACCCATTGGATTACTTGGCCATTGTGGGCGGTTGAGCGCGCCTGTACTTGGTATGACTGCCGCGATCAGTCGTCAGACGCGGCTTACGGTGTCACATCATTGTCATGAGCGGAATGAAAACCCGCGATAGACGCGTTGTTGCCGGCTTAGCTGACCGACTTCAGCGCCGGATAGCGTCCCGACGCCGAGAGTTTCGCGGCCGCCGTCTGGCCAAGCCACAGGGAATTGCGCCGTACGACGAACGGGCTCGCGGTCAGCGATGCCAAGGGACCCGCGGCGGCAAACAAGAACCCCTGACCGGAGACGCAGCCGAGGTCGAGCAGGGCGGCGACCTGTGCCTCGGACTCGATGCCTTCGGCGACCGTGTCGAGCCCCAGGGTCTCGCCGAGCGTGATCACGGTACGCGCGAGTTCCGGACCGTTGTTGGTATTCGTGAGGCGCGCGACGAAAGATCGGTCGATCTTGAGGATATCGATCGGCAATCGATGCAAGTAGGAAAGCGACGAATAGCCGGTGCCGAAATCATCGATGGCAAGTTTCACGCCGAGTTTCTTCAGTTCGCGCAGGCGCTCGAGATTGGCATCCGTATTCTGAATCAGCGTGCTCTCGGTCAATTCGACCACGAGGTTGCCGGGCTCGAGGCCGGATTCCTTGAGCACATGAGAGACGTCTCGGACGAGGTCGCCATGTTGCAGATGACGCCCCGAAATATTGACCGCGAGTCTTAGGCCGGAACCGCCCGCAATCGATTTGCGCCAGGCGCAGAGCTCACGGCAGCCTGTGGCGAGCACCCAACGACCGAGTTTGACGATGTGGCCGCACTCCTCGGCCAGCTGGATGAATTTCGCCGGCATCAATATGCCGAGTTCCGGATGACGCCAACGCACGAGCGCCTCCACACCCAAAATGCTGCCCGTGCCGAGGTCGACGATGGGCTGATACTCGAGGAAGAACTCTTCGTTGGCGAATGCACGACCGATGTCGGCCTCCAAGCGAAGGCGTTCATGCAGAGATTCCTGCATCTCCGGCCTGAAGGCGGTGTGCCGGTTCTTGCCGGCCGCCTTGGCGTAATACATGGCGATATCGGCGCGACTCAGCAAGGCGTCCACCTCGACACCCTCGCTGCCGTAGGCGATGCCGATGCTGGCCGGCACGTGCACTTCGGTCGCGCTCAAGGCGAACGGTTGGTCCATGGCTTCGATCAGCGAATCCGCGACCCGCTCGATATCCGAAAGCGCGGTAAACCCTTCGAGCAATACCGCGAATTCATCGCCGCCGAGGCGCGCGACGGTATCGCAGGCGCGGGTCGTGGCGACCAGTCGTCCGGCCACCGACTGCAGCAGCGTGTCGCCCGCGTCGTGGCCGAGCGAATCGTTGATATTCTTGAAGTTATCCAGATCCAGGAACATGACCGCGACCCTATGCTCGCCCCGCTGGGCAAGGGCCAAGGCGTGCTGCACACGGTCGCGAAACAGGTTGCGATTCGCGAGCATCGTGAGAGGATCGTGAAAGGCGAGTTCCCGCAGTTGCTCTTCGAGCGCCTTGCGTTCGCTGATGTCGCGAAAGTTCAGCGCCAGTCCACGGACCGCGGGGTCATCGTTGAGGTTCGTGCCGACCAATTCGAGCACGTAACGAACTTTGCCCCGATCGATCCGCAGTTCCACGGGTCCGACGGGGGCGCCGCGCGACGCGGCGACATCGCCGAGAAATCCGCGCAGGCGCTCGCCATCATCGCCGGTCCAAAGATCCAGCAGGTTTCGTCCGGTCAATTCCTCAGGCTTGAGACCGAGGGTTCGCTCGCAAGCCGGAGAGGCGAACGCGAGCACGCCGTTGCTCGCGACGATCATGATGACGTCCGATGCGTTCGCGATCAGCGAGGCGTAACGATCCTCGACCATGCGCGCCGCTCGCCGCTCGCGAGTTGCCGCTTCATCGCGCAATACCAGGGATTGACGCAGCATGAGCAGCAGCGTCAGTGCGAAGACGACGATGGTCAGGATCGTTCCCGGATTGTGAATGTCACCGCGCGTGAAATTCACGAGCACCAGGAAGGCCGTCAGCATCGCGGCATAGGGCAGCGCCTGCACCAGGGTATCCGAGGTGCCCGAATTGATCGCCGGGGTTTCCGTGCGCAGACGCAGTTGAATGCGCGCCGCCGCGACGATCGGTATGTAGAAAGACGTATACAAGACATCCTGCATGTTGCCCGGCAGGTAATTGCCGGTCACCTTGGTGACCGCCCAGACGATGTCGCCCAGGAACATCATCGAAAATCCCACCAGGAGCAGCAGCGGTATGCGCCGGCCGCCGGGACTGCCGATGCAGGTCATCAAGACCACGCCCAGACTCAGAAGGCCCGTGCAGTTCAGCAGCAGATAAGTTTGGCTCAAGGCATTCTTGATGACGCCGAGTTCGGTGCTCGGCCCCTGCGAGCGCGACACGAGGTACCAGAAAAATGCCCCGAAGCCGACGCCCATGATTGCGGCATCGAGAGCCAAACGAGCCCACGGTATTCTCGCGGCGCTTGCCCGGACCAGGAACCAGAGGCCCGCATAGAAAAGCGGATAGTAGGCGATATAGAAAACGTCGGCGATGCCGGGAAATGGATCGCGTTCATGCAGCCATGACCAGACGCCGATGACGGTGCCGGCAAAATAGCAGGCAATCGACGCCGACAGACAGGACCAAGCAGAGCGCAGGGGCCCGGGCTCGAGGCGGCGCGAGATGGCGAAGCAAATGGTCAGTGCCATCAGCGATGCGGGTGAATCCGCCAACAGCCCGACGAAGTGGATGACCCGTTCGCCGCCGAAGCCCGCCAGCATCCAGGTGACCACCAGGGTCACGTAGCCGACGAGCGCGTAGAAAAGGCGGTCAGTCCAGCGTGGCGCCGCATCCGAGCGGTTCTGCATTGCAGATAATGCGGTCATCGCCACTATAGGCCTTGGACGGTCGTGCGTCGCTTGGTCGCTGAGTTGCCTATGTAAGGCTTGAACTTACCCCCAAATTAAGCGCTCGCCGCCGCGATGGCAACGGCGAGGTTTCTAGCTTGTGATGTCCATCTCGTTCGCGTCAGCGCTATCCCGTCAATTGACCGATCCCAAGGACTTTGACAGGCCAAAGAACAGGCCACGCCGGGGTCCGTACTGGGGTGCGCCGACGCCGACGCCCGTGCCGTTGCGGATCTGATATTCCTTGTCGAACAGATTGATTACGTCGAAACGAGCCGTCAGGGTTCCGCCACTGTTGAAGCGGAACAGATGCGTGAGGCCGGTATTGACCTGCGTGTATTGAGGGAGGCTCTCGCCGTTGGGAATGCCTGTCCCGCCATAGGGTGTCGTCTGTCCTGGCGGCAGGTCCAAGTCAGCCCGTAGCCCCGAACCCAGCAAGAAATCCGCGCTGAAGCGCGTGTCCCGCCAGAGATAGGAGACGCCGCCGGAGGCCGTATGCTCCTGTTCGTGATCCAGATGAATGTAGTTGTTGGCGATATAGGCCAGATCCGCGGGCGTGAAATTGAATTGTGCGGAGTCGATCTGCTTACCGCGTGCGCTCTGTAAAGCGCCATTCAGATAGGCGGTGAAGTGCTCGATCGTATAATTGATCGTGAGCTCGAGGCCGTACTGTTTGCCATACGCATAGTTGAACGGGGTCAGAATGATCGGGGCGCCGAATTGCCCCTCATCGATCAGGTTGTGCGATTGCTTGTAATAGCTGTCGAGACCCACGGTCAGCTCGCGCGTGACCTTCTGTTGTAGGCCGATATCGTAGTAATTGGCGCGTTCCGCCTTGGGCGCATCCGCTTGTGAGCTCAAGGCCGGCGAGGTCGTGTTCGCGAACAGCGCGATATCCTTGCCGCCGACCAGTTCGAACGGAGGCGGCGTGAGATAGCGCGAATATCCGGCGTGCAGCGTCGTATCCGCCAACAATTTCCAGACCACATTGAGACGCGGACTCGCCTGGCTCGCGCTCGTGTAGGCAGTGAACTTGTCGAGTCGCACGCCATAATTGACCGTGAAGTCGGGGACCAGTTTCCACTCGTCTTGCAGATAAAGGCTTTCGATCCATTCGGTCTTCGTGCCGTCGTCCACGAGCGCCGTCGGAATATCGCTCAGAGTATTCGGCGGCGGGCCGGGATCGAAGGGTCCGTCCGTCAACAGCACGTCGGAGGTGGTTTGGCTGATCGAATGGTCGGTCTGTACGAAGGCGCCGGCACGCAGCGTATGACTGTCGTTGAGCTGATAGGAGCCATCGCTTTGCAAGGCATAGGCAACATTCTGCTTGTAGGCATCCTGCGCGATCCCCGTAAACAACAAATCGCCGACGGGATCGGGCTCAAAGGTGAGGCTCGAGTAACGCGCGATGAAGGAGGTCTGCACGTCGAATGCTCCGGCCGAATGCTGCCAGCTGAGCGCACCGAAATGCGTCACTTCTCGCTGGTTCTCGTTGAGATCTTGACTGGGAAAGCTCGAGACGCCGTTGACCGTCAAGTTCAACGACGGCTGTTCTCCGTACAGATTGGGGATTTGAAACTTGCCGACCGACGTGCCCAGCATCAGGGCCAGGCGATTCTGCTCGTCCAGAATATCTTCGAAGTAACCAAAGCCGTGATACTGCTTCGTGTGATCGTGAATTGGATTCGAGCTGCCGTCCGGGGATTCGATGCCCAAGTCGCTGCGCAGAAAATCTCCAGTCATCAAGTAACTGTATTGCCCGGAACCGCCGCCGTAGGTGATGCTGGGCTGAACCGTGCCGTGACTGCCGCCGTAGAGCGATACGGCGCCGCCGGGGGCTTGCAGCCCACTCTTGGTCGTGATGTCGATGATGCCGGCGGTGCGCAGTCCATATTCTGCGGGCAGGGCGCCGGTGATCAAACTCAGGGAATTGATGAAACGCGGGTCGAGTGATTGACCGAATACCGCGATGCCCTCGGGCAAAATGATGCCGTTGAGACGATATTGCAGACCGTTGTGCTCGCCCCGGATATGGAATTGCCCGAAGGAATCCTGCGCGACGTCGGGCGCTTGCAAAATCACTTGATTGAGAAGGCTGTTGTCTCCACCCGGCGTCGCTGCAATTGCCGCTGCATCGATCGTGTAGGTCGAGGCGCCTGTCTGGGTCTGGATATTGGCACGACCCTGGTCGAGGCGCTCCGCGGTCACGACGATCGGCGCGAGTTCCATGGGGGCGGGCGCCGCGGTGCCGGCGGTTTGCGCAAATGCGCGCGGACTGGTCGCGACGCCGACAGCGATGGCGACTGCCCCGGCCGTCAGGGCGGGGAAGGCAATTCTGGACATTGAAAAACTCCACGAAAACTGACTGGAATGGGCGCGAGCATTCGCCACGGCGGCCCCATGATAAGGAGAGCAGTTCAGTTAAATCGTGGGCGGTCCGCGGCTGCGTGGAGCGGGTATTGAGGCAACGACCGCCGCGAACAGAGGCTCGCGGTCGCGAGGAATGGCTGCGCGCGCCAGGGGCGGAACGTGAAACGCATAGCTGAATGCCGGCGTGACGACTTGCGCAAATGACGGACAAAGCGCGCAGGGGGCACCCGCCCGGTCGGCGCCGTCGATCTGCAAGCCCGCGAGCGTGACGCGCGCCGCATCACCGAGTTCGTGGACGACAGCGCCGTGCTGCGTCACGATCAGTATCAGCCAAAGCCCGATGATCTTGAGAAAGTTTTTCATGCCAGTGGCAGGAAGCTAACAGAATTTCGGCCGTTTTGCAGCATGCAAGCGGCCGATTGATCAAAATCCACGCACCGCGAACGCTGCGCCGATCAGCGCTCGCGGTGCCGATTGCCGGCAGGGGCTTAAGGCGCCGGGCTGCCTTCGACTTGGATCTGCAGCCTCACCCACTGGGCGAAGCCGTAGGCCTGACCGTAATTCACGCCGAAATCGCTGCGATCGAGTGTCGCCGAGGCGTCGGCGCCGCAGACTTGCTTCTTCGACATCGGGTTGATGAAACACTTGAACGAATTGATCGTCAGCGTCAGCGGCTTGGAGACGCCATGCAGCGTGAAGATGCCCTGGGCTTCGGTCGGCGCGTCGCCGTTCCACTTTGTGAACTTGCCTTTGTAAGTTGCCGTGGGGTACTTCGCAACATCGAAGATCTCGGCCGACTTGGCGTGCTCGTTCATCTTGGCCATGCCGAAGTCGATCGAGGTCGTGTCGATCGTGACATCGATGGTTCCGGTCTTGGCGGCCTGATCGAGCACGACCTTGCCGGATGAGGAATCGAACTTGCCGCGCCAGACGGAGATTCCACCGAAATGGTCAGCCTCGAAGCTCGGATAGGTATGCGCAGGATCGAGAATATAAGTCACAGGCGCAGCGAATGCAGTCGCGCTGAGGACGCTGGCCAACGTCGCCGTAATCATCCGTTTCATTGCAAACTCCTTGAGATGAGACATGGGTTAAGGATTCGAGGCGTTATAATTTGAAGTTCGGAATCATAGCCGATATGGCAAGCGGCGATACAGGCAAGAGGTCGAGATGGAATTATTCGAGGCAATCCAGACACGGTCATCCGCCGGACGCTTGAGCGAACCCGGGCCGGATCCGCAACAACTCGAGCGGATTCTGGCTGCTGCGGCGCGTGCACCGGATCATGGTCGACTCAAGCCTTGGCGGCTGATCGTGCTCGATCGCGCCGGTCGAGAACGCCTGGCGGATGCCGTGGTCGCGGCGCGCGCGCGGCGGCTGCCGGAACCCACGCCGGAGCAATTGGCGTTGGAGCGCGAGAAGCTCTGGCGCTCGCCGACGCTCGTCGTGGTCGGGTGCGCCGTCCAGCACGATCATCCCAAGGTTCCCGAGGTCGAGCAGCTGCTGGCGGTTGGAGCCGCCGCACAGAACCTGTTCCTCGCCGCTCACGATCTGGGCTACGGCGTCATGTGGAAGACGGGGCCGGCCGCCTATGACGACGGCGTCAAGGCCTCCGTCGGTTTGCAGGCTCATGACCATATCGTCGGGATCATGCATTTAGGTACGCGGGTCGGTTAAGGCCGCCGCCCGCAAACCGCGCAGCGATGCGCTCTTGATCAACGCCCAAACCGCGGTCCCTGGCTCCAGACGAAGTGTTTGAGTCGCGGCCGTCGTGATGCGTGCGAGCAGCGTCGTGCCGCCGACGTCGATCGAGATCAAGTCGGTGTCGAGATCGTCGCGAACGATGGCCGTCACGATCCCGCCGAGGCGGTTGCGCACGCTGAGTCCGTGCGGTTCTTCGGTTGCGACGATCACGTCGCGCGCGAGGACATGGACGCGGATTTTCGCGCCGATGCCGATCGCGGTGCGCGCGGTCGGCACGGGTGTCCGTACGCGCAATTCACCGCTGCCGACCGATACCTGCAGCAGGCCCGACGAGGCGTCGATGCCGCGAACTTCGGAATCGACGATGGCGCCGACCGCATCGGCGCCGATCCGCGCGCGCAGTTCGGGTCGTAGGCAGAGCGCGCCAAGATCTCCCTGTGCAATGATCTTGCCGTCGTCGATGAGCGCAACCTGCGTCGCGAGCCGCAGGACCTCCTCGAACTGATGACTCACGTAAACCATCGGCACGGCTAGTTGGTCGCGCAGCGTTTCCAGGTAGGGCAGCAGTTCCGCACGGCGTGCGGCATCGAGCGCGGCGAACGGCTCATCCAGCAAGAGCAGGCGCGGTTGACTGAGAAGGGCGCGCCCGATCGCAACCCGCTGCCGCTCGCCGCCGGATAATTGCGGCGTGCGCCGCGCGAGCAGGCTGCCAAGGCCGAGTAGTTCGACGACGGCATCGAAGTCGACATAGGCCTGCGCCTTCGTGCGACCTTGTCCATACCGCAGGTTCGCCGCGACGCTCAAGTGCGGGAACAGGCGTGACTCCTGAAAGACGTAGCCGATTTGTCGCGCCTCGGTCGGCACATGGATGGCCGCCGTCGTGTCGGACAGCACTCGTCCGTCGAGTTCCACATAGGCGGAATCGGCGGCGAGCAATCCGGCGATGATGTTGATCAGCGTGCTCTTGCCGCAGCCCGAGCGACCGAACAGGGCGACGATACCCGGGGTCGGCAGTTCGAACTCGGCCTGCAGCGAAAAATCGCCGCGTCTCTTGGCGACCCGCACGTGCAGCACCTTAGGGACCCAGCCGTCGGCGCAGGCGCCGTGCAAACCATTCGGACAGCAGCAGCCCGCTCAAGGCGAGCGCAAACGACAAGCTCGCGAGGCGCGCAGCCTCCGCGTCGCCCCCGGGTGTTTGCAGGGCCGTGTACAGAGCCAGCGGCAAGGTGCGCGTCTCGCCCGGAATGTTCGAGACGAAGGTGATCACCGCACCAAACTCGCCAAGACCCACACAAAAAGCGGTGATCGCGCCCGCCAAAACGCCAGGTAGCATCAGCGGCAAGGTGATCGACAAGAAGCGATCCAGCGGCCCGGCGCCGAGCGTGCGGGCGGCATCTTCCAGACCGTGATCGACATGCTCCAAGGAGATCCGGATTGCCCTGACCATGAAGGGGAAGGACATCACGGCGGTCGCGAGTGCCGCGCCGTTGCGGTTGAAGATCAAGTGAATGCCGCCCACGCGCCCGAGCCAGGCGCCGACCGGTCCTCGCGTGCCGAAGATCAGCAACAAGACATAGCCCACGACCACGGGCGGCAGCACCATCGGCAAATGCATGAGGGCGTCGAGCAGGGTGCGGCCCGGAAATCGTCGCCGTGCTAGCAGCCACGCGGCCGCGACGGCGAATGGTAAATTGAACAAGACGCTGCGGGCCGCGACGGTCAGGCTGAGTAAAAAAGCTGTGCTCTCGTCGGGGCTTAGCCAGGTCATCGGCGGGTATCTACACAGCGGTGCAAGGCACCATGCGGCAGGCAGTATACTGGCTGGCAAGGCTCCCATAAGGATTGGATCAATGGCTTATTATCGCGCCGTGGCGCAAGGGGCGGCGTCGACCCCTGAGCGGATCGGTGTGCTCGTCGTCAACCTCGGCACGCCTGATTCGCCCTCCTATCTGGCCGTGCAGCGCTATCTGGCCGAGTTTTTGGGCGATCGCCGCGTCATCGACACGCCGTTTCTGCTGAAATTGCCGTTGCTATACGGGGTCATTTTGCCGCTGCGTCCCATTCGCACGACGCGCAATTACCGCAAGGTCTGGATGCAGGGCGGCTCGCCCTTGCTCGTGTACTCGCAGCGACTCACCGACAAGATCGCCACGCGATTGCAAGCACACCACGGCGACAAAATACGGGTCGAGCTCGCGATGACCTATGGCAATCCCAGCATTCCGAATGTGATCAGGCGGCTCGCGGAACAAAACGTCAAACGCCTCATGGTGCTGCCTCTGTATCCCCAATATTGTTCCTCGACGACCGGCTCGGTTTTCGACCGGACAAGTCAGACGCTGCAGCGGTGGCGCTGGTTGCCGGAAGTCCGATTCATCAACGAGTACTACGCCGATCCCGGTTACATCGACGCTCTGACCCAGAAGATCCAGAAGTTCTGGGACGCGGAGGGGGAGCGCTCGCATTTATTGCTGTCCTACCACGGCATTCCCGCGCTGTACGTGGCCGAGGGGGATCCCTACCAGGCGCAAGCCGAGACCACCACGCGGCTCGTGGTGGAGCGGTTAGGGCTCGCGCCGGACGAGTACTCGCATTGCTACCAGTCGCGTTTCGGACCGGTCATCTGGCTGCAACCTTATACCGAGGACACCCTCAAGGAACTCGCCAAGCGCGGGGTACGCAAGCTCACGGTCATCTCCCCGGCGTTTGCGGTCGATTGTCTCGAGACACTCGAAGAGGTCGCAATGGAGTACCGCGAGCAGTTCATGGCCTTAGGGGGCGAGAAGTTCGGGCTGATACCCTGCCTCAACGATGACGATCAGCATGCCGATGCGCTCGCGGGCGTCGTCAGCAATCAGCTAAAAGGCTGGGTTTAGCCGGGACTTGCGGGCGCCGCCGTCGCGGTGCTAGATTCCCGGCATGGCAAGTTCCTCGATTCGTACCTCGAGCCTTCCGCGCCTCCCTCTGGCGCTGCCTCTGCTCGCGCTGCGCCGCTAGGCGCACATCACCCATGCGCTACCGGTCGGCGCTGACAAGACCGAAGAGCAACACACGATAAACCCAATCAAGGTCAAACCTGGCATTGCCAGCGCGAGAGCACCATGCTGAATAACCCCGCGACGAAATATCGAGCGTTTACGCCCATTGATTTGCCGGATCGAACCTGGCCCAGCCGACGGATCGAGGCACCCCCCAGTTGGTGCAGCGTCGATCTGCGCGATGGCAACCAGGCGCTGATCGAACCGATGGACCCGGCTCGTAAGCGCCGCATGTTCGACATGCTCGTGCGCATCGGCTTCAAGGAAATCGAGGTCGGATTTCCGGCCGCTTCGCAGACGGATTTCGATTTCGTGCGCGAGATCATCGAGCGCGGGCTCATTCCCGACGATGTCACGATTCAGGCCTTGACCCAGGCGCGGCCCGAACTCATCGCGCGAACCTATGAGGCCTTGCGCGGTGCCCGTAAGGCGATCGTCCATCTCTATAACTCCACGTCGGTCGTGCAGCGCCGGGTCGTGTTTCGCCTGGATAAAGCCGGCATCGTCGATATTGCGGTCCGCGGCGCAAGCTCGGTCCGCGAACATGCCTTGCGGCAGCCCGATACGGAGTGGGTGTTTCAGTACAGCCCCGAGAGCTTTACCGGCACCGAACTCGAATTTGCGGTCGAGATTTGCGATGCCGTGAACTCGGTCTGGGAGCCCACCCCAACGCGCAAGACCATTCTCAATTTGCCGGCCACGGTCGAGATGGCGACCCCCAATGTTTATGCCGATCAAATCGAGTGGTTCGGGCGGCACATTGCCAAACGGGACTCGCAGATCATCAGCGTGCATCCCCACAACGACCGCGGCACGGCGGTCGCGGCGGCGGAGCTTGCGGTTATGGCGGGCGCGGAGCGCATTGAGGGCACTTTGTTCGGTAACGGGGAACGTACCGGTAACGTCGACATAGTGACGCTGGCTCTCAACTTGTATACACAAGGCGTTGATCCTCAACTGGATTTCTCAAACATCAACGAGGTGGCGCGTTGTGCGGAGAGCTGCAATCAATTGCCGATCCACCCGCGCCACCCCTATGTGGGCGATCTCGTCTTCACGGCGTTCTCCGGTTCGCACCAGGATGCGATCAAGAAGGGTCTCGCCGCGCGCTCCGCCGATCAGATCTGGGATGTGCCTTACTTGCCTGTCGATCCGTCCGATTTGGGTCGTTCGTATGACTCGATCATTCGGGTCAACAGTCAGTCGGGCAAGGGTGGCGTCGCCTTCCTGCTCGAGCGCGACTACCAGTTGATCATGCCGAGGCGCCTGCAAATCGAGTTCAGTCAGGTCGTACAAACTGCTGCAGATATCAGTGGTAAAGAACTGACTGCGAAGGAATTATGGGACCTATTTGCTGCTGAATATCTGACCCCGCGGCAGCCCTTGCTGTATCGCTCGCACCAGCTCGCGGCCTCGACCGACGGCGCGGACAGCGAGCGCCTGTCGCTGCAAATCGAGCGCGATGGGCGTCTGGAGACGCTGCAGGCGCATGGAACGGGTCCGATCGATGCCATGGTCAAGGCGCTCGGACTAGATTTCGACGTGCTGTCCTACGAAGAACATTCGCGCGGGCAGGGCAGCGCAGCCCAGGCGGTCTCTTATATTGAAATCACGACGCGATCGCGCCGCACCTTGTTTGGTGCCGGGATGCACCCAAATATTATTACGGCCTCGATTTTGGCTGTTTTGTCGGCCGTGAACCGCGCCATCGCCTGCAAGGCGCTCGCCAATGCCAACGCCAACAGGCGCACTGGTACTTGAGGAAAGCTTAATAAGCTATTGATAAATATAAATTATCTTAAGCGACCACGAAGGCACGGGTTTAGGCGCCGAGGCAATTCGGCTGGCATGGCTTGCCTTGACCGTTAGAAATGTGTAACGGCAGTTGAATGCCGGGCAGAATCGGCTATAGTGCGCAACTTCACGCCAAGCCGGCGTATCGATCCTATTGATTTCAAGGGCTTTTCTCGACAATGAGTGAACGCGAAGACGAACATTTCGATATCGATGACGAATTTCTCGGCGAGGCCGAGGAGTCGCAAGATTTCGATTCTCAGTTGGAACGTGCGGAGCGACGTCCGAAAGCGGCCCCTCCGGGTAAACGTGGCAAAGCCGCTTGGAGCCGCGTCGAGGACGTGCTTGCCGAGCGTCAGTTGGAAAAAGAACTGCGCGACATCTTCGAAGACGAATAGCGGCTCGGCGACACGTGAGCCCGCATCCGTCGTGGGTCGTCCTCAAGTTCGGGGGCACCAGCGTCTCGACCGCGCAGAATTGGCGCAACATCGCCGCGGTCGTGCGCGAGCGGCTCGCCCTGAATCTACAGCCTGTGGTCGTTCATTCGGCGCTTTCGGGTATCACCGATAAATTGGAATCCTTGCTGAGCGCGGCGATCGCCGGTCAGCACACGGCACTGCTCGCCGCCATCGAGGCCAAACACCACGATCTCGCGCGCAGTCTCGGCATCGAGCCCGGTGAGCGCTTCGCTGCGTTCATCGCAGAACTGCATCGGATCACGGACTCCTTGGCCGAGACCCATGAACTCGGCGATCGCGTGCGCGCGCGCGTGATGGCGATGGGGGAATTGCTCGCGACGACGCTCGGCGCCGCCTATCTGCAATCCCAGGGCATCGCCACGGCCTGGGTAGACGCGCGCCAGGTGCTGCGTTCCGAAAGCCGCGAAGATGCCAATAGCAAAGCCGGTTTTCTCTCGGCGACCTGCGACTATTCGCCGGACGCGGACTTGCAAGCTGCCTGGCGCACGCTCGCGCAGGTCGTCATCACACAAGGTTTCATTGCCGCCAACGACGCGGGCGATACCGTGCTGCTCGGGCGCGGCGGCTCGGACACCTCCGGGGCTTATTTTGCCGCGAAGCTGGCGGCCGTTCGTCTCGAGATCTGGACCGATGTGCCCGGCATGTTCAGCGCCAATCCGCGCGACGTGCCGAGTGCGCGGCTGTTGCGCGCGCTGCATTACGACGAGGCGCAGGAGATCGCGAGCAATGGCGCGAAAGTCCTGCATCCGCGCTGTGTGATGCCGGTGCGCCAGTACGGCATCCCCTTGCATGTCTACGCGACCCAGTCCCCGGGTCTCGAAGGCACCGTGATTTCGGCGCAGACCCCGGATAGTGCCGCCCAGGTCAAGGCGATTGCGATCAAGAAGGGCATTACCCTGGTCTCGATGGAGAGTCCGGGCATGTGGCACCAAGTCGGCTTCTTGGCCGACGCCTTCCAAGTCTTCAAGCAGCAGGGTCTGTCGGTGGATTTGATCTCGACCTCGGAGACCAACGTGACCGTGTCCCTGGACCCGGCCGCCAATACGCTCGATGCCGCGGCCGTCGCGCGCCTGACGGCGGCTCTGGGCGAGCTCTGCCGCGTGCAGATCCTGGGCCCGTGCGCATCTTTAAGCCTCTTGGGCCACCACATTCGCGGGATTCTGCCGGAACTCGGCTCGGCGTTCGAACTATTCCAGGATCAAAAGATTTATCTCGTCAGCCAAGCCGCCAACGATCTGAACTTCACCTTCGTGATCGACGAGTCGCAAGGCGATCGGCTCGTGCACCAACTCCATGAGCGCCTGATCCAGCGCATCGGCTCGGACGGCGTCCTGGGGCCGACCTGGCAGGAGTTGTTCGCGCCGCCGAGCGCTGCGGGTCCCGTCGCTCATGAGTGGTGGCAGGCGCCCGAGAAGCGTCGGCAGCTGCTCGCGCTCGGCGCGCGTGAAGGCGCAGCCTATGTCTATGACATGGCGACCGTGGATGCCGCAGTCGCCGCCTTGCACACGGTCGCGTCCGTGGATCGCTGGGCCTATGCGATGAAGGCGAACTGGCATCCCGAGATTCTGCGCCGCTTGGTCGCGGCCGGCATGATGCTGGAATGTGTCTCGCAGGGCGAGCTCGAACATGCGTTCGCCGTGGTCCCGGATTTGCCGCCCGAGCGCGTCTTGTTCACGCCGAACTTCACGCCGAGCGACGAATATGAGTTTGGCTTCGCGCGCGGCGTGCGCGTCACGCTGGACAATCTGCATCCGCTCAAACACTGGCCGCAGGTGTTCGCCGGCAAAGAGATTTTCGTACGCATCGATCCCGGCGTCGGCCGCGGGCACCACGAACATGTGCGCACGGCCGGGGCGCATTCCAAGTTTGGCGTGTCGGTCGCGGAAATCGATGAGCTCGTCGCGTTGACCGAGCGGCACGGTGTGCGCGTCACGGGGCTCCATGCCCATGCCGGCAGTGGAATATTCAACGTCGCCAATTGGACCGAGACGGGCACTCTGCTCGCCGGCCTCGCCGCGCGATTCCCGCATGTGCGGGTCGTGGATTTGGGCGGCGGCATCGGTGTACCGGACCGCGTCGGACACAGCGACATGGATTTCGGCGCCTTGGAACGCGGCGTCGCGGAACTGCGCGCACAATTTCCGCAGATCCGCTTCTGGATGGAGCCCGGACGATTTCTGGTTGCGAAGGCGGGCGTGCTGGTGGCGCGCGTGACGCAGTTGAAGGCCAAGGGCGATATTCAGTATGTCGGCATCGCCACCGGTATGAATTCCTTGATTAGACCTGCCTTGTACGATGCATATCACGAGATCGTGAACCTGACGCGTTGGGGCGAGGCGGCGACGCAGCAAGCGACGATCGTGGGACCCATCTGCGAGACGGCCGATAAGTTCGGCACCGATCGCTGGCTGCCGCCCACGCAGGAGGGCGACATCTTGTTGCTGGCGACCAGCGGCGCCTATGGGTATGTGATGGGCTCACGCTACAATCGTCGCGCGCCGGCGCGCGAGTTCGTGATCTGAGGATGGCTGACATGCAGCGAGTCGGTATCATCGGTTGGCGTGGCATGGTGGGCTCGGTGCTGCTGGCGCGCATGCGTGAGGAGCGCGATTTCGATTTGATCGAACCGACGTTCTTCAGCACCTCGCAGGCGGGCGTCCCCGGCCCGTCGATCCGCGGCTCTCAGGATCCCGTGCAGGATGCCAACGACCTTGCCGCGCTCGCGAAAATGTCCATGCTCATCACCGCTCAAGGTGGGGACTACACGCAGTCCGTGCATCCGCGGCTGCGCGCCGCGGGCTGGCAGGGGTATTGGATCGATGCCGCATCGACCCTGCGTCTCGACAAGAATGCCGTGATCGTACTCGATCCCGTGAACCTCGCCGTGATGCGCAACGCCCGTGATCAGGGCATCCGCGATTTCATCGGCGGCAACTGTACGGTGTCCTTGATGCTGATGGCCGTCGCGGGTCTGTTGCGCGCCGGTGTCGTCGAATGGATTACCGCGATGACCTATCAGTCGGCCTCCGGCGCGGGCGCGCAACACATGCGCGAACTGATCGAGCAAATGGGCGCGCTGCATCGCTCGGCCGCGTCGACCTTGCAGGATCCCGCGGCGACGATTTTGGACGTCGATCGCGCCGTCGGCCGCGGTCTAGCCGAACCGGAATTTCCGACCGCGAATTTCGGGACGCCGCTTGCCGCGAGCCTGATCCCTTGGATCGACAAGGATTTGGGCAATGGACAGAGCAAGGAAGAATGGAAAGCCGGGGTCGAGGCGAACAAGATTCTAGGCACGGAAGCGAACCCCGTGCCGATCGAAGGAATCTGCGTGCGCGTCGGCGCCATGCGTTGTCATAGCCAGGCGCTGACGATCAAACTGCGGCAGGATTTGCCGTTGGCGGAGATCGAGCGACTGATTGCTGCCGACAATGCCTGGGTAAAGGTCATTCCGAACGAGCGCGAGGCGTCGATCCGCGAGCTGTCGCCGGCCGCGGTCAGCGGCCGCATGCACATACCCGTCGGTCGGCTGCGCAAGCTCGCGATGGGCGGCGAATATCTGTCGGCCTTCACCGTTGGCGATCAATTGCTGTGGGGGGCGGCGGAGCCGCTGCGCCGCACTTTGCGCTTCCTGCTGGATTCGCTGCCGGCTTGAGGACTTAGATGGCGAATCCGGCGCGCACGTCGGCATTCGTGAACAGCTTGATCGGCACGGGCTGCACGTTCCAGATGTCGTTGCAATATTCGCGGATCGTGCGATCCGAGGAGAATTTGCCGGATCGCGCCGTGTTCAGGATCGACATACGCGTCCACCGATCCCGGTCGCGGTAGGCCGCCGCAACCCGCTGCTGACACTCGACATAGGACTGAAAATCCGCGAGCAACATATACGGGTCGTTGTTCAAGAGGTCGTCGATCAGCGGCTTGAACAACTCGGGGTCGCCGCGCGAGAAGAAACCGCTGCGGATCAAATCGATCACGTCTTTGAGCTGCGGATTCGCGTTGTAATAGTCCATGGGGCGGTAGCCCTGCGCCTTCATGGCATAGACTTCCGGCGTACTGAGCCCGAACAAGAAGAAGTTGTCCGCGCCGACCTCGTCCCGAATCTCGATGTTCGCGCCGTCGAGTGTGCCGATCGTGACCGCGCCGTTCATGCAGAATTTCATGCATCCCGTGCCCGATGCTTCCTTGCCGGCAGTGCTGATCTGCTCCGACAGGTCGGCAGCCGGATAGATGCGCTGCCCGTTGGTGACGCTGAAATTCGGAATGAACACGACCTTGAGCCGGCCGTTGATATCCGGATCCCGATTGACGATATCGCCGACCGAGTTGATCAGCTTGATGATCAGCTTCGCCATGCGGTAGCCGGGTGCGGCCTTGCCGCCGAAGATGAAAGTGCGCGCCTGCACGTCGAGCGAGGGATTGGATTTCATCGCATGGTAGAGCGAGACGATGTGCAGAACCTGCAAGTGCTGCCGTTTGTATTCGTGAATGCGCTTTACCAGGACATCGAACAGCGTGTTCGCATCCACGGAGACGCCGGCCTCCTGTTGCGCGAGCGTCGCAAATTCGCTCTTGTTCTGCTGCTTGACCTCGCGCCAGCGGGCGCGAAACGCGGCATCTTCCGCGAGCGGTTCGAGCGCGCGCAAGCCGTACAGGTCCTTGGTCCAGGCGTCGCCAATGTGTTCGGTGATCAATTGCGACAGCTTCGGGTCGCTGAGCAGCATCCAGCGGCGCGGCGTGACGCCGTTGGTCTTGTTGCTGAATTTCTGCGGCCAGAGGTCGTAGAAATCCTTGAGCAGCTCGGTACGCAGGAGTTCGGAGTGCAAAGCGGCGACGCCGTTGATCGCGTGGCTGCCGACACAGGCCAGATTCGCCATGCGTACGTAGCGCTCACCGCTCTCGTCGATCAGCGACATGCGCGCGATTCGGCCCTCATCGCCCAGGAAGCGCATGCGGACCTCCTCGAGGAAGCGGGCATTGATCTCGTAGATGATCTCGAGGTGCCTGGGCAGGATGCGCGCGAACACCGCGAGCGGCCAGCGCTCGAGCGCCTCGGGCAGCAAGGTGTGGTTCGTGTAGGCGAAGGTCTTGGAGGTGATGCTCCAGGCATCGGCCCAAGGCAGCAAATGGATGTCGATCAACAAGCGCATCAGCTCGGCGATCGCGATCGATGGATGCGTGTCGTTGAGCTGTACCGCGAATTTCTCGTGAAAACATTCGACCGGCAGCTTCTGCGTGTGCAGAATCCGCAGCATGTCCTGCAGCGAGCAGGAGACGAAGAAGAACTGCTGCTCGAGACGCAGTTCCTTGCCGCGCAATTGGTCGTCGTTCGGGTAGAGCACTTTGCTCAAGTTTTCGGACGCCACTTTCTCGTTGACGGCGCCGTAGTAATCGCCGCTGTTGAAAATCGCGAAATCGAAGGAGTCGCGGGCCTCGGATTTCCACAGGCGCAAGGTGTTGGCGGTGTTCGACTGATAGCCCAAGATCGGCGTGTCATAGGGCACGCCCATCACGATCCGGTCGGGAACCCAGCGCACGCGCAGGTTGTTGCCGAGATCGTTATAGTGCTCGGTCGTGCCGCCGAAGTACACATCGACGGTCCATTCCGGACGGATCAGCTCCCAGGGATTGCCGAAGCTCAGCCACTTGTCGGTCTTTTCCACCTGCCAGCCGTCGACGATCGCTTGTTGGAAGATTCCGAACTCGTAGCGGATCCCGTAGCCCAGGGAGGGGATCTCGAGGGTCGCCATCGAATCGATGAAGCAGGCGGCGAGGCGCCCCAGGCCGCCATTGCCGAGTCCGGGCTCGGCCTCCTGGGCGAGCAGGTGCTCGAAGTCCAAACCGAGTTCGGTGACGCATTCCTGGATGCGCGCATAGATGCCGAGATTGATCAGATTGTTGCCGAGGTGCGGACCCATCAGGAATTCGGCCGACAGATAGGCGACGGTGCGCGAGCCGTTCTTCGTATAGGTCGCCGCCGTGCTGATCCATCGCTGCAGCATGCGCTCACGCACTGCGTACGCGAGCGCCATGTAATAGTCGCGCTGCGTCGCAAGTCCCGGAAATTTGCCCTGCATGTAGAACAAATTGTCCAGGAAGGCGGTCTTGAGCGCCTCGCCGCTGAGCGCGATTCGCTCCTCGTCGAGTTGCGGGATATCGGCCGCCATTTTCGGTTCAGAGTTCATCGTGCCACTCGAATCCGTCGCGGCCGATCAAAGCGCTCGCGGCCGCCGGGCCCCAGCTGCCCGCAATGTAGCTCTTGGGCTTCTCGTCATACTGCTGCCAGCCGGCGATGATCGGATCGATCCAGCGCCAGGCCGCATCGAGTTCGTCGCGGCGCATGAACAGAGTAAGGTTCCCCTTGACCGTGTCCATGAGCAGGCGCTCGTAGGCATCGAGGCTCGGCGTCTTGAAGGTCTCACCCAAATCGAGCGCAAGACTCACGGGCTTGAGACGCATGCCTTCCCCGGGATTCTTGGCGAGCACCGTGAGCGTGATGCTTTCATCGGGCTGCAGTCGGATCACGAGGAGATTGGCAGCTTCGGACGGCGGCGGTGTCTCGAAAATGGGATGCGGCACGTCGTCGAAGGTCACGACCAATTCCGTAAGTCGCTCCTGGAGTCGTTTGCCCGTGCGCAGATAGAACGGGACGCCCGCCCAGCGCCAGGTGTCGATCTCCGCCTTGAGCGCCACGAAGGTCTCGGTCGTGCTGTCGGGGTCGATATCCGCTTCCTCGAGATAACCCGGCACCGACACGCCGTGGACCGATCCCGCGCGGTATTGTCCGCGCACGGTCTTCGCGAGCACCTCGCGGTCGCGCAAGGGGCGCAGTGCCCGCAGGACCTTGAGTTTCTCGTCGCGAACCGCATCCGGATCGTCGCTCGCGGGGGGCTCCATGGCCATGATGCACAGGAGCTGCAGCAGGTGATTCTGAACCATGTCGCGCAACGCACCAGTCATGTCGTAGAACTGTCCGCGCCGCTCGACGCCGAGTTCCTCGGCGACGGTGATTTGCACGTGCTTGATCAGACCGCGACGCCACAGGGGTTCGAACAGAATGTTGCCGAAGCGCAAGGCCATCAGGTTTTGCACGGCCTCTTTGCCGAGGTAGTGGTCGATGCGGTAAATCTGTCGTTCACTAAAAATCGCTCCGACTTGGGCGTTGATCATGTCGGCCGACTCGACATCGTGGCCGAGCGGCTTCTCGAGCACGACGCGGCTCAGCGGCGTCACGAGTCCCGCCTTGGCGAGGTTTTCCGATATCGCTGAGAACAAGGTCGAGGCGGTCGAGAAAAAGAATACGCGGATGATTTTCTCGCGACCCTGCAGTGCGTGGGCCAATTGCACGTAGTCCTCGGCCGCCGCCGCGACGACCCGACCGTACCCGAGCAAGCGGCTGAAATTCGCCCATTTCTCCGCATCGAATTCCCCGCCGAGAAATTCCCGGCAGGCGGCTTCGGCTTGCGCGACGTAGTCTTCGCGCGTCAAGCTCGAGCGCGCGAGACCGACGATGCGCGAGTCCTCGGAGACCTGACCGGCCACGTAGCGTCGGTACAGAGCCGGCAAGAGCTTGCGGGTGACGAGATCGCCCGTGCCGCCAAACAGCAACATATCGAAAGTCGGAAGTATTGCCGCCACGTCGTGTCCTTGAGATCGATGCCGCGACAGCCTAGCATTTGCCGCTGCCCACTTGAAGGTCGGGGGTATGGCACAATGGGCCATGTCCACGCACCATACACCTAAGTGATGACCGTTCAGTTTCGGATTGCCGAGGTCACGGAGCGAATTCGTGAGCGCAGCCGTGCGACGCGCGCCGATTACCTCGCGCGCATGGAGGCGGCGCTGCACAAGGGCACGGCACGCCAGGGTCTGTCCTGCACTAATCTCGCGCACGGCTTCGCCGCCTCGGACCAGGGCGATAAAGAGGCACTGCGTCAGCTGCGCTGGCCCAATATCGCGATCGTGTCCGCCTACAACGACATGCTGTCGGCCCATCAACCCTTCGAACGCTATCCCGCATTGATCAAGCGAGCGGCCCGCGAAGCGGGCGCGGTCGCGCAATTCGCGGGCGGCGTGCCGGCGATGTGCGATGGCGTTACCCAGGGTCAGCCCGGCATGGAACTGTCCTTGTTCAGTCGTGATGTGATTGCGATGGCGACCGGGGTTGCGCTATCGCACAACATGTTCGACTCGGCGCTCTGTCTCGGCATTTGCGACAAGATCGTGCCCGGAATGCTCATGGGGGCGCTGGCCTTCGGCCACCTGCCGGTGATTTTCGTGCCCGGAGGGCCGATGTCTTCCGGCGTACCGAACAAGGAGAAGGCACGCATTCGTCAGCTCTACGCCGAGGGCAAGGTGGGCCGCGAGGAGTTGTTGGAATCCGAGGCGGCGAGCTACCACTCGGCCGGCACCTGCACGTTCTATGGAACCGCCAACAGCAATCAGATGCTCATGGAGGTGATGGGTTTGCACGTGCCGGGTGCCGCCTTCGTCCCACCCAACACGCCGCTGCGCGATGCCCTGACGGGCGCGGCCACGGCGCGTGCCGCAAAGATCACGGCGCTCGGCGACGAGTATCTGCCGCTCGCGCGCGCGTTCGACGAGCGCGTGATCGTCAACGGCATCGTGGGCCTGCTCGCCACGGGCGGTTCCACCAACCATACGATGCATTTGGTCGCGATCGCGCGCTGTGCGGGAATCGATATCAACTGGGATGATTTCAGCGCGCTGTCCTCGGTCGTGCCCTTGCTCGCGCGCATCTACCCGAATGGCGGCGCGGACATCAATCGCTTTCAAGTTTGCGGCGGCATGGGGTTCTTGGTGCGGGAATTACTGGATGCCGGTCTGCTGCACGAGGACGTGACGACCGTGATGGGCAGCGGGCTGCGCGCCTACGCGCAGGAGCCTTGGTTGAACGCAGGTGCACTCGCGTGGCGAGCGGCGCCCGAGACAAGCGGCGATCTCGAAGTTCTGCGCCCGGTGAGCGCACCCTTCAGTTCCCACGGGGGCCTGGAGTTGTTGTCGGGTAACCTCGGGCGCGCCGTGATCAAGACCTCCGCGATGCAGATGGAGCATTTCGTGATCGAAGCGCCGGCCCTGGTCTTCGACAGCCAAGAGGCCGTGATCGCGGCATTCAAAGCGGGGCGCCTCGATCGCGACTTCGTGGCCGTGTTGCGATTTCAAGGGCCGCGGGCCAATGGCATGCCGGAACTGCATCAGCTCACGCCGTCGCTCGCTTCCCTGCAGAGTCGCGGTTTCCGCGTGGCGATCGTGACCGATGGCCGAATGTCGGGCGCCTCCGGCTCAGTGCCGGCCGCCATTCACCTTACGCCTGAGTGTTTGTCGGGAGGGCCGTTGGCGCGCGTACGCGACGGCGACCTGATCCGCCTGGACTGCGACGCCGGCTTGCTCGAAGCGAGAGTCCCTGAGGATGTCTGGCGGGCGCGAGAGCCGGCGAGCTTGCAACATGGCGACAATGAGTTCGGCTCGGGCCGCGAGTTATTTACGGCTTTTCGCCGTGCAGCGGGCGATGCCGAGGCCGGCGCGATGGCGCTGCTATGACGGGAGACGGCCGTGGAAATTCGTGACATCGTCGCGCTCGCGCCAGTGATTCCGGTGCTCACGGTGACCGAACTCGAGCATGCAGTACCGCTCGCGCGCGCGTTGGCGGCCGGTGGCCTGCGGGTGCTGGAACTGACCCTGCGCACACCGGTCGCGCTCGCGGCCGTCGAGGCCATGCGTAAGTCTGTCCCCGAAGCGATCGTCGGGGTCGGCACGCTGACACGCGCCGTGGATTTCGCGGGCGCGAATCGTGTCGGAGCCCAGTTCGGCGTGACGCCGGGGCTGACGCCGGAACTTGCCGCTGCTGCGCGCGGTGCGCGCTTCCCGTTGCTGCCCGGCGTGATGACGCCCACGGAGTTGATCGCGGCGCGTGCGCAAGGCTTCCAGATCCTCAAATTGTTCCCCGCGCAACAAGCGGGAGGCGTTGCGATGTTGAAGGCGCTGGGTGGCCCGTTTCCCGACGTCTCGTTCTGCCCCACGGGCGGAATCACGCGGGCAAGCGCCGCCGAATATCTTGCGTTGCCCAATGTCGTCTGCGTCGGTGGCTCCTGGTTTGCGCCGAAGGAGCTGCTCGCCGCCGGTAACTGGGGCGCGATCGAAGACTTGGCGCGCGATGCCGCGGGACTGCGCGCAGCCTGAATCATCATGGGAGCTTGATTCGCATGGGAGCCGCTCAAAGCGCGGTACGCGATGCCAGGGGACAGACACTGCTCGACGCGGCCAGTGCGCCGTATCGAGACGTCAGTTCATTTGCCTACCACTTCGCGCGCGGCAAGTTGCGTGGCGATCCAGTCTACCGCGCCATTTTGGAGTTCGGCTTGCTCGCTGGTTGTACACGCGTCCTCGATTTGGGTTGCGGTCAGGGACTGCTCGCGGCCTGGCTGATCGGTGCGCAGCGTTGCTACGACGGGGGAGGGTGGCCAAATGCGTGGCCCGCGCCGCCACAGCCGCGGACCATACGCGGCATCGAAATCATGCCGCGCGAGCTTTCGCGCGTGCCTCGCGGACTCGGCGACGGCGTCGACATCGTGCAGGGCGATATTCGCACGACCGAGTTCGGGACTGCCGATGCGATCGTGATTCTCGATGTCTTGCATTATCTCGACCGTGACTCGCAGGCGCAGGTCTTGCGCCGCGTGCGCGCCGCCTTGCCTCCGGGCGGGGTCTTGCTGCTGCGTGTCAGCGATGCCGACGGCGGTTGGCGCTTCCGTTATACGCGCGGAGTCGATCAGATTCTTTTGCGCCTGCGCGGGCATCGCGGCGGCAGACAACATTGCCGCACGCTTGCCGAGTGGCGCAAGGAACTGGCGGTCTGTGGCTTCGCGAGTGAAATCCGGCCGATGAGCCAGGGAACGCCGTTCGCGAACGTGCTGTTGACTGCGACGGCCGTCTAGGACTCCGCCGGCACGGGCGAGGCTGCGCTCGGACTCTGCGCCGCGCCGCGCAAGCGCTTGCGAAATTCGCTGCGCACCAGGGCGAGGCTGATCAGCGCCTGCAAGCTCACGCTCGCGACCGACACATACCAAAGCTGAACGATTTCGAAATTCGGCTGTGCCGCGAGCCAGAGCGCCGGCACCACGAAGCTCACCAATCGACTCGCCGAGCTCCACACGGCGGGCATCGTGTTGCCGAGTCCCTGGAACACGCCGGAGCACGTGAAGACCAGCCCCGTCGCAACGAAATTCCAGGAGCAAATGTGCAGGAATTGCGCGCCGACGGATTCCGCGGTCGGCTCGGTCGTGAACAGCCCGACGAGCGAGCTCGCGCGCCATTGTGCGATCAAGGTGAGGATCACCATGATGCCCGCGCCCGTGAATGCCGCGAAGGCGAACGTCTCTTTGACGCGCGCGAAACGGCGTGCGCCGAAGTTTTGGCCGACGATCGGCGCGGTCGCAAAGGCCACCGCCATCGCGGGCAGGAACAGGCACTGCATGACGCGCATGCCGACGCCGAAGCCGGCCTGCGCATCGTGGCCGAAGCGCCGCGTGATGCCGTACATGACGCCCATGAACACGAACATCAGTGCGAACTCGCCGCCCGCGGGCAAGCCGATGCGCAGCAGTCGAGACCAGACATCAAGTCGCGGTCGCCAGGAGGCCGGGTCATAGCGCACGTATTTTTCCAGGCGATGGAAGTAAATGCCGAGCAGGAGAGTGCCTACGGCGACCGACAGGGAACTCGCGAGGCCCGCGCCGGCTACGCCCAAGGGATGTCCCGTGCCCCAGCCGGCAATCAAAATAGGTGCGAGCACCGCGTTCAAAATAACGGTCAGCACCTGCACGATCATCGCGGGTTGCACGATGCCCGTGCCGCGCAGGGCGGAACTCATGGCCACGAGTGCGAATTGCAAGGCCAAGCTCGGCAGGAACCAATACAAGTAGTCGACGCCGGCCGACACGGTCGCGGCGTCCGCACCCACGGTTTGCATGAATGCGCGCGTCGAGCTGTATCCGACCACCAGCGTGATCAAGGCACACAGTGCGGCGAGCGCGAGGCTCTGATTGAACACGAGCGTGGCTTCCGGCTGGTCCTTACGACCGACCGCCTGTGAAATCAGAGTAACAGCGCCCACGCCGAGCACCTGCGTCAGCGCGAAGACGAGAAAGGTTGCGTTGCCGGCCGCGCCCACACCGGCGATGGCGGCATCGCCCAGACGCGCGACGAAATACAGATCGATCAGGAAATACATCGTCTGGAAGAACATCCCGGCAGCGATCGGAATGGCCATCTGCACGACGTGCTTGGAGATTGAATCTTGCGTGAGGTCTTTCACAGGATGACGCCTCCCCGATTCCCAGCGGTTCTTATACCGCTAACATAACACGCAGGGTCGGCGGCGGCCGAATCGGATTTCGGGCATCAATCGCTCGCGCCCACCGAGGGTGGGTCGCTGGCCGGAAAGGATTCATCGAGCGCCTCGTCCAAGAGCGCATCCACATGGGCATCGGCACGGGGCTGCCCGAGTGCGTCGGGGTGGCGGCGCAGATAGGCTGCCGCATAGGAACAAACGGGGTTGACCTGCCACCCGGCCGCGGCCGCAACCGCTAATGCGGCGTGCATCAGCTCTGCAGCGATGCCGCGCCCGCCGATGGCCGGCGGCACGCCGGTATGGACGATGTTCATGACGGATCCCGATAGCCGGTAATCGAGCACGGCCAGCTGTCCGTCGACCGTGGTCGAGAATCGCTCCGCCGCGCGATCGTGGCTGATGCTGTGCATAGTGATGGGGCCCCTCACTCGGGAGGATACGCCGAATCCCGGCACCTTGGAGCGCGGACTCTGTCTAAGTCGTAATCTGCGTTGCCGCGGGCTGCTGTCAACGAGCCCCGCCGTACGGCGTTCTCGTAAGCACATTTGCTCATAATCCTCTGGGGGTCACTCATGCGTCGTTGCCTGTCCGTCATTGCCTCGAGTTCGGTCGTTCTTGGCTGCCTCTCGGCCTGTGGGGGCGGACATGGGGGATGGGGTGGCGGACCGCCGCCGCCGGCACTGGACAGCTATTTCGGCACGACCGGTGTGTTCGTGGCCTGGGGCGACGATATCTCCGGCAATTACGCGGCCGCCCCGATCGGCAGCTACGCGGGCAAGAAGCAGTCGTTGCGCGGCACGATCGACTTCACGACCGGCGTCCAGCTCGGCCAGCCGGCCGGCATCGAGATTTACAAGGGCAGCGATGGCGGTATCCACGAACTCGACCTGACCTCGGCGCAGGAACCGGTCGGCCAACCGGTCTCGAGCGAGTCGGCCGCGACCATTGACGATACCTGCACCTTGTCCGGCACTGCGGTGACCGGTGCGAATTATGACTATGTCGGCGTGTACTTCACGGCCGACCTCGTCAACCCCACGAACTCTTCTTACATTTACCGATTGCCCGGTCCCGATGGCGTATGCGATACGGCCGATGACGTCGTGCACATGGTCAAGACCGGGATGTCGCCGACCGATGCGCCGATTGTCGCCACGGGCATGCCGGTCGCGACCGTGCGAACGTCGCAGGGTGGAATTTCGGGGTTTGTGATCAAAAGCGGTGCCAACTTGACGCTCGTCGACGGCAATTTTGCCAATCCGATCGTCCTGGGGACGTTTGCGGCGCCCATTGGTGTGGCGGTGGCCTTACCGGTAGGCACGACCCAGGGCTATCCCACCGGGCAGCTCTACGTTGTCGACGGCAATATCGTCTACGTGAACTATGTGGCACACAGTGTCTCGCCGAGCTTGTTCACGATCCCGAACTGGCTGCCGACCAATGCCGAGGCGCTGTTCGCGGCATCGCCGACGACGCTCTACTTCTCGATCAACACGGCGGCGGCGGGCTCAACGCCGGCCTCAGCGAGCATCTACGCGATGCCGGCGGATGGCTCAGCGGTACCCACGGTCGTCGATACCGAGACCGGCCGGATCGCCAGCCTATACTTCCCGGTGCAGGGCAACAACCTGCTCTGGGGGGTCGTCAATAGCACGTACGCGATTCGCAGCCTACCAATAGCGGGCGGGACCGCGACCACCCTGCTCACGAGTGCGCAAAATGACGGGTCGTTTATCGCGACTGCCGGCACGGTGTACTACGAAACCTGGACGCAGACCTACGACTCGAGCAGTAAGACCCTGACTCGCAGCGGTACCGCGTCCGGTATCGTCGGAATCGACGGCAGCGTCGTGCAAGCGCCGCTCGCGAACTCGACCTTCGTTAACGGAGGCGAGCAGCAGCCGTTTGCGCCCAACGATACGACCACGACGGCGACTCCGTACATCACCTTGTTCCAGGTCTCGGGGCTCTCGCCGGTCACGGTGACCGACTCGAGCACGGGCGAGCAGTACATCGAGGATGGCGTCAGCGGGGGCACCTTGGTGGCCATCGATGCCGGGACGAATCAGGTGGGTGCAACTATCGGCATCTTGCCGGTCAGCACAGCCACCAATCTCAGCGGGACATTCCGGGACGGCGGCCGGTCCGGGTTCCTCGAGGCTTCGAACGCAGTGTCGACCGAGAACCCCGCGACTCGCGACCTGTATATTCTGAACTCGCAGATCAGCAACAGCCTGTCCCGGGTAACGGATACGCTCTGATCCCGCAGGATCCGTTAGGAACCGGCACGTGCAGCATAGTAAGCTGCACGTGCCACCTGAAGGAGATCCCATGGGAATACCAGCTGATCCGTCCAAACGGTCTGCCAAGGCGAAAGCGCCGACCGCGAAAGTCTCTACTGCGAAAGTGTCCACGCCGAAAGTGTCGGCAGCGCGCAAACCGCGCAAGTCCAGTCCGCCCACGGCGAACGTCGTCGCGGCACAGAGCGATGCGACTCAAGTCCCGAGCTCGGCCGAGGCGCGTCATCAGCGTATCGCGGTAACCGCCTATTTCCTCGCCGAGGCCAGAGGATTCGAGCCGGGGCATGATCATGAGGACTGGTATACCGCAGAGCGCCTGATTGACTCCGCAGGGGCCGAGTAGCCGCGGGATCGGGGCCTAGGGTTCGATTGCGACCGGTGTGCCCAGAGGCAGTAGGTCAAACAGGGTCTGCATGGTTTCGTCGGTGACTGCGACACAACCTCGGGTACCGCGATCGCCGTGTTCCAGCCGCCCACCGTGAATATAGATTTCTCCGCCGAGACGGGTCTTCTGCGGCGGTAAGCGGCGCGCCGCGATGGCCGCGAGTATCTCGGCGTACTCCGCGTCGGTGATGAGGCCGGCGCGCAAGCCGCGCTCGGCATGGGCGAGGTTCGGATAGCTCAAGCACAGGGACAGAAAATGCCGGCTCCGCGGGTTTTTCGCGCAGATGTAGAAATCGCCGAGCGGCGTCGCCTCATCGCCCTCGACCGATTTGTCTGCGGCCACGTTGCGACCGATCGACACCGGATACTCCGCGGTGAGCGTCGCGCCCAGATACAGACGCAGTAGTCGCGCAGACTTGCTGACGAGGACACGATAATCAGGGTTTGCCGGCATGGCGCGCCTCGAGTTCGCGGACGACGGCCCCGAGCGACAATCCCTTGACCCGCAGCAGCAGCAACAGGTGATAGACCAGGTCGGCGGCTTCCGCGACCACTTTTTCGTTCGATTCCGCGACGCTCGCGAGCGCAAGCTCCAGACCCTCTTCGCCGACCTTCTGCGCGACCCGTAGAACGCCTTGCTCGACCAGGCCGGCGGTGTAGCTGCCCGCCGGTCGCAACGCGATGCGCTCCGCCAGCACCTGTTCGAGCGCGCCAAGGAACACCAAGTCCTGGGCTGCGGCCCGCGGTGCATCGGCGCCCCAGCAGCTTGCCGTGTTCAAATGGCAGACGGGTCCGTGCGGATCGGCCAAAATCAACAAGGTGTCGCCATCACAGTCCGCGGCGATCGCGCGCAGCGCGAGGAAATTTCCCGACGTCTCGCCCTTGGTCCACAGCCTTTGCTTGCTGCGGCTCCAAAACGTGACACGACCGCTTTGTTGTGTGCGCGCGAGCGCTTCCCGGTTCATATAAGCCAGCATCAGCACGGCGCCGGTCTCAGCGTCCTGCACGATGGCGGGCAACAAGCCGTCCCCCTTGCCCCAGTCCAAGTCCGTCAATGCCGTCATGGTCGTACCTCGATACCGTCGCTGCGCAATTGTCGCTTGAGTTCCGGGATCTCGATCAAGCGTGAATGGAAAACGCTGGCCGCCAGCGCCGCGTCCACCTGGGCTACGCGAAATACGTCGGAGAAATGCGCGATCGTACCTGCGCCTCCCGAGGCGATCAGCGGCACGCGGCAGAGCGCGCGAACCGCCGCCAGCTGGGCCAGATCGAAGCCGCCGCGCACGCCGTCGCTCGCCATGCAGTTGAGCACGATCTCACCGGCGCCGCGCTGCTGCACCTCGCTGACCCAATCGAGTGTGCGACGCGCCGTCTCGCGTGCTCGCGCCGCATCGCCCGTGAATTGATGCACGCGATACTCGCCGTCGATGGTTTGACTGTCGACTCCGACGACGACACATTGTGCGCCGAAGCGTGCGCTCAAGGCATCGATGAGTCCCGGGTCGGACAAGGCGGGCGAGTTCACGGATATTTTCTCGGCGCCGGCACCGAGCACGGCTTCCGCGTCGGCAACCGAGCGAATCCCGCCGGCCACGCAAAACGGAATGTCGAGCAGGCGCGCGACGCGACTGACCCAGGAGCGGTCGACGACGCGGGCGTCGGGACTCGCCGTAATATCGTAGAACACGAGCTCGTCGGCGCCCGCATCGCGATAGCGTGCCGCGAGCTCCAGAATGTCGCCGACGACACGGTGGTCGCGAAAGCGTACGCCCTTGACGACCTGGCCGTCGCGCACGTCGAGACAGGGGATTATGCGTTTGGCAAGAATGCTTGCAATTCCTCGGTCGGAATCAGGTTTTCGAGCAAGGCCTTGCCGGAAATAGCCGCGGCGACGTCGGCATCGGCGAGAGCCGCGAGATCAGAGAGGTCGCGCACGCCCCCCGAGGCCTGCCAGGCAATCTGCGGAAAGCGTTGCACGGCT
>Ga0116230_10000553_pt1 | contig 33231 bp, 28 predicted proteins | sample S1TSphfallax_3_FD_88678 | JGI IMG/M metagenome (GOLD analysis project Ga0116230, IMG submission 88678) | Host-associated microbial communities from peat moss isolated from Minnesota, USA - S1T2_Fd - Sphagnum fallax MG | ecosystem: Host-associated > Plants > Peat moss > Unclassified | place... | reverse complement strand
TCGCTCTCGCTCTCTTCGCCCGTGCCCTCGAGGATGAAGTGCTCCTGACCCAGCAGTTTGCCGCCGCGAACCATGAAGACTTGCATGCAGGCCTGCCCGTGTTCGCGCGCGATCGCGAGCAGATCCATGTCGATGCGCGATCGCCAGACGACTTTCTGCGCCTCGGTCACGCGGCGCACGGCGATGATCCGGTCGCGCAGCCGCCCGGCGGCCTCGTAGTTGAGGTGCTCCGCCGCCTCGATCATCTCGCTTTGCAGCCGCCCGAGCAGCGCTTCTTGACGCCCTTCGAGGAACAGGACGACCTCGTCGACGAGCCCGTCGTACTCGGCTTCGGATTGATAGCCGACGCACGGCGCAAGGCAGCGTTTGATATGGTACTGCAGGCACGGACGCTTGCGCTTCCCGTCGATCGGTTCGCGACACGTCCGTAGCGGGAAGACGATCCGCACGAGATCGATCAGTTCGCGCAAACCATGGGCGTTCGTGTACGGCCCGAAATAGCGCGCACCGTCGTCCTTGATCGTGCGCGTGAACACGACCCGCGGGAAATGCTCGTTCGTAACCTTGAGGTACGGGAACCGCTTGTCGTCGCGCAGCCGCACGTTGAACGGCGGCTGGTGGCGCTTGATGAGGTTGGCCTCGAGGATCAGCGACTCGATCTCGTTCGAGACCACGATCGTGCGCACGTCGGCGACACGCTCGACCATCCGCAGCGTCCGGTACGGATGCGCGGCCGAATCCTGGAAATACGAGCGCACCCGATTACGCAGCGAGACGGCCTTCCCGATATAGAGGATGCGGCCGTCCGCCCCGATCATCTGATAGATTCCCGGGCTGTCGGGCAATTGGGCGAGGGTGCGTTCGAGCCGGTCGCCGTCGACGGGGATGGTCATCTGTGTATCATGGTTCGTGATTTCGGGTAGGGAGCCCTCAAGTGGAAACGGCAGCGCACGCAGCCTCGCTCTGGTATAAAGACGCCGTCATCTACCAATTGCACGTCAAGGCGTTCTCGGACGCGACGGGCGACGGGACCGGCGACTTTGCGGGGCTGATCGAGAAGTTACCCTATATCGCCGAGCTCGGTGCCTCGGCCGTGTGGCTCTTGCCGTTCTATCCCTCGCCGCTGCGCGACGACGGATACGACATCGCCGACTACAAGGGCGTCCACCCGCTCTACGGGACACTGCGCGACGCCCGGAGGTTCATAAAAACGGCGCATCGCCTGGGGTTGCGCGTGATCACGGAGCTCGTCGTCAATCACACCTCCGACGCACACCCGTGGTTCCAGCGGGCACGCAAGGCACCGCGTGGTTCCTCTGCCCGCAACTGGTACGTCTGGAGCGATTCGCCCGAGCGCTACAGCGGCACGCGGATCATCTTCACCGATACCGAGACCTCGAACTGGACCTGGGATCCGGTCGCCAAGCAATTCTATTGGCACCGCTTCTTCAGCCACCAGCCCGATCTCAACTTCGACCATCCGCCGGTGTTCGATGCGATCGTCGACGTGATGCGGTTCTGGTTCGACCTCGGCGTCGACGGCATGCGGCTCGACGCCGTCCCCTACTTGTGCGAACGCGAGGGCACGAACAACGAGAACCTCCCCGAGACGCACGACATCCTCAAACGCTTGCGCGCCGTGCTCGATGCCGAGTATCCCAACCGCTTCTTGCTCGCCGAGGCGAATCAGTGGCCCGAAGATGTGCGCGCCTACTTCGGCGAGGGCGACGAGTGTCACATGGCGTTTCACTTCCCGCTCATGCCGCGCATGTTCATGTCGATCGCCGAAGAGGACCGCTATCCGATCGTCGACATCATGCGCCAGACGCCGCCGATCCCCGAGAACTGCCAGTGGGCGATGTTCTTGCGCAACCACGACGAGCTCACGCTCGAGATGGTCACCGATCGCGAACGCGCCTTCATGTACCGCACCTTCGCCCCCGATGCGCGCGCGCGCGTGAACGTCGGCATCCGGCGTCGCCTCGCACCGCTGATGGAAAACGACCGCCGCCGGATCGAGCTGATGACGAGCCTGCTCCTCTCGATGCCGGGGACGCCGATCATCTACTACGGCGATGAGATCGGGATGGGCGACAACATCTATCTCGGCGATCGCGACGGCGTGCGCACGCCGATGCAATGGAACGGCGATCGCAACGGCGGCTTCTCGACCGCCGACGCGCAGCGGCTGTATCTGCCCGCGATCATGGATCCCGTCTACGGCTATCCGGCCGTCAACGTCGAGTCGCAGCAGCGCTCGCCCTCATCGCTGCTCAACTGGCTCAAACGCCTGATCGCCGTGCGTCAGGCGCATGCGGTCTTCGGCCGCGGCACGCAGACGTTTCTCTTCCCCGAGAACCGCAAGATCGTCGCCTACGTGCGCGAGTACGAAGACGAGGCGGTGCTGTGCGTCGCGAACCTCGCGCGCACGCCGCAAGCGGTCGCGCTCGATCTCTCGCGGTTCGCCGATCGCATCCCGGTCGAGATGATCGGCTGGAGCCCGTTCCCGCGCATCGGCGCGGAGCGCTACGTGCTCACCCTGCCGGGGCACGCCTTCTTCTGGTTTCTCTTGCTGGAACGCGTGCCGGAACGGGTCGAGATGGCGCGGCCCGAGCCGCTGCCGATGCCGGAGTTTACCACGCTCGTGCTGCCGCTGGGCTGGCGCGGCCTGAGTCGCGGCAACGTCCGCACGCTGCTCGAGACGGATGTCGCACCGCCGTATCTGCGCGCGGTTCACGCCTTGCCCGCCGCACTCGCACCGAGCGCGACGCACCTCGTGGACCTGATCCCGCTCACGGCCGAGAGCGCGCCGCCGCTGCTCGCGATCTTCTCCGCGCCCGTCGTGAACCAAGAAATCGCGAGCGTCTTGCCGCTGGTGATCCTCGAGGATGGGCCGAGCGATGCGGCGATCGCGCGCGTGCGCACCGGAGCGCGCGAATCGCTGCTCGTCGACGGATCGATCGACGATCGGCTATGGCTCGCGCTCCTGCGCGCGCTCCGTGAGAATACGCGCTTCGCCGGCGAGCGCGGCACGCTGGTAACCACCGCGACCTGGAATCTCGCCGACCTCGCCTTGCTGGAAGGAGAAACGCTGCGCCGCACGGTCAGCCACGGTCGCCACGTCTCCGTCATCGTCGGCGAAACCGTGCTGCTGACGCTCTTCCGGCGCACGCACCACGGCGAGAATGCGGAGATTGAAATCGGTTCCCTCCTGCACGACGCGAACTTTCCGCACACGCCGCCGCTGATCGGAACGTTCGTCTACGAACCGGCGGACGGCGACGGCGACGCGCGCCGGATCGGCGCCGGCATCGCGCACCGGTACGTCCTCAATCAAGGCGACGGCTGGACCGTCACGCGCACCTTTCTCGAGCGCTTCATCGAGCGCCGCCGCGCGACGCCGCTCCCGGAAACGGCGAATTCCCCCGGCCGCGAGGTCGAAACCGACGTTTACTATCGCCGCGCCGGAGAACTCGGTGACCGGCTCGCGCAACTCCATCTCGCGCTCGCCGATGGCCGCGCCCCGGCGTTCGGCCGCGTCGCGATCGACGATACGATGCGCGCGCAGTGGATCGCAGCGACCGTGGCGCGCGCGGACTTCGCCCTCGAGCGCTTGCGCACCGCGCGCGCGATCGATGCCGGAATCGCCGAACGCGTCGCCCGCCTGGTGGCCGAAGCTGGCGAGCTACGTGCCGCGATCGAAGCTTGCGGCCGCATCGACCTCGGCCTCGCGATCCGCGTCCACGGCGATTTTCACCTCGCGCGCATCTTGGTGACCGAAGCCGACCTGCTGATCGTCGACGCGGGGGCGGGCGATGAGATGCGGCCCGCGAGCGAACGGCGGCGGTTCGATACGCCGCTGCGGGATCTCGTGCGCATGCTGCGTTCGTTCGATGCCGCCGCGGCCGCCGCGCTTCGCAGCCTCGCGCCCGACCGGACCGAAGAGCCGGACCGCTTCCGGGCCGACCTCGCCGACTGGAGCCGGAAGGCGGGAGAGGCGTTCGTTCGTGGGTATGCACGAACGGTGAAGGGCACGGATCTTGCGCTGGGTGATCCCGGCGATTTGGCAGCGCGACTGCAGGCGCTGCGGTTGCACGACGCGGTCGAGGCGCTCGCCATCGCGGTGGCCGAAGGCTCATCATCGCTGGCGTTTTATATCGATAATTTGCTCGCCGCCCGATGATCGCAACGCAACCCCACTTCGGACCGCTCATCGTGGCAGGCGGCGTCCGATTTCGTTTCTATGCCTCGGCCGCGCAAACGATCGCGCTCGAACTCGCCGATGCGGCAGGCAACCGCAGCGTTCCGATGCAGCCGGCGGGAGCGGGCTGGTTCGAGGCCACCGACGAGCGAGCCGGCCACGGCACGCGCTACGCCTTTCGCATCGACGGTGCGGCGCACGCTGTCCCCGATCCGGCATCGCGCTTCCAGCCCGAGGGCGTTCACGCGCCGAGCATGGTCGTCGACACGGACGCATTCGCATGGCCGGACCGCGCGTGGCCGGGTCATGCGTGGAACGCGTATGCGATTTGCGAGCTGCACGTCGGCACGTTCACGCCCGAAGGCACCTATGCCGCAGCCGCCGCGCGCCTCGATGAGCTCGCCGCGACCGGCTTCACCGCGATCGAACTGATGCCGCTCGCGGCGACGCCGGGGGACCGCAACTGGGGCTACGACGGCGTACTGTGGTACGCGCCCGCGGAGCACTACGGAACGCCCGAGGAGTTACGCGCATTCATCGCGGCGGCGCACGAACGCGGCCTTGCGGCGCTGCTCGACGTCGTCTACAACCACTTCGGGCCCGAAGGGAATTATCTGCACGGCTACGCGCCGGATTTCTTCACCGACGCCTACCAGACGCCGTGGGGCGCCGCGATCGATTACGCCGGTTGCGATGCGGCGCGCGCGTACGCAATGGAAAATGCGCGCTACTGGATCGACGCGTACGGCTTCGACGGCCTGCGTCTCGATGCGACGCAGATGATCTTCGATTCGCGGCGGCCGGGCGTGCTCTACGAGCTGCGCGCCGCGCTTCGCGAGGCTCCGGGGAAACGGCCGGCCGTCCTCGTCGTCGAGAACGATCACAACGATGTCGCGCTGCTCGATGTGGGCTACGATGCGCAGTGGAACGACGACTACCACCACGCGGCGCACGTGCTCGCGACGGACGAACGCGGCGGCTACTACGCCGGCTACGCGGCACGGCCGGCATGGCACCTGCTGCGCAGCCTCACCGAGGGATTCGGTTACCAAGGCGAGATCTCGCCGCACCACGGGATACCGCGCGGCGCACCGAGCGCGCGCCTTCCGGTCGCGAACTTCATCGATTTCCTGCAGAATCACGATCAGATCGGGAACCGCGCGTTCGGCGAACGCCTGAGCACGCTGACCTCGGACGACGCGCTGCACGCGTTCACCGCGCTCTTGCTGCTCGCACCCGCTCCGCCGCTAACCTTCATGGGCGACGACTGGGCCGCGAGCGCCCCGTTTCTCTTCTTCTGCAACTTCGAGCCGGAGCTCGCGAAGCTCGTCACCGAAGGGCGGCGGCGCGAGTTCGCGAGTTTCGCGGCGTTCGCCGATGAGGCCGTGCGCGACCGGATCCCCGACCCGAGCGCGCGCGAGACGTTCGAGCGCTCGCGCATCGATTGGACCGAACGCGCGCGCGAACCGCATCGCACGATGCTCGAACGCTACCGGACGCTCTTGCGATTGCGCGCGGCGGAGATCGTGCCGCGCAACGCCGGCGTCACCGGCCGCGATGCCTACGGCGAGTCGATCGGCGCGCGCGGGCTACGCGCGAATTGGCGTCTCTCCGACGGCCGGCGGCTGCACGTCGACGCGAATCTCGGCGGCGAAGCGGCGCATGCGTTTGCCGAGGCGCTCCCCGGCACGCTGCTCTACGCGACCCACGACGAGCGGTATGCCGACGGCGTCGCGCCCGCGTGGGCGGTTCGCTGGACCTTGGAATGACCATCGATCCCGTTCCGACGTCGACGTACCGGCTGCAATTCGGTCCGACGTTCGGCTTTCGTGATGCGACCGCGGCGCTGCCATATCTCGACCGGCTCGGCGTCGGAACGCTCTACGCATCGCCCTATCTCAAGGCACGCGCCGGCAGCACGCACGGCTACGATATCGTCGATCCCAATGCCCTCAACCCCGAGATCGGCAGCGTCGACGAGCACGCGGCGATGATCGCCGCGGCGCAAGCGCGCGGCATCGGACACCTGCTCGATTTCGTGCCCAATCATATGGGGATCGGGCCCGACAACCCGTGGTGGAACGACGTCCTCGCGTGGGGTGAACGCTCGCCCTACGCCAAATTCTTCGACATCGATTGGCGGCCGCTGCGCCCCGATCTGCACGGCAAAGTCCTCGTGCCGTTTCTCGGCGATCACTACGGCCGGGTGCTGGAGAACGGCGAGTTGCGCGTGCAGTTCGACGCCGGTGCCGGGACGTTCGCGGTCGCCTATTACGCGAATCGCTTTCCGCTCGCGCCGGCGAGCACCGCGCCGATCTTGCGCCGGGCCGCCGGCGACGTTCCGGCGCTGCGCGCGCTGGCCAACGCCTTTGCCGCGGCCCGCTCGGGCGCGCACGACGAACGCCGCGTCCGTGCCGTGCGCCGCCGGGTCCGTGCACTGGAGCACGACCTCGCCGAACACGCGCGCGACGCGCAGGTGCGCGCGGCGATCGAACGCGCCTGCGCGAGTTTCACCGCCGATCCGGAGGACGCGCATTCGGGCGACGCGCTCGACGAGCTGCTCGGCTCGCAACACTACCGGCTCGCCTTCTGGCGCGTGGCGGTCGACGACATCAACTATCGGCGCTTTTTCGACATCAACGACCTCGCCGGCATCCGCGTCGAGGACGCCGAGGTGCTCGCGCAAACGCATCGCCTGGTCTTCGAGATGATCGGCGATGGGCGGCTGCAGGGTCTGCGCATCGATCACATCGACGGCCTCTACAATCCCGGCGGGTACGCGAATTTGCTCCACGAGCGCGCCGAGGCGCTCGGCCATCCGCTCTATCTCGTGATCGAGAAGATCCTCGCGCCGTTCGAGCGCCTGCGCGCGGACTGGCTCGTCGACGGCACCACCGGCTACGAATTCATGAACGCGGTCAACGGGCTCTTCGTCGACGCGAACGTCGAGCGGTTCTTCGACCGCATCTACGCGCGCGCGCTCGGCAGAACGCTCGACTATCATGAGGTCGCGCTCGAGGCGAAACGCTCGATCATCAACATCAACCTCGCAAGCGAACTCTCGGTGCTCGCGACCGACCTTGCCCGGATTGCGGCGAGCGACCGGCGCTCGAGCGACTTCACCTTCATCGGCCTGCGCCGCGCGCTGGCCGAAGTCGTGGCCGCTTTCCCCGTCTATCGCACGTACGTCGTGAGCGAAGATATCGCACCCGAGGGCCGCGAATTCATCGAAGCCGCGGTCGCGCTCGCGCAGCGTCGTTCCGCGCTTGCCGACACCGCGCTCTTCGATTTCATCGCCGACGTGCTGTGCGTGCGCGTGCACCTGCAACGCGCGACGCACTACGACCGCAAGGCCGTCTTGCGCTTCGCGATGCGTTTCCAGCAATACACGAGCCCGGTGATGGCAAAATCGATCGAGGATACCGCTTTTTACCGCTATCTGCGGCTCGTCTCGCTCAATGAAGTCGGCGGCGAGCCGACCCGGTTCGGCACCTCGCTCGAGGAATTCCACGCCGCCAACCGGCGCGCCGCCCAGCGCCACCCGCACGGTCTGCTCGCGACCGCGACGCACGATCACAAACGCGGCGAGGACACGCGGCTGCGCATCGATGCGCTCAGCGAAGTACCGGCCGAGTGGAGCCGCGCGCTGCGCCGCTGGTCGCGCCTCAACCGCGGCAAGCGCGGCGATGCCGCGCCGCTCGCGCCGAGCACGAACGACGAATACTTGCTCTATCAGACGCTGCTTGGAACCTGGCCGATCGCGTGGCGCGATCCGGGTACGGTTGCGAGCGAAGCGTACGCGGCCTACGTCGAGCGAATCGTCGCCTATCTGGAAAAGGCGACCCGCGAGGCGAAAATCCATACGAGCTGGGCCAATCAGGACGCCATGTACGAGGCGGCGACGCAGGCGTTCGTGCGCGGCATCCTCGATCGAACGAGCGACAATCGGTTCCCGGGTGAGATCGCGGCCTTCGCCGCGCTGCTCTCGCCGATCGCGATGATCCATTCGCTCGCGCAGGTCGTGCTCAAGTGCACCGCGCCCGGCGTCCCCGACATCTATCAGGGCTGCGAGCTGTGGGATTTTTCGCTCGTCGATCCCGATAACCGGCGTCCCGTCGACTACGCCGCGCGCAACGCGATGCTCGCCCGGGTGAGCGCGGACCCCGCGGCGGCGCTCGCGTCCTGGGACGACGGCGCCGTCAAGCTCGCGATCACGAGCAGTCTCTTACATCTGCGCCGCGAAGCGCGCGAGACGTTTGCAAACGGATCGTACGTGGCGCTCGCGGCGCAGGGCCCGTGGTCCGACCGCATCGTTGCGTTCGCACGCAACGAGATCGTCGTCGTTGCGCCGCGCCTCGTGCGGCCGCTCCTCGATCCGGACGCGGCCGCACCCGCCCTGCGGCTCTCGGAAGAGCGCCTGCCGGTCCCGGCTGCTGCCTACACGGAACGCTTCACCGGAGCGCGGATCGAGGCCGTGGACGGATCCATCAGCCTCGCCGCGCTCTTGAACCGGTTCCCGGTCGCGGTGCTCCTCCCGATCGTCGATTCGCGGGTCTAGAAGCGCGACTCGAAGTCGTTGAAGGCGACTTCTTCGTTCCACTCCAGCGTCGCGCGCGGGCTTGCGGCGAGATAGGTCGCGCAGCCGCCCGACGGCTTCGCCGTGACGGGTTGATTGCTGCAGGCCGGAACCATCGCCGTGTAGTCGTCCGGTGCGCTCCACAGATCCGCGCCGCCGATGAACGAATGCTCGAGGCTGTTGCGGACCATCTTCTTCAACCCAAGGTAGTCGATGTGGTAGTGCAGCGCGGCCTGCGTGAACCGGTAGGTGAGGTTGATGCGGCCGACGCCCTCATCGTCGGTCGAGAGCGAAACCGGAACGCCCGCGCCGAGATACGTCGGCAGCATCCAGTTTCCGCCGCAGACTTCGACCAGGATGTGCTTGGCTGCCATCTCCGCGAGCAGTTGGGTGGGATTGGCTTCGTACAAGGCGTCGATGCCGTGACCGATGCGCTCGGCACCGGCGATATCGATCGCTTCGCGAATCTCCGAGGGGTTCTGATCGTCCTCGGGCGGATTCGAACCGTCGCCACGCAGCTCGCCCGCATGCATCGTGAGGTGCACCTGCGGGTAGCGTTTGTGGAAATACGCGAAGATCAGCATCGTCTCGTGATACAGGTGATAGGATTTATAGTCGCTCTGCGCTGCGACGGGGTTCACCGAGACGACGATCGGGTCGACGGCCGCCAGCTCGAAATCGGTCTGGACTTGCGCGAAGACCTGTTCGATCGGACGATCGCGCAGGACGAACGGGATGACCCGTACCGTCACGCCGCACCCGGGGTCCGGCGTCGCCGAATCGCAATGCAAGAGCGACCGCATCCCCGCGAAGCTCGACGCGAGATCTTTCTTGGCTTGCGTCACGAGCGCCGGTACGCCGGCTGCGTCGAGCTTCGTGCGCATCTTATCGAAGTCGTTCGTCCAGCCGACCTTCGTGCCGAGGTCGAGCGCGCGGCTCTTGTCCGGCGAGAACATCGTCTCGATATAGATGACGTGCTGGAGTCCGGCCCGGTGCGTCACCTCGGCCAGCTCCTGCGCCCAGTGCGAATTGACGACCAGATCGAACTTGAAGAACGTCAGGAAAAAGTGGACGTTGGCGCTGGCATCGTTCTTGCCGGGAACGAAATTGCGCGCCGAGAGCGCATCGATCGTCTCGTTCCGAAACGCATAATCGTCGACGGCGTGCGAAGCGGGCCAAATGCCTTTGGCCGGGTTGCAGGGCGGCGGCAGAAACATGAACGTGTTATCGATGCAATCATGATCGGCGGCCGCATAATCGATGTAGCTCTCGGCGTAGACGGAGCCCGAGAGATGATGGTGGAGTTCGCCGCCCTTCGGAATGTCCTCGAGAAAGAGCGTGAGGCTCGTCGGATCGGTGTCGTATTTTGCGACCGCGGCACTCATCGCCGCCTCGGTCCGCGCCTCCGGGCCGGTGACGACGGGTGCGGATGCGGCGCCGAGATCGCCGACGAGCAGCAGCGCGAGAATTCCCGCGGTACGAAGAGCAAGACGAAGCGTGGAAACGCTTTCACGGATAACCATCGTTCGCGCTTTCGGGGGACAAGCTCGTTTCCTGTCGCCATGAGGTAAACGCCCGGCTCGGGCGCATTCGGCACGGCGCGGGCGCGTACGTGCGAGCACACGGGCTCGAAACACGCTCGAACGTGCGAGCCCGCTCAGCGGACCAACTCCCGGCCGCCTAGACGGCGGTGATGTGGCCCGCCATGTAGCCCTCTTGGCCGCGCCCGGTGTCGCCGGGCGACATCGCCCACATGTTGCCGGCCATGTCGCACGGCTCTTTGCAATACCACCGGAACGTACCGGCGCGCACGTTGATCGTAAATGCCGTGACTGACGGCACGAGTGCACCGTTCTTTCCCGCGCGCGCCGGCGGGATCTCCTGATCGATCGGGATCGCCGCGCACGTCATGGAATGCGGAGCCGGGCACTCATTGATGACGGTGATGCGGACCGGCGTGTTCGCCGCGATCGTAAAACTCGCCGGCACGAACGAATCGTGCTTCATGTGGTCGGGTCCGACCTGACCATGACTGCGGCCCGAGTAGACGTGCAAGGTTAGGGCAGTCGGGGCTCCGGCGACGGCGCGCAGCGGAATCGCGCCGCTGAGAACGGCGCCAAAAGCCCCAAGTGCGCGCAAGGCATGCGTACGCTTCATGTGCTTCCTCATCTCGCCTTCACGGCGAGGGTGACTGGAGTAATGTTTCGTTCGCCGCGATTTGGAAGGAAACATTTCTCTGAGCTTGGTTACCGGGGAAAGAAAGAACGCCTCGGCACGGAGCCGAGGCGTTCTTTCTGGAGTGTGCCACTCAGGGTTATCTCACGCTCAGGATGACCCGGTGGCGGTTCCGGACGTCCGGGTGGCGATTAGAACAGTCCCCAGAGGTACTGGTTGTAGACCTCGTGGTGGAACTGGACTTCTTGGGCCTTCACGACGGTGCCGAGGAGGCGGGCGCAACGGTCGGCGCTGCCCTGTTTGAGGTCGGCGTAGCGTTCTTTGACGCCGGCGCCGAGGAGTTTGGTCGTCCACTCGCTCTTGCGGAAGTCTTCGAGCGCAGTGTAGATGTTGTCGGGCAGGTAGCGCTCGGCCTGACGCAGGTTTTTGTCCTTGCTGATCGCGCCTTCGAGACCGGTCTTGAAAACGGCGAGCATCACCATGTACGGGTTCGCATCGGGCGCGACCGACCGGACCTCGACGCGCGCGCTGCGTTCGTTGCCGATCGGGACGCGCACCATCGAACCGCGGTCGATCGCGGAGGCCTTGATTTGGTTCGGCGCCTCGAAATGCGGGTCGAGCCGGCGATACGAGTTCACGCTCGAGTTGAGCAAGAGGCAGATATCGCTGCCGACGGTGAGGATGCGATCGATGAACTGCCAGCCGAGCGGGCTGAGCTTCTCCGGGCCCTTCGGATCCCAAAACAGGTTCTTGTTGCCCTTGCTGACCGAGACGTTGGTGTGCATGCCGTTGCCGTTGACGCCGACGACGGGCTTGGGCAGGAAGCTCGCGCTCAGCCCCATCGTATTCGCGACCTGACGGCAGATCAGCTTGTAGATTTGGATCTGGTCGGCTGCCGCAACGACCTCGCCGTAGTTGTAGTTGATCTCGAATTGCGAGGGCGCGACCTCCGGATGGTCCTTCTCGTTTTGGAAGCCCATCGCGCGCTGCACTTCGGCGACCGTGTCGATGAACGTGCGCAGCGGATCGCCGGGCAACGAATGATAGTAGCCGCCGGTGTTCACGTACTCGAACTTGTGCGTCTCGTGATAATGGCGCTCGGCATCGAGGCCTTTGAAGAGAAAGCCTTCGATTTCGTTTGCCGCATTGAGCGTGTAACCGTGCGCCTTGAATTGTTCGTTCGAGAAGGTCTTGAGGTTGCCGCGAACGTCGCCCTCGAAATGCTTCCCGTCGCGATCCAGCACGTCGCCGAACACGAGGACCTTTCCGGACCCGAAATAATCCGCCGGTGCCCAGTAGAACGAGCTCCAATCGATGCCGAGCCGCAGATCGCTTTCGCGCTGCGCGGTGAACCCGCGGATCGACGATCCGTCGAAGGTCAGGTTATCGGCCGATTTGACCAAGAATTTCTTGTCGTAGTCGAGCATGTGCAGGCGACCTTCGAGGTCGCTGAAGAGCACCGTGACCGCCTTGATGCCTTTCGTATCGGTGAGATACTTGATGCGCTCTTCCGCAATCACGTCCGGGGCGACGCGGTCCATGCGCTGCTTCTTGGCATGAAGATTCAGTTCTTCAAGCTCCGTATACGGGAGCATCAGGAAATCGCGAAGTTCAGTCGACATCGGTGGTGGTGCGGCTCCTTACAAAACGGCTCCGGCAGAAACGGACCGGCGCACTCTTGGGTCCGACCATGCAGCGCGCCGTCCCTGCGGAGCCCATCTTGCATGCGGCCCGCTCGCTTGCCAACCACTTCACCAAATAGCCAAGACGCATCCAATGCGCACGCGACATTAGGCCAATCGGCTCAGCCGAACGGCCGGCATGTCGACCGGGATCGTTGTGCGTTACGTGGTGATCGCGACCGGTGTCATCCCGAGCGAAGTCGAGGGACCGCCACGATCGCGGCGGGGATCACCGATCGTTCAGAGATTCCCGAGCAGGCTAGTGCGGGATCGATGCCGCGCGGCGGGTGCGGCTCATGCGCCAGTAGACGATCGCGCCGACGGCGAGCACGATGCTCGCGAGGACGATCAGTAAACCGAACTTGTGGATCACGGGCAAGATCGTGTCGAGCCGCTTGCCGGCATATTGGCCGAGATAGGAGAGGCCGAAGCAGAACAGGGCCGACCCGAGGAACGTGTAGCCGAAAAAATAGCGCTTCGGCATCCGCGAGATGCCCGCCGGCAGCGAGACCACGCCGCGCACGAACGGGACGAAGCGGCACCAGAAGACCGTCAGGCGGCCGTACTTCTCGAAAAAGGTGTGGACGCGCGCGTATTCGTGCTCTTTGAAATGCACGTACCGGCCGTAACGGCGCACGAACGGCAACCCGCCGTAGTAGCCGATGGCGTAGAGGACCGACGTGCCGATCATCTCGCCGACCACCCCGACCGTGGCCACGACGACCCAGCCCGGGATCAGCCCGAGCGGCGCCAGATGTCCCTGCGCGGCAAGGCCACCGGCGGTCGGAATCATGATCTCGAGGCCGGCCGGAAAGCCCAGATTCCCCAGCGTGACGACCAGAAAGAGCCCGGCGTACCCGAACTTCAAAATCAGACCGTTGAGCAGGACCATGACGGTATGCAGGGGGTTACCTCGGAAGACCGGCGTTACGGGCGGCTCGTTTGAGCAGATCGGCTGCCATCCCGCCGCCCTCGAGACGAATAGCGATGAACAGGTCGACGGGTTCCACCGGCCGGTCCGCAGCTCGTTCTTCGGCAAACGCCACGATCTTGCGCACTCGGGGCGTTATCAGGATGCCTTCCCACATGCGGTCGTCGCCCGTCCCAAGCGCTCGCTTGAGCTCGGCATGGACGCCCGTGGCATCGATCGATTCGGCGCGCAGGAGCACCTCGACGTCAGGATCTTGCTCTTCGAGGAGGGCAAAGAGCATGTGTTCGGCGCCCACATAGTAATGATTGTGGTTCCGGCACTCTTGCTCGGCAGCGCGGAGCACCCGCATGGCCGCCGGACTGAAACGAGAGAACAACGTGCCTTCTGAGAACCTGCGAGATCTAGTGGTCGGGGCGGCAGGATTTGAACCTGTGACCTCTGCGTCCCGAACGCAGCGCTCTACCAAGCTGAGCTACGCCCCGACAAATCGCTCGGACCGTATTGCCGGCATCCGCGCAAAGACCTCGAAATTCGCAGGCGCGCTACCCGGTCCTGCCGGGAACGCGCGTGCCATCGTCAAAGTGTCGGTTCTCCCATGAGATATCTCATCGTTGGCTGCGGACGAGTAGGCTCCACGCTTGCTAAGCTCCTCATTGCCGACAATCACGACGTCACCGTCGTGGACGAAAACCCCGCCGCGTTCAAACGCCTCGGCAACCGCTTCGGCGGCAACGTCGAGGTCGGCACCGGGATCGACTACGACGTCCTCAAGCGCGCCGGCGCCGAACGCGCCGACGGCTTCATCGCCGTCACGGACGGCGACAACCGCAACGTGATGGCGGCTCTGATCGCCCAGCGCATGTTCCGAATCCCCAAGATCGTCGCGCGCATCTACGATCCGCCGCGCGGCCAGCTCTACCGCGAACTCGGCATCGAGACGTTCTCGCCGACGACGCTCGGCGCCCAGATCATCCGCGACCGGCTGAACGACACGCCGTATCAGAGCATGCCGATGTTCGACTTCGGCAAGCTCTCCTCGCTCATCGCGACGGTCAACGTGGCGACGGCGGGCCGGCTCGTGCGGGATGTCGAGATCGACGGCAAGATCCGCATCGCCGCGATCCGCCGCGTTCAGACCGTGCTGATCGCCTCCCCGGGCGAGATGCTGCTCGAAGGCGATGAGATCAACGCGATCGTTTCGCCCGACGCGCTCTCGACGTTCGCCACGACGTTTCTCACGGCGGCCCCCGCCGCCAAGCTCACGGCCTGATGTTCATCATCGTCGTCGGCGGCGGAAAGGTCGGAACCTACCTCACGCGCGGCCTGCTCAAACAACAACACGAAGTCGTCGTCGTCGAAAAGGACGCCAAAAAGGCGCAGATGATGACGAACTTGCTCGAAACCGACGTCGCCATCGTCGGCGACGGCTGCGATCCGAACGTTCTCTCCTCGGCCGGCATCGCGCGCGCCGACGTCGTCGTCGCCGACACCGGCGATGACGAAGACAACCTCGTCGTGATCCTCATCGCGAAGAAGTTCTCGAAGGCACGCTGCATCGCGCGCGTCAACAATCCCAAGAACAAACTGATCTTCGAGTCGCTCGATACCGAGCATCCGGTCACGGTCATCTCGTCGACCGAGATCATCCTCTCGCACATCGACGATAAGCTCAACGCGCTCAATCTCGAGCCGCTGGGGCGCGTCGGCAAGGGCGATCTCGAACTCGTGCAGCTCTCGATCGGCACCGAGTCGCCGGCGCGCGGCAAGCGCGTGGCGGAACTCGACCTGCCGCGCGGCTGCATCGTCGTCGCGGTCGACCACCACGGCGGCGACGTCGTGATCCCCAACGGCGACACCACCATCGCCGCCGGCGACGACGTGATCGCGATGATCAAACGCGACGCCCGCACCGAGGTCTGCACCGCCCTGATCGGGTGAGTGCGGAGGCCTCGACGATTTCCCGGGCAGAAGACGGGGCCGCGTGAGAGTTTTGCGACATGCTTGAGACAGCGACGCTCGGATTCGAGCGTGAGGGGCCGGTCGCGGTCCTTCGCCTCGCGCGCCCCGAGAAGCGCAATGCCCTCGATCTGGCGACGATCGCTGCGATCGAGGCGTTCTTCACCGAGCCGCCGCCCGACGTACGCGTAGCGGTGCTGACGGGGACGGGCCAGCACTTTTGTGCCGGGCTCGACCTCGGCGACGTGCGCGAGGCCGACTTCATGAGCGGGTTTCGCACGACGCAGGCGTGGCACCGGGCGTTTGCCGCGATGGAGTACGGCACGATCCCGGTGATCGCCGCGCTGCACGGCGCGACGATCGGCGGCGGGCTCGAACTCGCTGCGGCGACGCACATCCGGATCGGCGGGCCGACGGCCTTCTACGCGCTCCCGGAGGGGCAGCGCGGCATTTTCCTCGGCGGCGGCGGATCGGTGCGGTTGCCGCGGCTGATCGGAACCGCGCGCGTGATGGACCTGATCTTGACCGGCCGCGTCCTCGACGCGGACGCCGGCCAGGCCGCGGGCATCACCCAATACCGCGCCGAGGATCCGCTCGCGCTCGCGATGGAGCTCGCTGCCGCGGTGGCGACGAACGCGCCGCTTTCCAATCTTGCGATCGTGCAAGCCCTTCCGCGGATCGGTGAAGGCGCGCGCGATGCGGCGTTCTTGACCGAGGCCTTCGTGTCGTCGGTCGTGCAGAGCCAACCCGAAGCGAAAGAGCGGATTCGCGCCTTTCTCGAGCGCCGCGCCGCGCGCATCGACCCGCCCTAGCTCGTGCATGAAGAACGATCGCTTCAAGGCCAAACTCGCCGCTCTCGAGCAGCTGGGCAAAGCGTACGATCCGGTCGCCGGGCCGGCGCTGCTCCGTAGCGGGTTGACCGATCGGAGCAATTTCATCGTCGCAAAAGCTGCCCAGGTGATCGGCGAGGCCTACCTGACCGATTTCGTTCCCGTCTTGAGCGCTGCGTTCGCGCGGCTCCTGGAGCGCAGCGATCGTGCGGAAACACGATCTCGCGCTGCTGACGAAAACGTTCGCCGCACATTTCGCGTCGTGAGAGCGCGGTCGCTTAGCTGATACCGACTTTGGCGAGCCGGCCAAAGAGCGGGTCGCGGCCGGAGGACGCATCGATGCCCTCCCACATGTCGCGGACGATCCCCGCTTTGTCGATGAGGATCCCGTGCGGGATGGAGAACCGTCCGAAGAAATCGGCATCGGTCGTCGCAAGCGTCGCAACGGGGAACGGGATCTTCAAGAGGTCGATGTAGGCGGCCGCCTTTTCATCGGATTCCGAGAGATCGAAGCCGATGATGAAAACCCGTTCGTTCCAGCGGTGCCAATCGCCGATGAGAAACGGCAACTCGAGCCGGCACGGACCGCACCACGATGCAAACATCGTGATCAGCGTTGGCCGGCCGTCGCTTGCCGGGACATCATAGGCGGTTCCGTCGCGCGCGACGACGGTCAGGAGCGGGAACGCTTTGCCGACGTCGATCACGTTCGTCTTCACCGGCGGCTGCGCTTCGGTCCGGCCCATCGCGGGAAGCCCGGCGAGCAGACCGGCGGCTGCGAGCCCGATTGCATCTTTTCGTTTCATTTGCGCACCATTTCAATTCGACCGCACACCACGTTCGGCGACGATTCAAGCACGGGGGCGCCAACCATTTTCTTTTCTTTGCGGCACTTGCGATCCGGCTTGCGCGCGTGAACGAGAGGCGACCACCCACACTCGCAGGAGAGCACCATGAGTCACGTCTCGCCGATGCAATCCGGCATCGGAACCATCGGAACGATCGGCCCCGCGGGCGAAAATCTTGACCCGAACGCCGGCAACGCGTACGCTTCGGGCTTCGGATCAGGCTACGGCTTCGGCGGCGCATACGGCGCCGGTGATGTCGTCGGTTCGGCCTGGAACGGCGGCACGAATTTCGGCCTGTATGGCGCCGCGAACGGCACGGCGACGGCCGGGAACGGCCCGACGCAAGGCTCGCTACTCGGGATGCTCGGATCGTTGCTGCAGCAGCTCGGATCGTATCTTTCCCAACTGACGGGCAGTACCGGCGGCACGTCGGGAAACGGTTACGGAATCGGTCGTGGATACGGGAACGGGAACGGGCCGTACGGCGGCTGGGGCGGATGTGGATCCTTCGACGGCCCGACCCAGTACGCGCAGAACGCCACCCTTTCATCGACGGGCGATCCGCACTTGGCGGAAACCGGCACGATTGCGGGCGACGGCACATCCTCGACGGTGAACACGCACTTCGACAGCATGACCTCACATAGCGATCTCGTCTCGACCAGCGACGTGCGCGGCGGCTACACGGTTTCGACCAGCGTCACGGCGCCGAACGCAAACGGCGTGACGTACAATCAGTCGGCGACCGTCACGACCGCGAACGGCAACGACGCGATCACGATGACGAACGGTGGCAACGTCTCGATCACGCAATTCGGTCAGACGACGACGCTCGCCGCGGGCCAATCGATGCAACTCACCAACGGCGCGACCGTGTCGCGCGCCGCCGACGGTTCGCTCACGATCAGCGAGAGCAACGCGAATGGCGGCTCGATCTCGACCACCATGCGCCAAAACGGACCGGGCGTCGACGTCACGACGAACGCGCAAGGTGTCCGGATCGGTGGCGACATCGTGAACGGCAGCACCAACCCGGCGCAAACGCCGCCCGCACCGCCCACCGATCCGCCGCCGCATTTCACCCGCTACGACTGATCCGTCCCTTAGTGCGTGTGGGTGAAATTCCCGAGGGAGATTCCGAGGCGCTCGATCCGTTCGAGCGCCTCGCGCATGCCAAGCGGTGCCGCCGGCCGCCCGACGTGCTCGAAATAGACCTCGGGATCGATGTTGAGCGTGCGCGTCTGCAGCATCGTCACGGGATGTGCCCGCAGAAACGCTTCGGCCGCCGCGACCTCGCGCGGATCGTCGGTCACGCCGGGATGGGTGAGGTAGTTCAGCGAGACGCGCAAGCCGCCGCGCACGGCGAGCGCGATGCTCTCGAGCACGTCGGCCAGATCGTAGCCGGTCGGCCGGTAATACGCGGCGTACACCGCGGGCCGGAACGAATTGAGGCTGATGCGCACGCTCTGCAGACCCGCCGCGATCAGCCGCTCGAGCATCTTCGGCAGCGATCCGTTGGTGTTGAGGTTGATCGTGCCGTTGGCGCGCACGGCCCGAATCGCCGCGATCGCGCGTTCGAGGATCGCACCGCGCAGCAGCGGTTCGCCCTCGCAGCCTTGGCCGAACGACACGATGCCGTCCGCGACGCGCTCGAGATGATGGATGCCGATGCGCGCGAGATCGTCGACGGCGGGCTCGAACCCGATCCGCGTTTGCGGCGAAGGGATGCCGGCATCGCCGTCCAGTTCGCTGATGCAGCCGACGCAGGCGGCGTTGCAGCGCGGCGACACCGGGATCGCGGCTTCGCCGCGTTCGAGAAAGACGTTCTGCGCGGTGAAGCAGCCGTATTCACGCGAGCACAGCGCGACTTGCGCGAGCGTTTGATTGCCCGGATCGAGCGCCTGCCGCCGCGCGATCGCGCCCTCGAGCTCGCCGGGCGCGAAGTAGCGCGGTTGCCAATCCTCGCTCTCGTCCGTGCGCATCGCAGCGACGTGGAGTTCGTCATCGACGACGGCCGCGAAGGTGTAGCCGAAGAGCGGCAGCGTCGGCGCCTTGGGGCTGCGCTTGTACGCGGGTAAGAGCGTGCGCGTGAAGCCCGCGGGCAGCAGTGCCGCGAGCGCCGTCTCGTTGCGCTCCATCCGGCCGCGCGCCAAGAGGGGTGCGCGGCCGGGCAACATCGTCGTGACGGTCCCCGGCGGGGCGAGGATCAACTCGCTGACCGCCGGGAGGCGCACGATGCCGCCGTCGGCGAGCGGCTCGCGCTCGGCGTCGAAGTAGATGCGACCGCGCGAATCCGTGTAGGCGAGCCCGGCGCTCACGCCGAGGTCGTGAATTCGCGCACGGCGTCGCCGCTCATCACCGCGCGTTCGCCCGGCGTCCAGGCGATCGTCAGACGCCCGCCGGGGACATCGATTGCAAGCGGCGCATGCAGTCCGCGGGTGGCGATCGCGGCTGCGGCGACCGCGACGGCGCCGGTCCCGCAGGCTTGCGTCGCGCCGGCGCCGCGCTCCCAATGCACCGCACGGATCCGATCCACCGCGACGATCTGCGCGACATGCACGTTCGTTCCGTGCGGATAGCGCGCATCGTGTTCGATCCGCGGGCCGAGCGTCGCGATGTCGATCGGCGCGAGTTCGTCGACGAAGATCACGACATGCGGGTTGCCGACATCGACCGGGATCGCCGAAAATCCGGCCACCGTGTGCGGCTCACCGACGAGCGGCCGGTTGAGTTCGACGCTCACTTCGTAGGCAGGTTCGCGCGCGACGATCGTCGTTGCGATCGGGCCGGCAAGCGTCTCGATCAGCGTCGCGGACCGGCCGTCGTGTTCATCGAGATAGCGCGCGACGCAGCGGGTGCCGTTGCCGCACATCTCCGCCTCGCTGCCGTCAGCGTTGATGATGCGCATCCGCACGTCGGCCGTCGCCGACGGCAACAGCAGCAGCAATCCGTCGGCACCGATCCCGGTCGCGCGATCGCAGACGCGCCGCGCGAACGCGACCGGATCGTCCAGCGTCACGTCGCGACCGTCGACCAGGATGAAATCGTTGTGCGTCCCGTTCATCTTCACGACCGGGATCGTTGCGTTCACGTCGCCGCCGGCTCCGGTTCGGGGATGAGCGGCGCGATCAGCGGACCTTGCGGCGAGATCGTCGAGACGGCGTGCTTGTAGATCAGGTGCGCTTTGTGTTCGTATTCGAGCACGATCGTAAACGGATCGTAGCCCTTGACGATGCCGCGCAGCTGAAAGCCGTTCACGAGATAGATCACCACGGGAACCGCTTGGCGCTTTACCTCGGCCAGGTAGGCATCTTGGAGTGGTTGCGGGCGCAGCATTCCGCACCCTTAGCTCCGCCGGGTTGTTTCTCTTGCCCTACGCGAGCTGATCCAACAGGGTGACGAGCGCGTCCGCGGGCGATGCGGCGTCGATCCAGTGCACGCCGGGCTCGCTGCGGAACCACGTCGCTTGACGCTTCGCGTAGCGGCGTGTGGCGCGCGCAAGCGCAGCGCGAAAGGCGCCTGCATCGAGGAAGCCGTCGAGGTAGGCGAACGCTTCACCGTAGCCGACGGCGCCCGCGGCAACGGCATCCGGTCCGATACGCACCGCTTCCGCGACGAGGCCGGCGGCGAGCATCGCATCGGTGCGCGCGCCGATGCGCTCCGCCAACAGCTCCGGATCCATTCGCAGCACGAATTTCCGGAACGGCAAACTGCGCGAACGCAGCGTCTCCACCGGCGCGTGCGGCGGTGCCGAGGACTCGTCGCGCGCGAGCGCCGCTTCGAGCGCGCGCACGACGCGATAGCCGTCGCCCGGCGCGAGCGCCGCGGCGCGCTCGGGTGCGAGCGCGGCGAGCCAGGCGTGCAAGACGTCGGGCGGATGGATGCGCGCCTCGCGTGCGAGCCGGTCGCGTAGCGCGGCCTCGGGTTCGCCGCCGAGCTGCACGTCGCCGCACAGTGCGCGCAGGTAGAAGCCGGTGCCGCCCACGACGACCGCACGTTTGCCGCGGGCGTGGATATCGTCGATGGCGACGAGCGCATCGCGGACGAAACGCGCCGCCGAATAGCGCTCGTGCGGATCGAGAAATCCGACCAGATGATGCCGAACGGCTGCCAATTCATCCGGCGTCGGCGCGGCAGTTCCGATCGGCATCCCGGCGTAGATCTGACGCGAATCCGCGCTTACGATCTCCGCGTCGATGCGCTGCGCGAGCGCGATCGCCAGCGCTGTCTTGCCGCTCGCCGTCGGGCCGCCGAGCACGACGACCGGCGCGCTCACATGCGTTTGAAGAGTCGCGCGATTTGCTCCGGATCGAGCCGCACGATCGTCGGCCGTCCGTGCGGGCAGTGCATCGGGTTCTCGCAGCGTTGCAAGCGCTCGACGAGCGTCGTCATCTCCGCGAGCGCGAGTGGCTCGCCCGCGCGCACGACCGAGTGACACGCAAGCGACGCCCAGATGCGCTGATTCGCATCGAGCCCGCGCGTCTCGTCGCCGAGGCACGCGATGAACTCTGCGACGTCGAACGTGCGCGTCTTCCCCGCGTGAACGAGGCGCGCCGGCGTCGCCGTGATCCGGTACGCGCGCTCGCCGAACGGCTCGATTTCCAAGCCGCCGCGCGCCAGCGCCGCGAGCGTCGCCTCGAGCCGTTCCGCTTCGTCCGCTCCGACCTCGAAGGTATGCGGCACGAGCAGCGGTTCGGCCGGCACGTCCGCGCTCGCATTCGCCGCGAGTTGCTCGAAGACGATCCGTTCGTGTGCCGCATGCTGGTCGATGAGCACGATCGCCACGCCATCGGTCGCAAGCAAATACGTCCGCGCCACCTGCGCGAGCACCCGCAACGTACCCACGCCTGCCGCCGCATCGTCAAGAAGCCGCAACGGCTCCGCCGCCACCTCACCATGACCGGCCACCGCGCCATCACGACCAACCACCATGTCATCGTGACCCGCCAACGTGTCATCCTGAGCCGAGCCTGCCCTGAGCCTGTCGAAGGGAAGGATGGGCATGCCACTCGGCGGGGCAAACGAGATCGACCGCTCCAACCGCTCGATCGCACCACGCCGCAACGCCGAACTCATCGCCTCGCGAAGAACCGCGAGCACCCGATCCCCATACCGCAAGCGTACGTCGCTCTTGGTCGGATGGACGTTCGGATCGAGCTCTTCCGGCGGCACGCTGAGATAGAGCACCCCATACGGATGCCGGCCGACCATCGCAAAGGTCCGGTAGGCCGCGCTCCAAGCACCGGAAACGAGCGTGCTGCGCAACAGCCTCCCGTTCACGAAGAGGACCTGCGCGCGCCGGTCGGCTCGATCATCGCCGGGCGAGCTGATCCAGCCGCGCACGCCGACGTGCGCGTCGGCATGATCGAGCGCGACCATCGTGCGCGCGCTCGGCCCGAACACATGCGCGAGACGCAACGAGAGATCGTCGCCGGGCGCAAACGCAAAGACGGCACGCCCATCGTGTTCGAGCGTGAAGCCGACGTGCGGATACGCGAGCGCGAGCGTGCCGAGCCACTGTGAGATGCGCGTGAACTCGGCGCTCGGCGAGCGCAGATACTCGCGCCGCACCGGGACGTTGCCGAAGAGATCGCGCACGAGCACGCGCGTGCCGACCGGACCGGGCGCCGGTTGCGGCTCGCCGATCGCCTCGCCGAACGCCTCGACCGCCGTTGCGAGCTGCGCGTCCGGCGTGCGCGATGCGAGCGTCACGCGTGCGATCGCGGCGATCGAGGCCAGGCCTTCGCCGCGAAACCCGAGCGTGGCGATCGACGCGAGCCCCGCGGCCCGTGAGAGTTTGCTCGTGGCGTGGCGCAGGAGCGCGCGCGGGACGTCGGCGGCCGGGATCCCGCTGCCGTCGTCGGCGACGTCGATCTCGGCCATCCCGCCGCCGCGCACGCGCACGGCGATCCGCGTCGCGTCGGCATCGAGCGCGTTCTCCACGAGTTCCTTGACGACCGAGAGCGGCCGTTCGATCACCTCGCCGGCAGCGATCTGGCCGATCGTCTCGGCATCGAGCAGTTCGATCGCCACCTCAGTTGGCGACATCGAAGAGCAGCGGCTGTTCGATCACGGCAGGCTTTGCAAGCCGGCCGCGCAGCGGAACCTGGGTTTCGAGCGTCGGCCGCCCTTCGAGCGCATCGGCGATCTCCTTGGCGCGTGCGACGACCGCGGGCGGTAGCCCCGCCATGCGCGCGACCTCGATGCCGAACGAGCGCGAGCTCGATCCCGGCAACACGCGGTGCGAAAACACGGGTGAGCCACCGCGGGCGGTATTTTCGACCGCGGTGATATGAAAATTTGCAACTTGCGGCCAGCGTTCGGCGAGCGCGACCAGCTCGTGGAAGTGGGTAGCAAAAAGTGAGAGCGGCGCGCGCGCATCGCGCTCGAGCAAATATTCGCAGATCGCTTGCGCGATCGCGAGACCGTCGACCGTGCCCGTGCCGCGACCGACCTCATCGATGAGCAAGAGACTGCGATCGGTCGCGCGGCGCAAAATATTCGCCGCCTCGGACATCTCGATATAGAACGTCGATTGGCCGGAGGCAAGGTCGTCGCCGGCACCGATGCGCGTGAAGATCCGGTCCACGATGCCGAGCGTCGCCGAGCGCGCCGGGACGAACGAGCCGATTTGCGCGAGCACGACGAGGAGGGCGGCTTGGCGCAGGTAGGTCGATTTGCCGCCCATGTTCGGGCCGGTCAGGACGACGAACCGGCCCGCCGCCGCCTCCAGGCGATAATCGTTCGGCACGAACGCGGAACCGAGCAGCGCTTCCATCACCGGATGGCGCCCGTCCACGATCCGCAGCACGCTCTCATCGACGAAGACCGGTCGCACGTAGCCGCGTTCGGCAGCGACCTGCGCGAGCGCGCAGTAGGCGTCGAGCTCGGCGAGTGCCTCGGCCGCGCCGAGCAGCTCGTCGACGCGCTCGGCGATGCGCTCGACCAGCGACTCGAAGAGCGCGGTCTCGAGTCGCAGCGCGCGTGCCTGGGCGCTGGCGATCGCGACGTCGAGTTCGCGCAGTTCGGGCGTGACGAAGCGTTCGCCGTTCGCTAACGTCTGGCGGCGAGTATAATCGGCGGGAACGTTCGCGACATGTGCTTTGCCGATTTCGATCGCGTAGCCGAAGACCGACGCGTACTTGACCTTGAGCGACTTGATCCCGGTGCGTTCGCGCTCCCGCTCTTCGAGTTCGGCGAGGCGCGTGCGGCCGTCGGTGCGCAAGCTCACGCATTCGGCGAGCTCGGGCGCGGCGGCGGGGCGGATCACGCCGCCGTCCGCGAGGGTCGCCGGCGGTTCGTCGACCAGCAGCGCGGATAGCTCGTCGCGCAGCGTGCTGAAGTCGCCGAGCCGCGGACCGATCGCGCGCAGCCCATCGGGAAGCGCGGGATCGGCGATCGCGTCGGCGATCGGATCGAGGTACCCGAGTGTGCGCCGGAGCGAGGCGAGATCGCGCGGCAAGGCGCGCCGGAAGCGGATCTTCTGCGCGATCCGTTCCAGATCGAAGCACCGGTCGAGCACGGCCTGCAAATCGGCGCGGCGCGCCGCATCCGCGACGAACGCGGCGACGCAATCGGCGCGCGCCCCGATCGCTTCGCGCGAGACGAGCGGAGCCAGCACCCAGCGGCTCAGCATCCGCGAGCCCATTGCGGTCTTGGTGCGGTCGATCGTTGCGAGCAGCGTTGCCTTCGCGTTTGCGCCGAGCGCACGGGTGAGCTCGAGATGCTTGCGCGTATTCGGATCGAGCGCGAGAAACGCGGCCTGCGAATAGAACGACGGCGCACGCAGCGTCTCACCGCTCGTGCCGCCGAAGCCCACGCGGCGCACAAACGCGCCCAGCGCCTCGAGCGCCCGATTCATCGCCAGCGACTCCTCGAGCGAGAATCCGTCGATCTGCCCGCGGATGCGCTCATCCACCGGCGCAAGCAGCGGCGTTGCAATGCGCGTTCCGGCGTTTTCGAGCGCGCTGCCGAGCGCACCGCGCAGCTCGGGCGAGACATCCGCGACGAGCTCGGCCGGATCGAGCCGCTGCACTTCGGACAGGGCTTCATCGAAGGCGTTCTGACCCGTGAAAGCCGTCGCGGCAACGTGACCGGTCGAGATGTCCGCGTGCGCGAGCGCCACGACGTCGTCGAAGGCGGTGATCGCGGCGAGAAAATTGTGCGCCGAGCGATCGAGCAGTTGTTCTTCGATGAGCGTCCCCGGCGTCACGACGCGCACGACGTCACGCCGCACGAGCTTGTTGGGCACCGGCGCCTCGAGCTGCTCGGCAAGTGCGACGACCCGGCGCTGTGCGACGAGTTTGGCAAGATAGCCGTCGAGTGCGTGATAGGGAACGCCGGCCATCGCAACGCGTTGTCCGCCGCCGGCTTCCTTCGAGGTCAGCGCGATCGAGAGCGCGCGCGCGATCGTCTCCGCGTCATCGCCGTACGCTTCATAGAAGTCGCCGACGCGCGAGAGCAAGATCGCTTCGGGATGCTTGGCTTTCATCCCGAAGTACTGTTCGAGCATCGGAGAGTATTTGGTCTCCGTCACGCCCTAATGGCCGCCATCGCACGTCCCGTTCGCGCTCGCACGAACGGAGGCATTTCCACATGCGAACCATTCTCGCGTTCTCCACCCTATTCGCACTATCCACAGGCAGCGAAGACCGCTAGGAACGCGCCGACCGGAGCTCCTCGCGGACGATTTTACGGATCCGATCTTCGAGCGTCGTGCCGTCTTCGATGACGGCGGCGCGGAGTGCATCGTTCATTGCGGTTTGATATCCACGCCCCGTGGCTTCCGCGGACGCGCGAAACGCATCGAGAACATCGGTGTCGACGAAGATCGTAATGCGCGTCTTTCCGGCGTTTGCAAGCACGGGACCGCGCGTACCGCCTCGAAAGTCCACCTCTCCGGGCTGCGTCTGTTTAGGCCTCGACATAATGCATCCGTTCCCGTCGCGTGGCGGACCGAGCGGAGATCAAGCGAACCTGCGAGGCGCCCGGAAAAGAATAAACGACAACGCACACGTGACCGCTCAGATCCATGCCGATCGTGATCCACCGCGGCTCGTCGAAGCGACGATCTTCGACCGTGAAAGCACGTGGATCGTCGAGGACGGTAGCCGCGTCGCTAAACCGCACGCCGTGCTTCGCGAAATTCGTCTGCGCCTTCCGCACGTCCCAAACGATCTCATACATACATTATACATATACGTGGGTATTTGACAACCCCGCCCCGGCTGTGGAGCAACGACAGCGTGGCTCCGCAGCCCGTTCACGCGAAATGGTGGAATATCAAGGAGCGGCGCGACGAATTAGTGCTTGCGGCCGAGAATTCGCGTCAAGGCGGGTGTCGTCTCGATGCTGGGGGCGTAGGTGGGGGCGCGGCGGTGATGCGTTGCCGATTCGTAGGCCGAGCCGAGCGCGAGCAGTGTCGCTTCCGTCCAGGCTTTGCCGATGAACGAGACGCCGACGGGGAGTCCGCGGACGTAGCCCATCGGGACGGTGAGGTGCGGATAGCCGGCGATCGCGGGGAGCGAATCGGCGCTGCCGATCGTGTGATCGCCGGTAACGACATCGGTGCGCCACGCGGGGCCGTCGCTCGGAGCGATCAAGGCATCGAGCTTGTTCGCATCGATGAGCTTGTCGATGCCGTCGACGCCCGCTGCGCGCAGCGAGCGCCGGCGCGCAGCGACATACGCCGGATCGCGCAGGCCCTTCGTTTTTTGGGCCATCTCAAAGAGTTCTTGGCCGAACAGCGCGAGCTCGCGCGGCGTTGCGCGGTTGAAGGCAATGAGGTCGGCGAGCGTGCGGCTCTTCACGCTCGCCGGCGTCGTCGCGAGATACGTGTTCATGTCGGCTTTGAGTTCGGTGAGCAGCACGAGCAGCTCGTCGTCGCCGAGGCGCGGGTCGGGCTTGAAGTCGCGGATCTCGACGATCGTCGCGCCTTGCGCGCGCATGGTCGCAATCGCCGCATCGAAGAGCGCATCAACCTGCGGCAGGCCACCGGTCGCGAAGCGCAGCACGCCGATGCGCTTGCCGCGCAGCGTCGCGCCCGCGAGCACCGCGGAATAATCGGTCGCATGCGCGTCGGCATCGCGCGTGGCGGGATCCGCAGGGTCGCTGCCGGCCATGCCGGTCAGCATCAGTGCGACGTCCGCCACGCTGCGCGCCATCGGTCCGGGCGTGTCTTGGCTATGCGAGATCGGAACGACATGCGTTCGCGAGACGAGGCCGACGGTCGGTTTGAGCCCGACGAGGCCGTTCAGCGACGATGGACACACGACCGAACCATCGGTCTCGGTGCCGACCCCGGCCGCCGCGAAACTCGCCGCGATCGCAGCGCCCGTGCCGGATGACGACCCGCAGGCGTTGCGGTCGAGCGAGTATGGGTTCTTCACGAGACCGCCGACGGCGGACCAACCGCTGATCGAGTGGGTCGAGCGGATGTTGGCCCACTCGGAGAGATTCGTCTTGCCGAGGATGATCGCGCCCGCGGCTTTGAGTCGCTTTATGACCGGGGCATCACGGCGCGTCACGTTCTTCACAAGCGCGAGCGAACCGGCCGTCGTCGGCGTCGGATCGTCGGATTCGATATTGTCTTTGATCAGAATCGGGATACCATCGAGCGGGCCAAGCGGCTTCCCAGCGCGACGCCGGGCATCGGCCGCACGGGCATCCGCGAGCGCATCCGGATTGATCGCGATGACGCTCTGAAGCGCCGGGCCCTTCGCGTCCATCGCCGCGATCCGCGCGAGATAGGCACGAACGAGCTGAACGGAAGTCACCCTGCCGCGCGCAAGATCCGAACGCACCGCGACGACCGACCGTTCTTCGACGTTGTAGCCTGACGTCGCAGCACGCGTTCGACTCACCGTAGACCCTCCCATCGTGATGGAAACGGCAAGAAAGAGCGCCGCGTACCGAAAGCGATGCGATGCCGAAATCATCGCATGGGAATTCCGACCAGCAGGTCTCGCGACCCGCTCGCGTTACGATCTACGGAACGATCGCCGTCTCGGCGAGCGCAGCGATCGCCGCGTAGCCGCCGGCCCGCACCCGATCAGCCGATACGCGGCGAATGCGCTCGCCGTTCTCGTCGCGGATACCCTCGAGCTTTGCGAGCTGCGCGAAGCGCGCGTCGCGCTCCGCCGGCGGCAAGGCGTATGCCGCTGCGGCGCTGCGCAGAAATCCGACGAGGCGAACGCCGCTGAACGCCAAGCGCACCACGAAGCGCTCGCCGGCCATCCGTAGAGTAATCGCCCGCGCGAGCATCGAGTCGATGTCACGCGGGCGAACGGTGAGGATCGTCAGTGCGGGAAGGCTGCTACGAAAGGGTACTGGTAGTAGTTTGAACCCGACGGCGCTCTGGTGAGCGGAATCGGGGCCCCGACCGCCGTCGGGTTACCGCCGGCCGTGGCCGAGGGGGATTCGATTTGCACGGACGGCGGCGAGCCCGCCGAAACTACGGCGAGATACCGTCCATCGGACATGACCGCGCCAGCGATACCGTTGACCGCGACGATCGGCGTCGACTGCGCCGTGTTGGTGAACTTCGCGGACGGAGCGAAGAAATAGATCGTCCCGTTCGGCGCGACGCCATACTCGTAGGGGCCGTAGAATCTCGGTACGGTGCCGATCGTCGTCGAGGTGAGCCCGGGGATCGTCGTTAGCGCGTCCGTGATGGTCGAACCCGCAAGGTTCCCATTCAGTTCGTACACCGACGTGCCGGAGACGCTGAGCCCTTCGTCTCTCCCTTGAGCGTTGCCGGCGATCGTGCCAACGTTGGTTACCGAGCCGCCGGACACGGGAACGCTCTGCACGGTCACTCCGCCGGTCCCGACGTTGTCGTTCGCGACGTTCGTTGCGTAGATCGTCGAGCCGGCGACCGCGATCGAGTCGTTCGGCGCCCAGGTGACGTTGCTGTCGCCGGCCGTGTTGACCGCAGTTGCGGTGACCCCATTCGCGGATCCGAAGCCGCTGTACCGCGTGAGCGTCGCATCGGCGGCGGAATAGACGCCGCACGTCGTATCGGCCGCGAGATAAGTGGTGGCGTTTGCGGCGGAATGTTGCGAGAGCGGCGCGATCGTCGACGTGAGGTCGACGGCGGCGACCGATGAGACGCTGGAGCCGGGTGTCGGCAGAGTGACCTCCACGCTAAATCCCTGTGGGGCCGAGATGACCGCGGTCTCACCCGTGGTACACCCGGCGACGCCGACCAGGGCCGGATTGAGAATATACATCGACGGCAGCGCGAATGTGCCGACGAGGCTCTGCGTGAGCGGATCGACGACATACAGGGTGTTCGATGTACTATTCGATGTCATAATGGTGACGACGAAGAGATACTGTGTCGCCTGGATCGCGTAATTGTCGGTCGATCCGGATGCCGTGTCTAGCGGAAGGCCGCCGCTAACGACGCCGCCCGTCCCGGCTTGCAGCGCGGGATACGTCGCGGTCAGCGCGGTCGCGCCGCCGGTCGTGAGCGATGCGGGCGAAACCGAAACGTCGGATGGTGTCTGGAGCGGAACCGGACGGGCGAGCGTCCCCGTGATCGCGTAGCCGTCGGCATCGATCGGCGTCGCCGTGAGTGCGACGGACTGCGCGACGCCGTGATTCTGAAAGAACTCCACCGATGAGGGATTCGGGCTCGGCCCGGCAAGCATCACGCCTGCGGCAACACCGAGCGTCTGCACCGCAACCGGCGACGAACCGGTACCGATGGTGGCCGTGGTGCTGCCCGTGGAGAGCAGATTCGGCGAGGCCGATGGTCCCGGCTGCGCATCGTAGACGTTCGCCGTCACCGTATCGGTGCCGACCGGCGCACCGACCGGAAGCGTCGTGCTGATCGGACTCGGGCCCGGTGTCGGAAGCGTGAAGTAGGTCGGCGTCGGCGACGGTTGTGCGGCGGTCGCAATCGTCACGCCGAGCGTGGTGCTCGCGGGTGAAATGTACTTGGCGTGGCGCTTCGCCTTGAGCGGTTGCGCGCCGCGCGCCGGAATCGTGATCGTCAGGAGCGCCGTCGTCTGCGCGCCGCCACCCTTCGAAGGTGACGTGCCGGCCGGCGTGTTCTGATGCGGGAGCGTCGCGGTCATCCCGCCGCCTCCGCCGCCGCACCCCGCGATGAGTGCACCGGCCGCGCAAAGTGGGATCAGGATCTTCGCTGAGCGCGCGGCCATGGTCTTCTGCTCGTTCGTCATCACGCTGCTCCTAGTGCTTGCCGCGATTAAGGGACGAAACGGTGATCGGTGCGCCGACGCTGACCGAGACCGTCGCGGCGGCGCCGGCGGACGCCCCCGTTATCGTGATCGTCGTCGTCCCCGACTCGAGCGGCGTGACCGTGAACGTGCCGGCGGTCTGGCCGGCGGCGACGGTTGCCACGGCCGGGGTCGAACTCACCGCGCTGAACGCCCCCGTGTAGCCGCTCTCCGAGACCGCGAACGTCTGCGCGGTGGAGGCGCTGGTCGCGAATGTCAGTGCCGTGGGCGTTGCCACGACCGGCCCCACGGACGGGATCGGCGACGGACTCGGCGATGGGCTCGGGCTCGGCGATGGGCTTGGGCTCGGCGATGGGCTCGGGCTCGGCGATGGGCTCGGGCTCGGTGATGGGCTTGGGCTCGCGGTCGCGGTCGAATACAGAGCGACGTAGAGCGGCGCGTTCGGTGAGATGGTCGTCGTGCCCGTACCCGTCAGCGGAAAGCTGACGGTCGTGCCGCTGATCGTCGCGGGACCGGCCGCCGGAATCGTCCACGCCGTCGTCGCCGCGTCGTAAATCGCGAGATAGTACGATTGTCCGGGCGTAATCGCCGGCAAGGTGAACGTCACGGCCGGCGTCCCGAGGAACGTGACCGCCGACGTCGTCGTAAAGCCGAGATAGAGAATCGTTGCCGTTGCCGTGTTGTCGAGGGCCCCGCGGGCCGCGGGCTTGCGTGCCACGCTGAGCGCCGGCAAACCGGCGAACTCCGTCGTCGACGCGGTCTCCGTTACTGCCGTCGCGACGCTCGCGGACGGGAGCTGCGCCGTCGCGGAGATCCCTCCCGACGTGACCGCGGGAAAGGTCACCGCAGCCGTGGTGCTCGTGGTAACCGTCGCCGACGAACTCGAAGCCGTGGCCCGCTGCGGCAGCGACGAGGGGTTACTTGATCCGCATCCCGCGAGCGCGGTCAGCGTAAGCGCGACTCCGAGTCCGACCAAAGGCGACGGGCGAGAACGCTCCACAGACACTGCCTTTCAGAACGCGCAAATCCCCACGATGCACGAAATGCGACGAAGGGCCTCTCGCAAAGAAGATCTGCGAGGTCCCGAGTCTACTCGACCATCAAAGAAAACACAAGTACGAGGAATTCTCCTTTTCGCGCTTCTCTCGCAGAATCGTGATCGACAAAATATCACGATCGAGGGCGACGTATCACGCGCAGGATGACATCGATCGCACACGCGATGACGTCCACCTTATCGCGTTGCGATCAGATCGATCGTGAGCGGATCGCTCGCGATCGCGCGTGCCGCACCGTCGTATCGGGCCGCACGGCCGACCAGCGTTCCCGAGACACCCCAGACGTGCGCGCGTTCGATGCGGACATCGATCCACGGTTCGTCGAGATTCGGTGTCGCTTCGACGAGCGCGGCGTTGACGGTCACGTTGTCGATCGATTTCGCAGAGAAACGAAGCGGGTCTTTACGCGAGGGACCTTGGATGAGCGCGCGCACGACCGTACCGATCTTGCGCGCGTGGTACGCGCTAACGTGCGCGTCTTGAACCGCGACCAACCGGGCAAACCGATCGCGCGACACCTCGGGCGGGATCTGTTCCCAATGCGACGCCGGCGTTCCGCGGCGCGGTGAATAGACGAACATATACGCTTGCGCGAAGAGTCCGGTCGCGCAGACATCGAGCGTGCGTTGGAAGTCGTCTTCCGTTTCACCGGGAAAGCCGACGATGAGGTCGGTCGTGAACGCCCAGGCTGGATTGTGCGCGCGGAAGGTCGCGATGCGCTCGAGGAACTGCTCGATCGTGTACTTGCGGTTCATGCGCCGCAGCACCGGATTCGAGCCCGATTGCAAGGCGAGATGAAAGCGTGGATTCATCTTCGGGATCGCGGCGCACGCGATCGCGAGTTTCTCGTTCAAGTCTTTGGGGTGCGATGAGATGAATGCGATACGCTCGACGCGCTCGATCGCCGCGACCTCGTGCAGCAGATCGGCGAAATCGGCGCCGGTGGCCGGCTCCTTATACGCGTTGACGGTTTGCCCCACGAGCATGATCTCGCGCGCGCCCGCTGCGGTCTTCTCGCGCACTTCGGCGAGGATCTCGCCCATCGGCCGATGGTCGAAGCGACCACGCACGTGCGGCACGATGCAAAACGTACAGTAATACGAACAGCCGCGCTGGACGTTGACGAACGCGCGCAGCGAGTCGTAGGGTCCCGCGACGCCCGCGCCGTCGCCGCCGAGCGGTTTTTCGAGCGCGAAGTCGAGCGTCGGATCGTTGTCATCGTCCGCCGGTTCGAAACCGCCGCGCCAGGCGTCGAGCTGATCGCCGAGCCGTTTGAGTTCTTTGGTGCCGAAGATACCGTCGACGTGCGGGCTGAGCGTCTGCATGCGGTCGCGATCTTGTTCCGCCAGGCAGCCTGCAACGACGACCTTCACGCGCGGATCGCGCAGTTTGAGCGTCTTCCACTGATTGATGCGGCCGTAGGCGCGCGTCTCCGCGTTGTCGCGCACGGTACAGGTGTTGAGCACGAGCACCGCTGCGTCTTCGGGCCGCTCGGCGACCTCGAAGCCGGCCGCTTCGGCGCGCCGAGCCAGATACTGCGAGTCGGCTTCGTTCATCTGGCAGCCGTGGGTCTCGATGTAAATGCGCGCCACGTTACTGCGCTTTCTCCGGTGCGATGCGCGTGAGCAGCGCGAGCGGCAGGAAGAGCTTCGTGCCGATCACGGTGGGCGCCGAATCGAAATCCATCTCCTTGCCGTCGACGCGATAGCTGGTCGAGCCGAGATGTCCCTCGACGTCGTGGCCGCCGAATTTGATCGCGACGCGGTCGG
>Ga0116230_10000552_pt1 | contig 33234 bp, 29 predicted proteins | sample S1TSphfallax_3_FD_88678 | JGI IMG/M metagenome (GOLD analysis project Ga0116230, IMG submission 88678) | Host-associated microbial communities from peat moss isolated from Minnesota, USA - S1T2_Fd - Sphagnum fallax MG | ecosystem: Host-associated > Plants > Peat moss > Unclassified | place... | reverse complement strand
CTTGTCCTGGGCGGAGACCTTGTCGCCAGCCTCGGAGATCGTCCGCTCGGTCTGATGGATCAGGCCCTCAGCCTGATTCCGCGCCTCCACGAAGGCCCGGCGCTCCTTGTCGACCGCGGCGTTCGCCTCGGCTTCCTGGACCATCCGCTTGATATCGGCATCGGACAGGCCGCCCGAGGCCTGGATACGGATCTGCTGCTCCTTGCCCGTCGCCTTATCCTTGGCTGAAACGGACACGATACCGTTGGCGTCGATGTCGAACGTCACCTCGACCTGCGGCACGCCGCGGGGTGCGGCCGGAATGCCGACGAGATCGAAGTTGCCGAGCATCTTGTTGTCGGCCGCCATTTCGCGCTCGCCCTGGTAGACCTTGATGGTCACCGCGGTCTGATTGTCGTCGGCGGTCGAGAAGACCTGGCTCTTCTTGGTCGGGATCGTCGTGTTGCGGTCGATCAGGCGGGTGAACACGCCACCCAGCGTCTCGATGCCGAGGGAGAGCGGCGTCACGTCCAGAAGCAGCACGTCCTTCACGTCGCCGCGCAGCACCGCGCCCTGAACCGCCGCGCCGATGGCCACGACCTCATCGGGGTTGACGTTGCGGGCCGGCTCCTTGCCGAAGAACTGCTTCACCGTCTCGATGACCTTGGGCATGCGGGTCATGCCGCCGACCAGGATCACCTCATCGACCTCACCGGCGGTGACGCCGGCATCCTTCATGGCGGCGCGGCAGGGCGCCAGCGTCCGCTCGATCAGGTCGTCCACGAGATTCTCAAGCTTGGCACGCGACAACTTCAGCACGAGATGCTTCGGGCCGGAGGCGTCGGCGGTGATGAACGGGAGGTTGATCTCGGTCTCCTTCGCGGACGACAGCTCGATCTTCGCCTTCTCGGCGGCTTCCTTCAGCCGCTGCAGGGCAAGCTTGTCCTTCCGGAGATCGATGCCGTTCTCCTTGCGGAACTCTTCCGCCAGGTAGTCGATCACGCGAACGTCAAAATCCTCGCCGCCGAGGAAGGTGTCGCCGTTGGTGCTCTTCACCTCGAAGACGCCGTCCCCGATTTCGAGCACGGACACGTCGAAGGTGCCGCCGCCAAGGTCATAGACCACGATCGTGCCGGCGGACTTCTTGTCGAGGCCATAGGCAAGCGCCGCCGCCGTCGGCTCGTTGATGATGCGCAGCACGTCGAGGCCGGCGATGCGCCCGGCATCCTTTGTCGCCTGCCGCTGGGCGTCATTGAAGTAGGCCGGAACGGTGATGACGGCCTGCGTCACGCTCTCGCCGAGATAGGCTTCGGCGGTTTCCTTCATCTTGGTCAGAACGAAGGCCGAGACCTGGCTCGGCGCGTATTTCTCGCCACGGGCTTCCACCCAGGCGTCACCGTTGTCGCCGCGGACGATGTTGTAAGGAACGAGGCCCTTGTCCTTGGCGACCAGGGGATCGTCATAGCGGCGGCCGATGAGGCGCTTTACGGCGTAAAGCGTGTTGGACGGGTTCGTCACGGCCTGACGCTTGGCCGACTGGCCGACAAGCCGCTCGCCACCCTCCGTGATCGCCACCATGCTCGGCGTGGTGCGGGCGCCTTCGCTATTATCGATCACGCGGACATCCTTGCCCTCCATGACCGCTACGCAGGAATTGGTGGTGCCGAGGTCGATTCCGATGACCTTGCTCATTCGTAGTCTCCTATTAAGCGGGAGCGACCGACCCGAAGCACCGGGGCCCCCCTTGGGAACAACTCTTACCTAGATAGCTTTGGACCCTGTCCAAGACAAGCGGCGCTTGCCCAAATTTTGGGCAAAGGCGCTCTTGACAACAGTCTCTGCTCTGGTGGCGACCTCGCTACGCAATCGCCCCCGCCGGGGCCTTGGCGACAACGACCATCGCCGGGCGCAGCAGGCGCCCGTTCAAGGTCCAGCCGTTGGTCCAGGCCTGGAGAATGGTGCCGGGCGGATGCTCGGCTGAATCCTGTTCCGCCATGGCCTGATGCAGATTGGGGTCGAACAGCTTGCCCGTCGGGTCCTCGGTGCTCACGCCATTGCGTTCGAGCGTCGCGACAAAGCTGCGCTCGATGCCCTCGAACCCGTCCCGGAGCTTGCCGATGATCTCGGCCTCCCCCTCGTGGCGCGGCGGCAGGCTGTCGAGGCCGCGTTTCAGGTTCTCAGCGACCTCGACCACGTCGCGGGCGAATTTCTGCACGGCATAGAGCCGCGCATCCTCGACCTCCCGTTTCGTCCGGCTGCGAAGATTGGCCATCTCGGCCTCCGATCGCATCCATCGCTCGCGCATTTCGTCTCGCTCCGTCTCAAGCTGGGCCAAACGCTCGGCGAACGCCGTCTCGGGGGCGGCCTCGGGCGCGGCGTCGGAAACGTCGCCATCACCTGGGTTAGGGCCTGCGTGGGGGTCGGCTGAATGGGGCATGGTGTTTTCGGTCTCGCTCATGGCCTCAGAGTTAGGTTTGAGGAAGGCGCGGCGCAAGCCGCTGACACACGAAATTGCGAGGTGCCAGATACGCATATGCAGGCGGGAGTCAATCGGCTCTCCGCCGGTCTTGGTCACCGTGGCAGCCAGACGCAGAACTTCGACCCTTGGCCCTCCTCGCTCGTAATGACCAGTTGACCACGATGACGGTTGACGATGTGTTTCACGATCGCGAGGCCCAGGCCCGTGCCGCCGATCGCGCGGGAGCGGCCTTTATCGACGCGATAGAAACGTTCCGTCAGGCGCGGGATATGGACGCGGGGAATGCCGACGCCGTCGTCGCCGACGGTCAGGACGACACCCGGGCGGCTGGGCCAGGGCGGCCCCGCGGCCTCGGCGACGGAGAGCGTGATGCAGCCGCCTTCCCGGCCGTATTTCAACGCATTGTCCAGCAGGTTGGTGACGACCTGCGCCATCTGGTCGGCATCGCCGGGGATCAGCGGCAGCTCCGACAAGCTGAGATGCAGCCGCACGCGGCGGTCAGCGATCCGCTGCTCCAGGCCGGCCAGCGTGCGCGGCACGAGCTGGCCGAAATCAATCCGGCCCTGAGGCGGCTGATGTTCGGAGATTTCGATACGGGACAGGCTGAGCAGATCGTCGATGAGGCGGTTCATCCGCGCCGCCTCGCGCGCCATGATCTCGAGGAACCGCTCGCGCGCCGGACCGTCATCGCGGGCGGGACCCTGGAGCGTCTCGACGAAGCCGATCAGGCTCGCAAGCGGGGTACGCAGTTCATGGCTGGCGTTGGCCACGAAATCGGCCCGCATCCGCTCCACCGCGCGCTCGCGCGTGTGGTCGACCAGCAGGATGGACGCCTGGCGGCCGCGGAATACGCCGGCATCCATTGGCGTGACCGTCGCGTGGATCTCCCGCGGCACGGGAGCCGCGAAGAACAGGTCGGCCGCCTGAGGCTCGGCCGTCGACAGAGCCTTGTCGATCGCGCCCCGTAGCAGCGGGTGGCGCAGCACGGCGGCCGAATCCTCGCCCAGGCTCTGCCGGGCGGCCTCATTGGCGCGCTGCACCGTGCCGTCGGCGCTGACCATGATGAGGGGTTCGGGCAGCCGCTCGGTGATCGCCTCCTCCATCCGGAGCAAGCCCGCCAGGCGGGCCTGCTCCGTCCGGCCGCTGTCAACGGCCTGGGCCAGGCTCCCCGCAACCCGATCAATCTCCGGCAGACGCGGCGGTAGCGTCGGCAGCCCAGCCGCCGCGCGTTGCAGCCGCTCCAGGTCCTCCCGCCAGATCAGGGCCACCACAACGGCTGCCACGATTTCCGCCGCGATCAGGCAGAGAATGCCATCTGCGCGGGCGGCGCCGAGCGCCACGAGCAGCACCTCGCCGAGGATCGGAACGGTCAGGATGAGCAGCAGCCAACGGCCGATTCCCGGGGCGCGTGGAGCGTCCCCACGGGCGAAGGTCTGGCCGATTGGGGGCGCGCTCAGCTTCCGGGCGCCGAGAGCGATGTCGGCGCGGGCTGGACGATCTGCGAACCACCTGCCCCGACCTGAAAGACCGCCAGTCCCCGGCGGACGCTGCCATCCGGATCGAGAACCAGAACGCCGTCAGCGCCGCTGAAACCTGAGGGGTTCGTGAGGGATGCCTGATTGATCTGGCCGCTCACGGTGACGACACGGGCAATCGCCCCGGCATCGAAGGCGATCGCCGCCAGGGGGGAAGGCGGCCCGCCATAGGTGCTGCTGTAGCTCGCCGCAAACCCGTTTGCCGCGGCGGGATCGGGGGCGGCATAAAGAGCGCCATTGAAACCGGCGGCGCTGACCGCGCCCGGATCGGCCGCCCATAGACCTGGCCCCAGAATCAGAACTGGTCCCGGATTGACGTCGTAATACGGCAGCAGGCTGGCAAGCTCCCCAAGCCCACTTCCCGTCTCGGCCACGAAGAGCGCGCTGAAGGGCGCGGGTGGGATCGGCGACCGTTCCAGCTTCGCCGCCTCCTGCCGTCCGGCCACCGTATGCGAGCTGCGCAGCTGCTTGATCTGCGCGTCGATCGGGCCGCGCCGGTTGGCATAGTCGGAGATCGAGCGCAGGGCATCGTTCATCGAGGAGAAGCTGCCCGCCGTGTAGGTCTGGACGGTCGCCGAAGCCGCATCCGTCTGCAGCGCGCGGGCCATCGCGTCACCCAGCGGGCTCTCGGGCAGCAGGGCCGCGATCGTGCCATGGCCCTGGGCATTGGCTGCCCGCACCAGGGTATGCACCTGCGAAGCAGGGGTAATGCCCAGGGTCCAAAGCCCCGGCCGCGCCTCGCTGGAGTCGGAGGTCAGGGAGAGCACGTCGACATGCGCGGGCATGGTGATCGGAGCGACGGCCCCGGCCTCGGTATCGGTGAGCGGCCCGATGATGAGCCCGGCGCCGTCGGCGATGGCCTTCCGAGCGGCGGCGGCGGCGCCCTGGGCCGTGCTGCCGGTATCCAGCACGTCGAGCGAGGCGGCCCCAGGTCCCAGGCCAAGCTTGACGGCATTGACAATGGACGGCGCCGCCCCGGCATAGGTGCCGGTCAGAGGCGCGAGCAGCGCGATGCGGCTACCGACGGGCGGCGGCTCGGCTGACCCGCCGGGCGCCCCCAAGGCTTGCGGCGCACCGGTGCCCGGCGCCATGCTGCCCGGCACACCGGACGGTCCGGCGCAGCTCGCGAGGCCGAGAAGAGCGGCAAGGAGAGCAGATGCCCGAGCAAGATGCACGTCGTGACCCCCCATCTGAACACACTCCGTCTGAACTCAATCCTTCGCCGGCACCATGGCCGGCAGGCGATGCCTGGCCGCATCTCGGTGGGGTACCGGCTTGTCTTGTGCTGGTTTCCACGCCGATCGGCAACCTGGGCGATGTGACAACACGAGGCGTCACGGCTCTGAGATTGGCGGACATCGTCCTTTGTGAAGACAGCCGTGTCACAGCCCGGCTGCTTTCCGCGCTCGGCATCCGGGCGCGGCTGGAACCCTTTCACGACCATAACGAGGACCAGCGCATCCCCCGGCTGCTGGAGGCGGCCCAGGCCGGGCAGAAACTGGCGCTGGTCAGCGACGCCGGCACGCCATTGATGTCCGATCCTGGCTTCCGCCTGGTGCGCGCGATGGTCGCCGCGGGCCTGCCCGTGACCGCGATCCCCGGCCCGAATGCCGCCGTCACGGCACTGGCCCTCTCGGGCCTGCCGCCGCACCCCTATCTGTTCCTGGGCTTCCCGCCGCCGCGCGGCGCCGCGCGGCGCACGGGGTTCGCCGCCCTGCGGGCCGCCGAAGCCGCCGGGCTGTCGGCATCAATGGTCTGGTACGAGTCTCCGCACCGCATCGCGGAGATGCTCGGGGATCTGCTCACGGTGTTCGGGGACCGGCCGGCCGCGCTCGCCCGGGAACTCACCAAGCATTTCGAGGAGGTGCGGCGCGGCGCGCTGTCGGCTCTGATCGCCGGGGTCGCCGCCGACCCGCCGCGCGGCGAGATCACCGTCGTGCTCGGGCCGCCGGAGGCCGCGCAGGCGGAAAGCCTTGCCCAAAGCCTGGACGACCGGTTGCGCGAGGAACTGGAGCGGAGCCGGCTGCGCGAGGCGGTGGCGATCGTCGCCGCCGAAACCGGGCTGCCGCGCCGGCAGGTTTATGCGCGAGCCCTGGCCCTTGCCGGCGAAACGCAGGCCTGACCGGCGCCTGCCGTAAGGACCCCGGTCAGTTGCTCATTTCGATGACGGCACGCACCTTCGGGTAAATTTCGCGCGCCCACTGGCTGCCACTGAAGACGCCGTAATGGCCGACGCCGGTCTGCAAATGATGGTTCTTCATCGTCGTCGGCAAGCCGGTGCAGAGATCGAGCGCCGACATCGTCTGACCGATGCCGCAGATGTCGTCGCGCTCACCCTCGACCGTCAGCACCATCGTCCGCTTGATGGCGCCGGGGTCCACCCGCTCTCCACGGTGTGTCAGGCGCCCCAGCGGCAGTTCGTGATCCTGGAAGATGCGCTTCACCGTCTCCAGAAAGAACTCCGCAGGCAGGTCCATCACCGCGAGATACTCGTCGTAGAAGCGCCGATGCAGGTCGGCGCGCGCGACATCGCCGCCGACAATGTTCCGGAATTGCACCATCTCGGCGCGCAGGTGACGGTCGAAATTCATCGCCACGAAGGCGCTCAGCTGCATGAAGCCCGGATAGACGCGACGGTTGGCTCCCTTGAAGCGCCAGGGCACGACACCGATCAGATTGTTGTCGAACCACTCGATGGGCCGCTGCTGGGCCAGCACATTCACCTTGGTGGAGGCGATGCGGGTGTCGATCGGTCCCGCCATCAGCGTCATGCTGCGCGGCGTCGCGATATTGCCCTGTCGCGCCATCACGGCGACGGCTGCCAGAACCGGAACGGCGGGCTGACATACGGCCAGCACATGGCCGCCTGGTCCGATCGCCTCAAGCTGGTGGATGACGTGATCCGTATAGTCCTCGAACCCAAAGGTGCCCGCGGTGAGCGGCACGTCCCGCGCGTTCTTCCAATCCGTGATGAAAACGTCGTGGTCGGCGAGCATCGTCTGGACGGTGTTGCGCAGCAGCGTGGAGAAATGGCCCGACATGGGGGCCACCACCAGAACCCGCGGCTGGCGGATAGCGGCCTGCTTGCGGAAATGGATCAAGGAGCAGAAGGGGGTTTCCAGCACCACCTCCTCCACGATGTCCACGGGGCGGTTGCCCACGACCACCGGCTTGATGGCGAAGGCCGGCCGCTCATGCGTGACAGCCGTCCGCCAGATCATCTCCATGGCGGCTGCCGCTTCGCGCACCAGCAGGTTCTGCGGCGCATTCGGCTGCAACTGGTTGAGGATGGCGTCCGCAAACGAGGCCATGCGGCGCGCGGGCGCCATCATGTCGGCCTGCGCCTGATAGAGCTGGTAGAGCATCGGCGTTCCGAGAGAGCCCATCACGTCCGAGAACGGCAGGCCAGCAGCCGGGCGAGCCATCTCGTAGAACAGGGACTGGCGGTTTTTTTCATCCGCCGTGGCCCACGCATTACGCTCCAGCCCAAGGCTCTGATAGAGTGAATCGCCATCCTTCTTTGGATACAGGACGCCGTTCATGGCCGAGGCCACACTTCTCATTAGCAGCAAGAACTATTCCTCCTGGTGTCTCAGGGGATGGTTAATCACCCGGCTGTCAGGCTTACCGTTCCGCGAAGAGTTCGTGGCGGCGGATGACGCCTCGGCCCGCGCCGAACTCCTGCTTCGATCCTCATCCATTCTCGTGCCAACGCTGATCCATGATGGCGTTACCATATGGGACACTTTGGCAATTGCCGAATACCTCAACGAGCTTAGGCCAGAAGCACAGATGCTGCCGGCGGATCGCATGGCCCGGGCGCGCTGCCGTGCCATCTCGGGCGAGATGCACTCCGGCTTCACCGCCTTGCGCTCCTCGCTGCCCATGAACCTGCATGCCCATCGGCCGGGCTTTGCTATCTGGTCGGCGGCGCGGGCCGATATCGATCGTATCCTGAGTATATGGGACGATTGCTTTACGACATGGAAAGGGCCGTATCTGTTCGGAGACAAGCTGTCGGTCGCCGATGCGATGTATGCCCCCGTTGTCACGCGCTTCCTAACTTACGATGTGGCGCTGGGAGAGCGCGCGGCCCGCTATTGCCGGGACATCATGGCTTGGAGTGACATGGCCGAGTGGGTCGCAGCTGCGAGGGAGGAGCCGCAAGAGATCACCGAACTTGAGGTCGAGTTTTAGATGTCAGTGTGTTTACCGTAGCACCCTTTGGTGCAGTGCGGTAGCGGTACTCAGACTAGCAGAAGATTGCATAATGCGGGGCAGGTACTACCCCAAAAGACGACCAACGACCCGCGCCGTATAATCCACGACCGGAATGACTCGGCCATAATTGATGCGGGTCGGGCCAATGACCCCGATGGCGCCGACGATTCGGTTCTTGGCGTTGCGCGCCGGGGCCACGATCATCGAAACGCCCGCGGAACCGAACAATCCGCTTTCGGCACCAATGAAAATCCGTACGCCGTCAGAGGTTTCGGCCAATTCCAGCAGGCGCAGCATCGTCTCCTGTGCCTCCAGCCGCTCGAACAGGGTCTGGATGGAGGCGAGCTTCTCGATCTGGGTCACATCCGCGAGAAGCCGCCCCTGCCCTCTCACGATGAGATTGCCGCCGCGGCCCTCGCCACCCCAGGTTGCGAGCCCGGCCTCGATGATGCCAGCCGCGAGTTCGTCCAGCGTGTCGCGGTCGCGGATGATCTCCTCGTTCATGTGCCGCCGGAATTCCGCCAGCGTCCGCCCCTGCAGCCGGGCGTTGAGAAAGTTGCTCGCCTCCTGCAGCGCGGAGGGCGGCACGCCGAGCGGAATGTCGATGACGCGGTTCTCGACCTGCCCCTCCGACGAGACCAGCACGACCAGCGCCCGCCCCGAGGCGAGCGGAACGAATTCGATATGCTTGAGCGCGCCCTCAGCCTTGGGCGCCAGAACCAGCCCGGCGGCGGACGACAGGCCGGACAGCATCGTCGACGCCTCGGCCAGCGTATCCTGCAGGCTGCGGCCATGGCTCAGCAGCGCAGCGTCGATCGCCTCCCGGTCCTCATCACCGAGATCGCCGAATTGCAGCAGACCATCGACGAAAAGCCGCAGCCCGCGGTCCGTCGGAAGGCGGCCGGCGGAGGTATGCGGCGCGTAGAGCAGCCCAGCCTCGGTGAGGTCGGCCATGACGTTGCGGATGGTGGCCGGGGAAAGGGCGAGGGGCAGGCGACGCGACAGCGTGCGGCTGCCGACCGGCTCGCCGGTCTCGACATACTGCTCGACGATTTCGCGGAGAACAGCGGCCGACCGGCTGTCCAGCCCCTGGGGCAGAATAGCCGGTTGAAAAGGCAGGTTTTGGCGGCCGTTGGGGTCCATCGATACTCCACCCTCACATAGGGCACCCCTGGCCTCCGGGTCAAATGCAGGATGACGCCGACTGCTCAGCCATGCGGCAAGGCTAGTCCTCGCCCGGGCACCTTTGTGCAAAGCATTGCTCTAGTGTGCTGAATTTGAAGTTAGCTATCATTTGCGAGGCACCTTCGCGCTGCAAACGAGTGCGAGTTTCGGAAAGGCTGCACGAGGGGAGAAAGCGCGATGCTACGGGTGGGGCGTCTGACCAGCGAGTCCTTCGCGGTGTCGCGGTGGCAGGCTCGCAGTGGCCTGAGCCCGACGGCGACCGGGTTCATGGTGGTCCTGATTGCCTACTTCACCTTCGCTTTGCATGACGCGCTCGTGAAGCTGCTGGTTGCGCATTTCGCCGCCTCCGAAATCCTGTTCATGCGCAGCCTGACCGTGGTGGTGCTGTGCCTGACGATCGGCGGCCGCGGCACCGTCACCCGCGGACTGTTCTCGCCGATGCGCGGCAAGCTGCTGGGCCGCGCCGTGCTGACCTTCATCGCCTGGCTGCTCTACTACTCATCCGGGCGCTATCTGGGTCTTGCGCAGATGATCACGATCTATTTCGCGAGCCCCTTACTGATCGCGGTGATGGCCGGGCCGCTGCTGGGTGAGCGGGTGCCTCCGATCCGCTGGTTCGCGCTGGCCTTGGGGTTCGTTGGCGTCCTGCTCGCCGCCCGCCCGCACGGGTCGGGCCCGTTGCTGCCGGTGATCTGCGTCGGCTCCGCCGCCGTCATCTGGGCCTATGCGATGATCCTCATGCGCCAGATCTCGGGGGAGTTGCGCGGCTGGGACCAGGTTTTCGTCATCGCGGTGATCTTCCTGATCGGCTGCGGGGCGAGCCTGCCCTTCGTCTGGAAGACACCGAGCCTGCCGATACTGCTGATGATGCTGGGGCTCGGCTTCCTGTCGACGATCGCGCAGCTGCTGCTGATCGAAGGCGTCAAGCTCGCCCAGGCCAGCGTCGTGGCGCCGATGGAGTTCAGCGGGCTGCTGTGGAGCTTCGTCTTCGGCTACCTCATCTTCGGCGACGTGCCGGCGGTCGGCGTTTTCCTTGGCGCCGGGCTCATTTTGACCAGCGGCGCGATGGTGGTGATCAGCGAACTTGGTCGCAGCCGGCAGATCGTGCGGTGATGGAAGTTTTTGCTTCTTTTTCCAAAAGGAAGCGCCTTTACCTTGGACGGCGTTCTCCCCGATGCATGATCGGCGGAGACCGAAGGGGGCGGTGCTGAGAGTGGCGATGAGGATCGATCACGACCGCCATGCGGCGCCATCGGATGCCGAGCGGCGCGACACGCTTCTCTCGGCGGCCGAGCAGGTGTTTCTCGCCAAGGGCTATGTCTCGACCACGATGGCCGACATCGCCCAGGCCGCCGGCATGTCGAAGAAGACGATCTATCAGGTCTTCGATTCGAAGAAGGAGCTGTTCGACGCCCTGATGATGGACCGCCTCGCCGTGCTGAGGGTTCAGACGGAGGATGCCGACCGGCCGCCAGCTGCGGTCTTGAGCAGCGTTCTACTCGACATGGCGCGCTTCGTGCTGTCGCCTAAGCAGATCGCGCTGACCCGCCTCATCCTGGCGGAGATCGCCAGCACGCCCGAGGTCGGGGATGTGATGAAGGTGCGCTGTGTGCAGGTGGAGAGGACGATGCAGAACTGGCTCGCTCTGCAGGTGTCCCGGGGCATTTTCGACATTCCGGATATCCCGGGCGCAGCGGCCATGCTGTTCGGCGCCGCGTTCGGCGATTTCCATTGGCATCTGATGCTGCAGCTGGGGGAGGCACCGACCGAGGCTGTGGTCCGGGCGCGAATCGAGCGCCTGGTTGCCGTCTTCATGCGGGAATTCGCCCGGTAAACACGGTTGCCGAGCCACTCAGACCCATTTGTGCTCCTCGGATCGCGATCCTGCCGCTCCGGCAGCCCTCCGAAGGGCATCGTCACGGCAACAGCATTGACCGCCGCCCCCGATCCGGCTTCCAAGGCTGGGTGATGGGTCGGAGCCGAATGTCGTGAAGTTGATCCCTTGGTGGAGCTGGGCCTTCCCGGTGCTGGCCTGCCTTCTGTTTGTCGCCAAGGCGCTGACGCCGGTCGGTGGCCCGGTTCTGGTGGTGTTCGCGCTCGTGCTGGGCGGCGCCGTCTTCGCCGCCGTCCACCATGCCGAGGTCGTGGCCCACCGGGTCGGCGAACCGTTCGGCACCCTGGTGCTCGCGATCGCGGTGACGGTGATCGAGGTCGCGCTCATCGTCTCGGTCATGCTCTCGGCAGGCCCTGAGAAGGCCGCGCTGGCGCGTGACACCGTTTTCTCGGCGGTGATGATCGTCTGCACGGGCGTCGTCGGACTTTGCCTGCTGGCGGGCGCCAGCCGTCATCGCGAGCAGGAATTCCGGGTGCAGGGCGCCAACGGGGCTCTGGCCGTGCTCGCCGCCCTCTCGGTGCTGACGATGGTCCTGCCGAACTACACGCAGGAGCCCGGGCCGACCTTCACCAACTCGCAGCTCGAATTCGTCGGCGTCGTCTCGCTCGTGCTCTACGGCGTCTTCGTCTTCGTGCAGACGGTGCGCCACCGCGACTACTTCATCGCCGAATCGGGCGAGGACGACCACCACCTGCCGCCGCCGTCCTCGGGGATGGCCATCGCCGCCGCCGGGCTGCTGGTCGTCTCATTGATCGCCGTGGTGGGGTTGGCGAAGGCGCTCTCGCCCGCGGTGGAGGCCGGAGTCGCAGCATCCGGAGCGCCCAAAGCCTTCGTCGGCGTCATCATCGCCGCCGTGGTGCTGCTGCCCGAGAGCCTGGCGGCGGTCCGGGCCGCGCGCCTCAACCGCCTGCAGACGAGCCTCAACCTTGCCCTCGGCTCGGCGATCGCGAGCATCGGGCTGACGATTCCCGTGGTGGCGGGGGTTTCGGTCGTGCTGGGGCAGCCGCTGACGCTCGGGCTGGAACCGAAGGAGACGGTGCTGCTGGCGCTGACCCTGCTGCTGAGCACGCTGACGGTGGCGACCGGCCGGACCTCGATCCTGCAGGGCGCCATTCACCTCACCGTCTTCGCCGTGTTCCTGTTCTTCGCGGTCGTTCCATAGCGAGCCGTTAGCATACGAGGGCTCCGAGCAGGGCATCCAGCCGCAGGCGTCCCTCGCGGGTCGGTCGCAGACTATCCCGCTCGTGAACCAGATAGCCTGCCTCGATGGCCTGCGCGAGGATGTCCGGCTCGGTCGCCTTCTCCAGCGTCATCCCCGTCCGCGCCGCGAACCGCGCGGCGGAAATCCCCTCCGAAAGCCGGAGGCCCATCAGCAGCATCTCCCGCGCGCGCTCCTGGGGCGTGACCGCGACATCCTCGCCGGAGCCATGGCCCTTGGCCTCGACCCGCTCCGCCCAGATTTCCGGCGCCCGATGCCGGCGGGTGGCGAGGAGCCGATCGCCCAAACTCACCCGTCCATGCGCCCCGGGGCCGATGCCCGCGTAGTCGCCGTAGCGCCAATAGGCGAGGTTGTGGCGGCTTTCCGAGCCCGGCTTCGCGTAGTTCGAGACCTCGTACGGCAGCAGGCCGAAGCGCCCGGCTTCCTCCGCTGTCGCTTCATAGAGAGCGGCTGCCGTCTCCTCATCCGGGAGAACGATCTCACCCCGCCGGTGCAGCGCTTCGAAAGCGGTCCCGGGCTCCATCGTCAGCTGATAGAGCGAGAGGTGGTCGGCCGCGAGGTCGAGCGCGCGGGCGAGTTCCACGCGCCAGGCCGCGAGCGTCTGGCCCGGGCGGGCATAGATGAGATCGAAGGACAGGCGCGGAAACAGCCGCCGCCCGATCTCCAGCGCCGCCACGGCCTGGGCGGCCGAATGCTGGCGCCCGAGCCTCGCCAGGTCCGCCTCGTCCAGGCTCTGCACGCCGATCGAGACGCGGTTGACGCCGGCGTCCCGATACCCCCCGAAGCGCCCCGCCTCGATGCTCGTCGGATTGGCTTCGAGCGTGATCTCGATATCGTCCGCCGGCAGGAACAGGGCGCGGGCCCGGGCGATGAGCGCGCCGACCGTTTCGGGCTCCATGAGGCTCGGGGTCCCGCCGCCGAAGAAGATCGAGCGCAAGGGCCGCCGACCCAGTCTCTCCGCCTCCCATTCCAGCTCGCGGAGCAGAGCCGCGCGGAACCGGGCTTGCGGCAGAACCTCCCGCACGTGGCTGTTGAAATCACAGTAGGGGCATTTGGACAGGCAGAAGGGCCAATGGATGTAGAGCGCGAGCGGTTCCATTCAGTCGGCCGCGAACCTGGCCCTGATTTCCTCGGCCGAGGGCCGGCGCCGCCTGTCCCAGGTCACTCCCTCCCGCCGGACGCGGGCCGGCACACCGCCGGCGGCCACATGATCGGGAAGATCATCGGTCACGACAGAGCCGAGCTCGATGATGCTGCCGGCGCCGATCCGCACCGGGCCCGCGATCCGCGCCTGCTCCCCCAGGCAGCAATGCGGCCCCAGAATGACCGGGCCGGGACGATTGATCACCTCCAGCCTGTCGATATCGATCATGGCAAACCCGTCAAAGTTGCGGCAAGCAACGTCGCGCGACACCAGCGCATCATCCCCGACGAGGATGGCGGAGGGTGCCGTCGCATCGCCCTCGACATGCCAGTCGCTGCCGGCAGAGGTCACTCCGCGACCGAAATAGGCGGCGCAGCACGCTTCCAGCGTGACCGCGATCCGCGAGAGGCTCTCCATCTGGCCGAACCCCGCCGAGACGAAAAGGCCGTGCGGCCCGGCAAAGCTCAGCGTGCCGCCAAAGCTCTCGCCCAGGCCAATGACCGCCGCGCAATCGTCGTGGCCTTGAAACCGGCAATGGAGGTCGAGTTTCGGCATGGCCGCGTCCATGATGATCACGCAGCCCTCGCCGATGTCGCCCTCCACATGGATGCCGAGGTCGAGGAGGCGCGGCAGGCTCGCCTCCTCGACGGCGATGACGAGGGGCTGGCCGATCCGCGGCATTGCATAGCCAGGGTCACCAATTGCGGGAACCGTCGCAAGAGCCGGGTGGCATTTGAGTCGCATCAGAGCCTGGAGGACGAGAACGCTCATGACTAGCCTGTGCGAGTGGAGCCTTCCCCATAGCCGAGCGTTCCGCCGATGTAGAGAGGGTGTTAGTCCAGAAGGTGCAGCGCGTGTCACGATCGACATACGCGGGATCATCCCCATCTTCAGCATTCTTCGAGCCGAATAGAGGAATGCACGTATGTTTGGGACAGCGGAACGGGTTGCCGCCTCCGGCTCGTCGATCCGGGACGCCATCGTCTGGATCGCGGGCATCGCCGTGGCGGGGCTGGTCATCTGGCTGCTCCATGACGAGCTGCTGCTGGTCTTCCTGGCGGTGCTTCTCGCCGTGACGCTGCGCGGCGCTTCCGACCGCATCGCGAAGCATTCTCCGCTGTCGCCCCATTGGGCGATGGCCGGGATCATACTCCTCGTCCTGCTGCTTACGGTTGGCTTCTGGATGTGGGTGGGCCCGCAGCTTGTCCAGCAGGGGCATGATCTGGTCAACGCGCTGACCAATGAAGTTGGACAGCTCGCCTCGCGCTACGGCCAGACGCAGTGGGGCCAGTCACTGATGCAGAAGATCAAGGGATCCGAGAGCGAAGCGGCTCGAAGTCTGGCCGCGCCCGCAATGACGGTTGCCGGTTCCGCCCTCGGCGCCATAGCCGGGGCCTTCGTTCTGATCGTGACGATGATCTACTTCGCGGCGAACCCCACCCTCTATCTGAAGGGGCTGGTATCGCTGGTGCCAAAGGCGAGGCGGGCGCGGACCCATGACGTGCTCAACAAGGTCGGCCACGTGCTGCGCTGGTGGTTCCTCGGCCAGCTCATCGACATGGCGGTGGTCGGCGTCCTGACCGTGGTCGGGCTCGCGCTGATCGGCATGCCCATGGCGCTGGCCCTGGGGGTGCTCGCGGGCATCCTGACCTTTGTGCCGTATTTCGGCGCCATCCTCGCGGCGATCCCGGCCCTCGCCATTGCCCTTGGCCAGAGCCTGCACATGACCATCCTGACCGCGGTCGTGTTCGCGATCTGCCACGTGGTCGAGGGTTACGTCGTTTCACCCCTGGTCCAGGACCGCATGGTGCGGCTGCCGCCCGCCCTGCTGATCCTGTCGATGACCTTCATCGGTTCGCTGTTCGGCCCCATGGGCGTTGTGCTCGCCACGCCCATGGCGGCGGCCGGACTGGTGCTCGTCTCCGAACTCTATGTCGTGGACGTGCTGGAGGATGAGAGCGGGCGGGATGTGACCGCCCGCAAGTAGCCTCAGGTGAGGTCGAACACCACCTTCACGCAGCCGTCCTTCTTGTCGCGGAAGGTCGTGTAGAGCTCCGGCCCGTCGGCCAGCGACTTGCTGCGATGGGTGATGAGAAAGGTCGGGTCGATCCTGCCGTCCATGATCAGCTTGGCCAGCGGCTCCAGATAGCGCTTCACATGCGTCTGCCCGGTGCGGATGGTGATCCCCTTCTGCACCACGGCCCCCATGTTGACCGGCACCGGGCCGCCGTAGACGCCCGGAACGGACAGGATGCCCGCCGGGCGCACGGCCTGCACCGCCTGCTCCAGCGCATAGGGGCGCTGGGTCGAGGTCACCTTCTCCTGCATGGCGCTCAGCACGCCGAGCATGCCGTGACCGGCGGTCGCCTCCATGCCGACGCAATCGATGGCGGCATCGGGACCTTCCCCACCGGTGATGTCCCGGATCCGCTCCAGCACATCCTCTGCCTTGAGGTCGATGATGTGCGTCGCGCCGGCCGCGCGGGCGAGGGCGATACGCTCCGGCACCGTCTCGATCACGATGATCGTTTCAGCGCCCAGGATCTGGGCCGACTTGATCGTGAAGAGGCCGACCGGCCCGGCGCCCCAGATGGCGACCGTCTCGCCGCCTTTCAGGTCGCAATGGACGGCGGCCTGCCAGCCCGTGGGCAGGATGTCGGTGAGGAAGAGGGCATGTTCGTCATCCATGCCTTCCGGCACCTTCATCGGCGCGACATCGGCCATGGGCACCCGCACATACTCGGCCTGCCCGCCCCAGTAGCCGCCGGTGATGTGGGCGTATCCGAACAGCCCGGCGGTCGGATAGCCGAACATCTTGGCCGCCATTTCCCCGTTCCGGTTGGACCGGCTGCAGCAGGACCAGTTGCCCATGCGGCACTGGCGACACTCGCCGCAGTTGATGTTGAAGGGCACGACGACCCTGTCGCCGATCTTGAGCTTGTGGTCGGGAGACCCGGTCTCGACGACCTCGCCCATGAATTCGTGGCCGAGCACGTCGCCGCTTTTCATCGTCGGCATCTGCCCGTCGAACAGGTGAAGATCCGACCCGCAGATCGCACAGGCCGTCACCTTCACAACGACATCACGCGCATCCTCGATTCCGGGGTCGTCCACCGTCTCGCAGCGGATATCGCCTTTGCCGTGCCAAACAAGTGCCTTCATGATCGTCGCCTCCTGCTGAGTAGCGAAGGCTGGCACTAGGGAGCCAGGGTTCGCCCAGACAACCGGGCCCCCCGCGCCTCTCCGCCGAACGTGAAGGCGAGACCCGCCCGCATTGTGGAGGTCACATAACGGTGTTAGCGAGAGGCCAGAATAAAGGGGTCGCGGCGCATGTCCTTCTCCGCCAGCGCGCCGTTCAACGGCGTCGTCTACATCACCGACACGATCGGGGACGAAGACCTCCAGGCGTCCGGCGTTCTGATCGCCCCCAACCTCGTGCTGACGGCCGCCCACGCCGTCTATCAAGCCGGCGTCGGGTCAGCCACGAACATCGTCGTCTCGCCCGGCTACGACAGCGGCATCGCGCCTTACGGCAGTGCCTATGCCCTCGGCTACAACGACAACCCGGTGGCGGATTACGGCGACGAGGAGACCCTCGCGACCTCGCAGGATGATTTCGCGCTCATCAAGCTGGGCACCTCCTTCGCCGGCCCCACGGTCTTCGCCCTTGGGCAGAATTTTCCGGGTGGCGTCGCCTATGTCAGCGGCTATCCCGCGAGCGCGGACGGCGCACAGGAATCGCCTGCGCAAAACATCAGTGTCGTGCCGGGCTACAGCATTCTGCAGGGGCTGGCGCTCGGCCCCGGCTCCAGCGGTGGCCCAGTCTGGACGCTCGGCGCCGACGGCGCGCCGGTCGTCGACGGACTTGTCTCCACCGGGAGCGGGAGCATCGGGTACGATGTCCAGCTGACGACAACCGCGGTGAATGAGATCGAAGGGTGGGCCACGCAGGATGAGGCGCCCGCTCCGCCGCTCGCCGTCTTCGACACGTCGACGAATACCGCCGTGACGACCGCGGGCGCGCCCTATAGCGGGCCGGTGGCGGGGCTCGAAAACGCCTATGCGGACATCAGCCCGGACAACCTGACCATTGTCGCGACCACGCCCGACTGGTTCATCACCACAGGCCCGGGCAACGACGCCATCACCGTGACGAGCGGCACCAATGTGATCAACGGTGGCGCCGGCTCGAACTTCCTGACCGGCGGCAACGGCACGGACACCTTCTATGTCGATGCAACGGCCCCCGACCAGAACATCTGGAGCACGGTGGTCAATTTTCATGAGGGCGATGCCGTAACGCTCTGGGGCGTCAGCCCCGCGACCGCGAAATTGTCCTGGGCGAGCGACCAGGGTGCCAGCGGCTATAGCGGCCTCACGCTGCATGCCTACACCGCGAACGGCACCGTCGCCTCGCTCACGCTGGACAACTACAGCCAGGCCGATCTGTCCGACGGCCGGCTTGGCATCGCCTACGGCATCAACGCGTCGGTCGGCCCCTACATGTATGTCGCGGGGACCGGCTAACCCCCGGCAGGCGGGACGCCGAGACTGCCACGGACAAGCGCGGCAAAGGCCCGGGCGCGATGGCTCGTCGCCGTCTTCCGCGCCGGATCCATTTCGCCGTAGGTCTCAGACTCGCCATGCGGCTGGAACATCGGGTCATAGCCGAAGCCCCGGTCCCCACGCGGCGGCCAGACCCAGTTGCCGTCCACGCGGCCCTCGAACAGCTCGAAATGCCCGTCCGGCCAGGCGAGGCACAGCACCGAGATGAAATAGGCGCTGCGATCAGTCGGGTTTCCGGCCTCAGCCCTCACCCGTTGCATCGCGGCACCGAAGTCCTTGCCCGGCCCGGCCCAGCGCGCCGAATAGATGCCGGGCGCGCCCCCCAGGGCACCGACGCAGAAACCGCTGTCATCCGCCAGCGCCGGCAGACCGCTCGCCCCGGCCGCCGCCTGCCCCTTCAGCCGCGCATTGCCGGAGAAGGTCGGCTCCGTCTCCTCGGGCTCGGGCAGGCCGAGATCACCGGCCGATACCACATGGATGTCCCACGGCTCGAGGAGCGCGCGGATCTCCACAAGCTTGCCGGGGTTGTGGCTCGCGAGCACCAGCCGCGCGCCCGGATCGAGGGGCCGGGCCATCAGGCAGCCCTCACGGCGGCGGCTTCGATGGCGATGTTCTGGGCGACGAACAGTTCCCGCGTGCCGGCCTTGGCAAGAGCCATCAAGGCCAGGCATTCCGCCTCCGAGAAGGGCGCCTTCTCGGCGGTCGCCTGGATCTCGACGATACCGCCATCCCCCGTCAGCACGAAGTTGCCATCGGCATCGGCGTTCGAGTCCTCCGCATAGTCGAGGTCCAGCACCGGCTCGCCGGCGACGATGCCGCAGGAGACGGCGGCAACCTGGCCGCGCAGGGGAACCGCCGCGATGACCCGTTGCGCCACGAGATGCCGGAAGGCCAGGGCGAGGGCGACGTAGGCGCCCGTGATCGCGGCGCAGCGCGTGCCGCCATCCGCGTTGAGCACGTCGCAGTCGAGCGTGATCGACATCTCCCCCATGGCAGCGCGGTCCACCACCGCCCGCAGCGAGCGACCGATGAGGCGCTGAATCTCCTGCGTGCGGCCGGATTGCTTGCCGCGGGCGGCTTCACGATCTCCCCGCGTATGCGTGGCGCGCGGCAGCATGCCGTATTCCGCCGTGACCCAGCCCAGGCCCTGATTGCGCAGGAACGGCGGAACCCGGCTTTCGACACTCGCGACGCACAGGACTTCGGTTCCGCCCATGCGAATGAGCGCTGAGCCCTCGGCATGACGGGCGAAGCCGGTCGAAATGGAAACGGGACGCAGCGAATCCGCGGTGCGGCCGGAAGCTCGCATGAGGGGAGCCCTTCAGGAACGAGGTGATCAGTGGCGCGCAGGCTTAGCGGGAGACGCCGTGCCACGCCACCCGCCGGCGGGACATGCCGCAAAAAGATCCTGCCGATCGATGAAACGAGCATCCGTCGCCCTGAACACCGGAGCAGAGCCCGGTTCTGTGCGTTTCCGAAAAAAGCTGCAAATGCCGGAATGGGACGAATAGAAGCTTCTTTCAGGCAGGACTGCCAACTCCACACTTCCAGAGACCGCATTGCGAGGTATGATCGGTTAAGAAACTCAACTAATCGGATCAATCATTGAGTCAGCCTGGGGTTACGTCACGGCCACGCGTGCATAGAGGTGTCGTCGATACGCTTGCGCGGCGAATTATGTCCGGCCGGATCCGGCCCGGCGAGGGTCTGCCGAACACACAGGATCTGAGCGCCGAACTTGGCGTAAGCCGCTCAGCCTTGCGAGAGGCGATCAAGGTTCTCGGCGCCAAGGGGATGCTGGAGGTCAGGCCGCGCACCGGTACCCGCGTCTTGCCACGCTCCAGCTGGAACCTGATGGACCCGGAATTGCTCGGCTGGTGCGGCCCGACCCTGGACGCCGATCTGGTCCGCAGCCTTCTGGAATGTCGCCACTTGATCGAGCCGGGGGCCGCGGCCCTGGCCGCCCAGCGCGCGACCAGCCCGCAACTGGCGGCCATCGAGGCCGCGCTGGAGCGCATGGCGCAGGCTGCGTCCCTGGACGAACGGGTGGAAGCGGACCTCGATTTCCATGTCGCCGTCCTGCGCGCGAGCGGGAATCTCTTCCTCGCGCAATGGGGACTGACGGTATCCTCGGTTCTGCTGGTGGCCTTTCGGCTATCAACCGGTGCGTCGGATTCCTATGACGTGGCCTTCTCCGCGCACCGGGATGTCGTCGAGGCTATCCGCCTGCGGGATGCCGCCGGGGCGGATCGCGGCATGCGCGCGGTGCTCGGGGCGATGGCGCATGACCTGCGGCTGGATGACCTGTAGCACGTTACGCTCGGTTGATCTATTCAGATGCGTGCGAAATGCCTGCTCACGAGCCCGTGTTACATACTTTTACGCATGAACACTATGCTGCGGCTGGTCGTTCTTTCAGCGCGCGTGTTCCCCACATCATGGTGCAACAGGACGGTTGAGCTCTCAGGAGCACCATCCCGCGCCGGATGCCAAAAGGTGTCCGGCCACCAACGATGGAGAGAACCATGAAGACATCTTTGATCGCGGCCGTGGCGGCAGTCACCCTGGGCATGAGCGGCGCGGCACTGGCCGGCACTCCGCTATTCCCGCACAACGACCATCAGCAGCAGGTTGCCCGCAACAGCGTGGTGCTGCCGAGCCAGCGCCCGACCTATCTGGCCCGTAACAGCGTCGTGTTGCCGAGCCAGCGCCCGACTTATCTGGCCCGTAACAGTGTCGTGCTGCCGAGCCAGCGCCCGACCTATCTGGCCCGCAACAGCGTCGTGCTGCCGAGCCAGCGCCCGACTTACCTGGCGTAACGTTCAGCCGGGTGAAAAAGGCCAGTCCAGGGACTGGCCTTTTTCATGTCCTCAGGCGAAGGCGGGCGCCGGGGAGTGGATGCCGCACTCTGTCTTGGCCTGGCCTGGCCAACGGCCGGCCCGTCGATCGCCGCCTTCCGTCACTGGCGCGGTGCAGGTCGTGCAGCCAACCGAGAGAAATCCGAAAGCCTCGAGAGGATGACGCGGGAGGTCGCGCCGCTCGAACTCCGCTTCGATGCGCTCGGCTGACCAGTAGGCCAGGGGATTGACCTTGATGCGTCCGTCACTGTCTGGCTCGAACAGGCCGACATCACGCCGGGTGGCGGATTGGAACCGCTTCCGCCCCGTGATCCAGGCGTCGAACCCTTGCAGCGCCGCTTGAAGAGGCTGCGTTTTACGCAGGTTGCAACACCGGTCCGCGTGCTGGCGCCATAAGCCGCCATCCGGATCCTGGACGGCGACGGCCCGCGCCTCAGGCCGGACCAGCCGCACATCGCTAAGGCCGAGCCGGTTGATGAGCGCCTCCCGGTAGTCCAGCGTTTCCGGAAACAGTTTACCTGTATCGAGAAAGATCACCGGAACCGCGCGGTCGATCTCAGCCGCCAAGGTCAGGAGCAGCGCAGACTCGGTGCCGAACGAGGACACCAGCGCGATGCGGCCCGGAAATACATCGCCCAGAACCAAGCTCAACACGCCCGACGCGTCCCGCTTGTCGGCAATGCGGGATGCGAGGTCGCGACACAGTTGGACCGCACGCTGTGATTTGACCAGGGAGAGATCAGCCGAGGCGGAGTTCATCTCAAATAAAGCTCTGAACGGTGGATCAAACGCACAAGAAGACGATTCTTCTATGGTTTGCAAGGGTTCAGACAGAAAAAAGAAAGATATTTCGTTCCAAGTCGAATACTGGGTAAATTTTAGGTTAATGGCCCGCTCGTTACCTTAGTTCGGCGGCGATGCGCGCGGCCTTCCGAAACTCGCTGTGCCTTTGCCGCGAAGGGATGCGAGTTTCGGAAAGGGGAACGGCGCGGTCAGGATGGCGGTCTAATCCGCGGCGGGGTCGATCCAGCCGACATGGCCGTCCTGACGCCGGTAGACGACGTTCAGCTGCCCGGTCACAGAGTTGCGGAACATCACCACCGGCTGATCCGCCAGATCCATCCGCATGACGGCCTCGCCAACGGTCAGTCGCAGAATGACCGCCGGATTTTCAGCCACAACGGTAGCAAAATGACTTTGCTGGGCGGGGGCCTGATCCTCGGCCACTTCGTCGGGCCCGGTATCGACCTCATCCTGCTGCCGAAGGATGTAGTGCTGCGCGGGCTCCGGGGTGTCCCCGACCTCGCGATTGGCGATATCGCGAGCGTGTTCATTGACCCGGCGGCGATAGCGGCGGAGGCGCTTGGCAATGTGTTCGGCGGCGTCGTCGAACGCGGCGTTGGCATCGGCCGCCTCGCCTTCGCCCCGCAGCGTCAGCCCGCGGCCGGCGTGCATGTTGATATCACAAGTGAAAAAGCTCCGCGCCCGGCTGAAGGTAACGTTGGCTTCCAGGGCGTTGCCGAAATACTTTCGCGAGATGGTATCGAGCATCGTCCACACGCGATGGCGCAGCGCGTCCGAAAGTTCGAGCTGCTTGCCGGAGACCGTAATGTGCATCCTACCTCCAGATTTTCACCGGGTGGAACGCCATCATGCGCTGTCCCGGTTGTGGGGTGACCTTTAGAAGTCTGGGCCCGCACCGCGCCGTTTCAATGTCCGCCAGTCAGGCCGCGGTTTTCTCCTTCTTGCGTTGCATGGAGCTTGGGATATGCAACGTCTCCCGGTATTTGGCCACGGTTCTGCGGGCGATGTCCACGCCCTCCTTACGCAGGGCCGCTACAATCGCATCGTCTGACAGGATATCGCTCGGCTGCTCTGCGCCAATCAGCGCCCTGATGCGGTGGCGGATCGCCTCGGCGCTAAAGGTCTCGCCCGTCGTCCCGGCAATGGCGGTCGTGAAGAAAAACTTGAGCTCAAACACGCCACGCGGCGTTGCGATCGATTTGTTAGCGGTCACACGGCTGATCGTGCTCTCGTGCATCTCCACGGCGTCCGCCACATCCCGCAGCGTGAGCGGCCGCAGATGGGCGACGCCGTGGCGCAGGAAACCGTCCTGCTGGCGGACCACCTCGGTGGTGACCTTGAGAATGGTCTGCGCCCGCTGCCGCAGCGATTTCACCAGCCAGTTGGCCGTTTGCAGCTGTTCCGACAGGAAGACGCGATCGTCCTTCCCGGCCTGCGCGATGATCCGCGCGTGGAAGCTCTGATTGACGAGCAGGCGCGGCAAGGTCTCGGCATTGAGTTCCAGGTGCCAGCCGCCATCGGCCATCCGGCGCAACAGGACATCCGGCACCAGCGGCCGCAACGGCATGCTGTCATAGCTCGCCCCCGGCTTCGGATCGAGCCGGCGGATTTCGGCGACCATTTCGGCCATATCCTCGGCATCGACGCCGCAGAGCGTCATCAGCCGGCGCAAATCCCGCTTTGCGAGGATATCGAGGTTGTCGAGCAGCGTCGCCATCGCCGGATCGAGCCGGTTCTGCTCGGCGAGCTGGGCGGCGAGGCATTCCCTCAGATCGCGCGCGAAAACGCCCGGCGGATCGAAGCGCATCATGCGCGCCCGCACCGCCTCGACCTGGTCGAGCGTGGCGCCGAGGCCCGCGGCGATATCGGCAGGGGCGGCGGTGATGCGGCCCGCGCCATCCAGGAGCGCTATGAGATGGGCGCCGATCAGCCGGTCGGCGGGGTCCGCGAAGCCCAGGCGCAACTGCTGGGCCAGATGGTCGCGCAGCGTGCCAGGGCTTTCCGCGAGGTCATCGATGCCCCGCCCGTCAGCGTCGAACGAATGGCTGCCGCCGCGACCTATGCCGGCATAGACCGTGCCGTTCGGACCGGCGCCGTCCGCCACGCCGCCGGCGTCGTAGGCATTGGAAAAGTCACTGTCGAGGGGTGCATTCGCGACACTCGGGATCGCATCCGACGTCGCGAAGGCGAGGCTGTCGCTGCCCGCGACAGGCGCCACCGCCTGGTCGGGTGCCGGGGCCTCGACCGCAGGCAAATCCGGTCGTTCGTCACGTTCCAGCAACGGATTGCGGTCGAGCTCCTCCTGCACAAAGCTGGAGAGTTCGAGGTTCGAATAGTGCAGCAGTTTGATGGCCTGCCGCAGCTGCGGGGTCATCACGAGGGACTGCGACTGGCGCATCACCAGCCTTGGCCCGATTTTTGCTCCGATTGACATCGGGCCTAGCTATAGCAGCATCCCGCCGCCGCAAAAGTGCCTAACTTAGGCTTACATGCTGAATCGATCGCCCAGGTAAACCCGGCGCACGCCCTCGTGGCTGACGACCTCCGACGGGCGGCCCTCCATCAGCACCTGGCCATCATGCAAGATATAGGCCCTGTCTATAATCTCCAGCGTTTCCCGCACGTTATGGTCCGTGATGAGCACGCCGATGCCGCGATGCTTGAGGTGGGAGACAAGATCGCGGATTTCGCCGACGGCAATGGGATCGATGCCCGCGAGCGGCTCGTCGAGCAGGATATAGCCGGGCCGGCTGGCCAGCGCGCGAGCGATCTCGACCCGGCGGCGCTCCCCGCCCGAAAGGGCCAAGGCCGGCGTGCGGCGCAGATGGGAGATGCCGAATTCCTGCAGCAGCCCGTCCAGCATGATCTGCTGGCGCTCGGGGTCGGTCTCGCTGATCTCGATGACCGCCTTGATGTTCTGCTCGACATTGAGGCCACGGAAGACGCTGGCTTCCTGCGGGAGATAGCCGATGCCGAGACGCGCGCGGCGATACATGGGCAGCGCCGTGATGGGGTTGCCGTCGAGCGTGATCTCGCCGCTATCGGGCCGGACGAGGCCCATGATCATGTAGAATGTGGTGGTCTTCCCCGCCCCGTTCGGGCCGAGCAGGCCAACGGCCTCCCCGCGCTTGACGGTGATCGACACGCCTCGCACCACCGGGCGCTGCTTGAAGGTCTTCCCCAGGCCCCTGGCAACGAGCCCAGTGCCAGGCCGTGCGTAGGCACGTGCTTCCGCCATGGTGGGGGGCTCCTCAGCCGTGGTTACGGGGATGACGCCCTGGAGGCGGGCGTCGTGGGGGCGGAGGTCGTAGAGGGAGGCTGGGACGACTGATTGGGCATGATCAGGCCTTTGACCTGATCCCGGCTATGCGACAGCAGGCGGGAGATGCCGGTCTTCATGTTGACCAGGGCCTCGGACCCCACAAGTTCGTTTTGCCCACGGGTGATATGGACATGCCCGGCAATGCGCGCGATCCCCAACGTCGGGTCATAGACGGCCCGGTCACCCTGCACGATCTCCGTCGCCGTCATGATGACGACATGGCCGATGGCGTCCACCAGCTTGAGGCTGCCCGACGATAGGTCCGTCGGGTCATCGGCAGCAGGCTGGCCGGGTTTGGCGGCAACCGCCGTCGTCGAGGCGACCGTCGTCGCAGCCCCCGGCTGCCCGGCGGCAGGCCCGGAATTGGTATAGGCGACGAGCACGTCCGCGGCGATGCGCCGCCCGGTGTTCGTGACCAGCACGGCGTCACCACGGGCCACCGCCATATGCTGGTTGGACCAGTATTCCAGGGAGTCCCGGGACGTCACGACATAGGTCGGGGTCGTCAACTTCAGATCATGGCCGGTCAGCACGAGGACGCCCTGGTCCATGTCGTAGGCGCCATGGTCGCCCACTGCCATGTCCGTGGGGGTAAAGATATGGACGTTACCCTGGCCCTCGAGAAGGTAGATCTCGTTGTTGCCTTCGAGCCCGTCGGGGGACCCGGAGGCGTCGCTGCCAGACGCGGCGGCGGGGGCTGCCGGCTGACCGGGCGCGGGCGCCTTCTTGCGGTAATGGGCGATCAACTGGTCGGCCGTCACAGTCACATCGCCGCGGACCGCTTTCGCGTCCTGCTCAGCGATGATCTCCTGCTGCTGCTGCCGCCATTCGATCCCGCCCTGGGACGTGACCGTGATCGGGCCGCCCTGGGTCATGTTGATCGCCTGGGCCAAGGCGGGCCTCAGGGGCGACGCTGCCGAGAGCGCCAGGGCACCCAGCGCCAGCGCCAAGCGGTATCCGTGACGATGAAACCCTTCGCCAGGCCGAATGGCCGTCGTGTCGCTCATGGACTCCCGTCTAGCACAAGCTTCGCCGGGCCGGTGAACCGCAGCCGCGTGCCGCGATCGGTGATGGAGAAGCCATGCGCATCGAGCGTTCCAAACGGGCCGTCCGCATTCACCGCCTCATGGCCGGAGGCAGTGCTGGCCTTGAGGTCGATATTGGCCTTGGAGGTGCGTACCGTCGTGCCGTCGTCGCGATAGAGAACCACATGGTTGCTGAGGTCGAGATGCTGGGCGTGGGCGTGGTATGTCCCGTCGAGCGACTGCACCATCAGCCATGAACCGCTCTTCATCGTCATGTCGCCGGCGGGCTTGGTGAGCAGGACCGTATCCGCGTCGGTTTGCACGGCCTGATCGGCCGTCATGGTGTACGGGCTGCCAGACTGGTCGATCCCCTCGTAATGCGCCTTCGTCATGCTGCCCTGGTCAGCCGCGTCGAGGCTGCCGGTCGCGACCCGGTAGGAAATGCGCGCCGGATTATGGCTGCTGATCTCGGGCCACAGGATGACGAGGCTGAGCAGCAGCAGCGCGCCCAGCGGGAGCAGACGCTTGACGCAGCGAACCAGGAACCGGCGCCGGGACAGCGCGGAGGCAGAGGGCATTTTCCGCCCACGCCACGATGGGCGCACGGCGCCAAGCGAATCCTCGAGCTGGCCCTGCCGCAGGAGAGACAGACGGTCTGGAACAGCGCTCATGCAACCTCCCTAGGCCAAACACCATCCATCACGGAGGACCCTTCGGCAGCGCCGATACCAGCCGCCCACCGATCGGAGCCTGCTGCCGAAAAACCGAGTCGCGGGAAACGATATCGCGCCGTTCCCGGAACCTCATCACATTTGTTGGCGGCGTGTTTCACTGTGGGAGACTTATACCCAGTCAAAAGCGGCAGTCACATGGCAAATTCGTAACCCTCTTAAGCCCTCGTCCATACGGTCGTCGCTGATAGCGCTTCAATTTCAGGATGTTGCTCGGTTTTAACGGATACGCGCGTGGGGCGATTGCTGCAATGCGTCAATGCGACCCCGGGCACGGTTTTGTGATCGCGTGGTGCGGGGTCACCTTACGGCTTAATCCGCGGTTAAGCCTGGCTGAAAATCGCACGGATCGCTCACAACGGGCGGCTGATTTCCGAAATGCGGTACTAGCCCAAGATAAGGTGCCGGAGCATGGTCTCCGCCATGGAGCTCACCACCCTCCGGCCATGACGATCCCCTGGCCATGACAGCCGATGCCCAAGCATCCGAACCCTCCCGAAGCCGGCTCCGGACGATCGCCCTTATCGTCGCCACCGCGCTTTTCATGGAGCAGCTCGACGCAACCGTGCTGTCGACGGCGTTGCCCAGCATGGCCCGGAGCTTTGGCGTTCAGCCGCTCCACATGAGCATCGCGCTCACCTCCTACCTTCTGAGCCTGGCGGTGTTCATCCCGGCGAGCGGCATCGTGGCGGACCGTTTCGGCACACGCCGTGTGTTCAACGGGGCTATCGTCCTGTTCACGCTCGGCTCCATCCTCTGCTCCCAGGCGGGCAGCCTGCCGCTTCTGGTCGCCGCGCGCCTCGTCCAGGGCATGGGCGGCGCGATGATGGTTCCCGTCGGACGCATCATCCTGCTGCGCAGCGTGCCGAAGTCTCAACTGGTCTCGGCCATGGCGTGGTTTCTTGTGCCCGCCCTCGTCGGGCCTGTCGTGGGGCCGCCGCTCGGCGGTTTCATCACGACCTACCTCAACTGGCGGTGGATATTCTTCATCAATATCCCAATCGGGGTCTTGGGCGGCACGCTGGCGACCCTGCTCATCCCCGACATCCGCGAGACACACCGAACGCCCTTCGATGCTCCGGGCTTCGTGCTCTCAGCTATCGCCCTCGCCTGCCTCACCTTCGGCTTCACCCTCGCCAGCCGCGGGTCGGAGGCGGTCGACGCCGTTCTGCTGCTGGCGGTCGGCCTGATCAGCGGGGCGGCCTATGTCGCCTATGCGCGCCGGCGCACCAACGCGATCCTCGACATGCGGTTGATGCGGGTGCAGACCTTCCGCGTTTCGACCATTGCGGGGTCGCTGTCGCGCATCACCTGGGGCGCGGTACCGTTCCTGCTGCCGATGATGATGCAGCTCGGGTTCGGCATGAGCGCGGCGGCCAGCGGCGCGGTCACGTTCATGAGCGCCGCCGGGGCCATGCTGATGAAGGCTTTCGCCGCCCCCATCCTGCGGCGCTTCGGCTTCCGCCGCGTGCTGATCTGGAACCAGCTGCTCGCCACGCTCTGCATCGCGGCCTGCGCGACCTTCACCCGGGGCTGGCCAATGCTCGCCATCTTCGCGATCCTGCTCGCGGGGGGATTCTTCCAGTCGCTGCAGTTCACCGCCTACAACACCATCGCCTATGCCGAGCTGCGGCCGGACCGCATGAGCGCTGCCACCAGCTTCTACACGGTCTTTCAGCAGCTCATGCTGTCCATGGGCATTTGCGTCGCGGCGGGGGCGCTTGCCCTGTCATCCGCCGTTGCCGGCCACCACAATCCGGAACTCAGCGACTTCCGCGTAGCCTTCCTGGTGGTGAGCGTCGCCTCGCTGCTCTGCGGGCCGCTGTGCGCGCAACTCCCCGCCACGGCCGGCGCGGAGATGAGCGGCCATCGTGGCCAGCCGGCGACCGCCACGAAATAGGGCCGCTGACATAGCATCGTAAAGCTGAGCTAATCCGCTTCGCTAATCAGAAAGATGAAAAACGAAGTCTATGCTGGCCGGCCTAGGCGGGCTGCCGTAACGTTCCCCTGGAAGTCTTGTCGGCCAAGGAACGGAATTGCCACAGCAGCCGCTACCGCGTCCTTCCAGGTTAAGCGTCTCTGCCGTGGAACCGACGCCTGCCGGTGCGCAGGCGGCGCTGTGGCACGCTGACCGTCCGGCCGGAATGCCGGTACCGCGCATCCGGGTCTGGCGCGTCCACCCGGTCGCCGTAACCTTTTGCCTCATGCTGGCGCTCGCCGCCCTGCGCCTGCTGATCTATTCGCTGATCGCGCGCGGCTTCGGCGGGGACAGCCACGTGCTCTGCAATTACGACTGCGCCTGGTACGAGCATACGGCGCGGGCGGGGTACGATCTCGGCCCTCACGGCGATATCTACGGCAATACCGCCAACTGGGCGTTCTTCCCGCTCTATCCGATGCTGCTTGCGGCCGCCGCCGCAATGGCCCCCTCCGCCGTCGGCATGACCTGGGCCGGCATCCTCCTGTCGACCGCCTGCTTCGCGGGCTTCGGAACCCTCGGTGGCTTCTACCTGCAGCAGAGCAGCAACGGGAGTGGGAGTGGGGCCCGGAGCCTGCCGGTCCCGCTGGCGTGGCTCGGCCTGGTCAGCCTCTGGCCGGGCGACTTCTATTTCGCGTTCCCCTATTCCGAGGCGCTCTATGCGCTGCTGATGACGGCATCGCTGCTGGCACTGACGCGACGGCAGGTCCTGGGATCGGCCCTGGCGAGCGCCGCGCTGACCGCAACCCGCCCGCCGGGTGTGCTGATGGTGCCGGTGATTGTCGCGGATCGCCTTCGCGCCCTCTGGCAGCATCATCGCGCCGGCACGCTGCGCCGGATGCCCATCACGGTTCTCGGCCAAATCCTGCTGCCGATCGCGCTCGCGCCTCTCGGCCTTTTCGCCTTCATGGCCTATCTGCGCTGGCACATGGGCGACGGGCTCGCCTTCATCCACGTCCAGTCCGCCTGGAACCGTCACGCACTGCCGCCCTGGCTCTACCTGTGGGACGGGCTGACCGCCAATGACTGGGGCCGGGTGTTCGCTCATCCCGCGCGGGAAAGCCTGTCCGTCGAAGCCACCTTCGGGATCGCGGCGCTGGCCCTCGCGGTGCGCCAAATCCTCCAGCGGCGGTACGCGGAGGCCTGGCTGATCGGCGCGACTATCCTGATGGCGAGCAGCTCCGGCCTGCAATCCTTGCCGCGCTTCGTGCTGACCAACCCGATCGTCATCCTCGCCCTGTATCGCATAGGCGCGACGGGGGCGAGCCGGCGCCGTCTCGGCCTGATCGCGCTGGTGCTGGGATTAGCGCAATTGCTGCTCCTCCTCGCCTGGTTCATCGGCGCACCGGTGCTTGCCTAGCGTGTCGCGCATCGGGCCCAGCATGCTGCGCATCGGCGCCCTTCTACTCGGCCTCGGCCTCATGAGCTTCGAGGTCGCGACCATCGGCCTCAGCCTGCTCAGCCCGGCCGTCTCACAGCAATATCGTGCGGTTTACCTCGCCCACCGGCAACTCTGCTGGCTGTCACCCGCCGAGCAGGCAGAGGCGGCGGCCGACCCCTATCTGGCCGGCTTGCCCGCCGATGCGGATATCGCGCATCTGGACCACCGTACCCTCTGCATGCTGCTGCCCGACTGGCCGCCCGCCCCTCATCGCACGCCCGATGGGGGCATTTTCAGTCAGCGAGCGCGCATGGAGATCATGCTGCCGGTCCATCCCGGCCAGACCGAGGCCATGCTGACCGTGGAGGGCTATGCGCCGCCCCGCATTGCCCGCCGCGCGGCGCGACGCGAGGTGGAGATCGAGATCAGGCCCATCGTCGAGGGCAAGCCGGCGCCCGTGGCGAGGCTCGCGGTCGGGCAGACCATCACGTTCGGGATCAGCCTTCCGCCGGCGGATATGACCCGTATCGTCCGCATCACGCTGGTCATCCCCCAGCCGCACTGGCTGCAGGCCCTGAACGACAGCGATGACCCCCAATATCTCGGGCTCGTGTTGCGGCGGATCGATAGGCGATAGCCCTCCCAGGGCGTAAACTCCGTGGATCCACTCGGACGAATTCGGGAGTAACGCCGATGCTCGACACGGTTATCACCCTGCCCCTCAAGGACAGTTCGCTCCTCCGGCAGGCCAATCTGCTCGACGGCAAATGGATCGGCGCCGACAGCGGCGAGACGGTGCCCGTCACTAATCCCGCGAACGGCGCGGTCCTCGGCACGGTCCCCGCCATGGGCACCGCCGAGACCCGCCGCGCGATCGAGGCGGCGCATCGCGCCCAGCCGGCCTGGCGCGGTCTGCTCGCCAAGGAACGGAGCGCCATCCTGCGCCGCATGTTCAACCTGATGATGGAGAACCAGGATGACCTCGCCATCATCATGACGGCCGAGCAGGGCAAGCCTCTGGCGGAAAGCCGAGGCGAGATCGCTTATGCCGCGAGCTTCATCGAGTGGTTCGCCGAGGAGGCCAAGCGCGTCTATGGCGACATGATCCCCGAGAACCTGCAGGGCCGGAAGATCCTCGTGACGAAGGAGCCGATCGGCGTGTTCGCCGCCATCACGCCCTGGAACTTCCCGGCCGCCATGATCACCCGCAAGGCCGGCCCCGGCTGGGCCGCCGGCTGCACGGGCGTGATCCGCCCGGCGACCGAAACGCCGTTCTCGGCGCTCGCCCTCGGCGTGCTGGCCGAGCGCGCGGGCATGCCGCCCGGCGTCTGCAATGTGCTGACCGGCCCCGGCCGCGTGATGGGCGCCGAACTCACCGGCAACCCGCTGGTGCGCAAACTCTCCTTTACGGGGAGCACCGAAGTGGGCGCCACATTGCTCGCGCAATGTGCACCGACGATCAAGAAGACGAGCATGGAGCTGGGGGGCAACGCGCCCTTCATCGTCTTCGACGACGCGGATCTCGACGCGGCGGTGACGGGTGCCATGATCTCGAAGTTCCGCAACACCGGCCAGACCTGCGTCTGCGCCAACCGCATCCTGGTCCAGGATGGCGTGTTCGACGCCTTCGCCGGGAAGCTGCGCGCCGCGGTTGAGGCGCTGAAGGTTGCCGACGGCATGGAGCCGGGCGCCACGCAAGGGCCGCTCATCAACAAGGCCGCTGTCGATAAGGTGCGCGAGCATATCGAGGATGCGGTGAGCCACGGCGCGCGCATCGTCACCGGGGGCAAGCCGCACAAGCTGGGCGGCAACTTCTACGAGCCGACCGTGCTGGCCGATGTGCCGCACGACGCCAAGATTTTTGCGGAGGAAACCTTCGGCCCGGTGGCGCCGCTGTTCCGCTTCAAGACCGAGGAGGAAGCAATCCGCCTCGCCAATGACACTGAGTTCGGCCTCGCCTCGTATTTCTATGCGCGCGACGTGGGTCGCATCTTCCGCGTGGCGGCGGGGCTGGAATACGGCATGGTCGGCGTCAACGAAGGCATGATCAGCACCGAGGTCGCGCCCTTTGGCGGCGTGAAGTCTTCGGGCCTCGGGCGCGAGGGCAGCAAATACGGCATCGAGGACTATCTCGAGATCAAATATATCGCCTTGGGTGGCCTGGGCACGTGAGGCGTCATTCTAACGAAGCGGTGACCGGCAGGCATCTTCGCTTAATCCGGGCGCCGCGCTAACCTCACCCGGAACCCATCCGAAGATGGGACCAGGGAGAGCGTGACGTGGCTGTGAACGAGACCATACGACCTGCAGACGTCGGCAATCAGCGATGGCTGCGGCTCATTCCCATCGCGATGATCGTCTACGTGATCTCCTTCATGGACCGGACGAACATTTCCTACGCCTTCGCCGGCATCGGGCGGGAGTTCCACGTCGACAAGGCGGCGCAAGGTGCGGCCGGCGGCATTTTCTTCCTCGGCTACATCATGTTGCAGATCCCCGGCGGCTGGCTGGCGGAGCGCTGGTCCGCGCGGAAATTCGTCGCCATCATGATCGTCTTCTGGGGTCTCGCGGCGCTCGCCTGCGGCCTCGTCCGCAGCTTTGCCGAACTGGTCGTCGCGCGGTTCTTCCTGGGCGTCGCCGAGGGTGGCATCTGGCCGGCCATCCTCGTGCTGCTCAGCCATTGGTTCCCGGTGCAGGAGCGCGCCCGCGCCTATGCCTTCTGGATGGCGAACCTCGCCATCTCCTCCATCATCACCCAGCCCCTGTCGGGCTGGATCATCTCCATCTCGGACTGGCGCACACTGTTCTTCGTCGAGGGCGCGTTGCCGTTCCTGATTGCGCTGCCCCTCTGGCTGCTCTTCGTGAAGGACCGGCCGCACGAGGCCGCTTGGGTAACGCCCGCCGAGCGCGAGT